>Ga0123355_10015217_pt1 | contig 12079 bp, 10 predicted proteins | sample TergutEmb28metaG_3_FD_89872 | JGI IMG/M metagenome (GOLD analysis project Ga0123355, IMG submission 89872) | Embiratermes neotenicus P1 segment gut microbial communities from Petit-Saut dam, French Guiana - Emb289 P1 | ecosystem: Host-associated > Arthropoda: Insects > Digestive system > Gut ... | reverse complement strand
GGTAGCCTTACTGTGATGTAAAACGGCGTCTTGGAAAGTGGTTGTGTGGGTGCTCCGACCTGACTACGTGCTGTGATGTTTAGCGGTGGATTGGAAGGTAGCTATGTGGGTGCTCCCACAAGTCTATGCAGATTTTTAGAAACATTTCTTCATATGGAAGCACCTTAAAACATAAAATGATCAAGTTTGGGTATTCTGTTGATTGCCTTCTGTAGTTAAAAAAAGCATGAATAATGGAAATCTGTTTAGTCATGGATCTACACATATGTGATTCTGCACCTTACTTTCATCTAAATATAAGCATGAGAAATTGTAACATTTAGTAGATTTATGATAGATGATGGTTAATTCATGTTTCTGTAATGCATGTATCTAATAGGAGTGTTTTCTGTTAACAGGTATGCATTCCAAAGCTGTTGCACAGCTTGAAAAAGAAAAGACATCCCGTGGTGATGCAAGATCTACAAACAAGCAAACAATGATGGAGAAGCAGGTAAACATACTTGTCTAGTTGATTTGCATGCAGAAGTGTTTCTACAGAGTGATTCAGGAGGAAAGGTCAATATTTTGGGAGGTAATAGTGTCAGTCATTGTAAATAAATATTATGAACATGTGTCTAATTCTGAATGGTTACTGAGAGAGAGCTGCTTGAATTTGTTGTGCACTCTTTGTCCTTCCCTTTTCTCTGATGCATTAGATTTTTGTTTGTAGGGTTGGATGAAGAGCAAAGTTTACAAATGAAAGGTGGATACACAAAACATATTGTTTACTTGCATTTTGGATGCTGCTGCCCACATAAATGAACGTGAAGATTGACTTAATACAAACAAAACACGATCTTCGCACATGAGTCGCAGAGTGAATTGTGGTTTGGTTTGGGGTTTTCAAACATTCATTGTGTACCACGTCAAATTTCATTGCTGTGTAACAAATTTGTCATTTAAACAATAAATTAAAATTAAAATTAAATTAATAGTAGGTAATTTAGCTTCCTTTATTACCATCCACAATGCTTTTGTCTTATAGATGCACACGGCTGTATCTTGGTAACCATTCAAAATAGGGCATGAACTCTTTTTCTTCAGTGATTCTTACTTTCACCTCTGAAAATATTGTCCTTTCATGATGAATCCCTCTGTTTAATACCAGTGTTATTTTAAAACACTCTTTGATTTTTAACAATATGATATGATAGTGAAATTGCCACTTTTAACAAATATGAGCAATAGTTAGTCTGCTGTATTAACTTATGGGCATGTGTAAACCTTTTTAATGCAACAGCCAAAGCTTCCAAGGAATGCATAAGCAAAATTCAAAGTGTATGCTTGCCTCATGTACATCCAGGTAAACCTGCAGTGATACTTGTTACTAATGCTGTTTTATATGTTATGATATGTAACAGCAATGTGGCACTTAGTAACCTACCAATTTAGCTATTTTTTTGATGTATCAGAATTATTTTTCCCACATGGTGATAACGTATTGTAATCGTTTCTTAGACCAAAAAATGTTCAGGAGCACTGTTAATTCTCACCATCTTACATTCTTCACTGGAGATTATGAAATATGTTTAATCTGTGATATGCATCACTGGATGATCTGCAATGTTCTGTGAATTAGAAATATAACTAGAAAGGTTCCAAAATTAAAACAGTATAGTGTGATGGATGCTTCTGCTCTGTTATATGGTTATGAGAAATTTGCACTTAGTATAGCAAGCAAAAGGAGAATTGAAATAGCTGAAATGAAGTTTTCAAGAAGAGTTGTTGATGAAATCAGCACAACAAACTACATATATTCTGTATAGGAAAGATGATCTCAGACCAGATAAGGAATTGGCATAAACTTTGCCTGAATAAGTGTATGTCAAGCAGCTTTGCAGACCATAACTTCCAAGCCTATGAGATGTAAAGACATCAGATGTCCAACATAAAGGTGGGAGGATGTGAGATTTCAGGCTTCTGCCATGGTGTGGCTGAGGCCTTTGCTCTTCACGATGACTATGACTGCACCTACGATGACACTAATGAAAGGACATTTTGTAAGCATCAGTAGTTATTGAAATAATTTCAGAGAAATCCTCTGTGTATACAGTATTGGGCATATAGAGTTGCCAAGTGGCCAGTTTATTTGTTTTTTATATGGATCTAACCACTGTAAATGTTGGTACCATACAGGTAACGGTGGTGAATGGTAATGGTGCTGAATGTATGGGATCTAGGACATATTAAATGAATCTGTTAATGAAGATATGCTTGTTTAACCATTAGTACTGTCATGATTTGAAAGTATTTGTGTTTAAACATGGGAAGTTAAAGATATTAAACTGTGTTCCAAATAAATGATCAGAACTCTAAAAACCAATTGGTAGATAGTGATAGGAAGTTGGACATCAGTTGTTTATCTTTCATTGATACAAGGAACAATGCAGTGTGCCAAAAAGTGCAGATTATCATGAATATTTGGTTAATTATGTAGCATTGATGTAAAGTGAAATGATACAGTTACCACTGTGAAGGTAAAGGTAAAGTTCACCCTAGAACAGGCCATGAAGGCCCAGAGGGGGAATAGAGGTAGAGCTCTACTCTTTCTTTAACTTCGGCGATACATGGGGTGCGCCTCATCTGCACTATCCCCAGGAATTACCTGGTACCCATTCTGCAGGAGGCTGGGTGGGCCCCAGGGCCAGTCTGGATGGGTGTGGAATATCTCATGCTCACTGGGATTTATTCCCAGACCGTCCAGCCCATAGCGAGTTGCTATACCAACTATGCTTTCCAAGCCTGCTACCATTGTAATGTAATTACTAAGTTGGCCACATTTCTGTGAATATGGAAAATATTACTGATAATTGTACTATTTTGTTTTTCTGTGCTTGACCATTGATGTATGCAGTACCAGGTACGGTATGTGCAATTAAGTACATCTATGTTGTGCATTAATGTACCATATTAGATGTTTGTAGATGATTATATTCAGTTTCTTACAGGCTTTGTCTTAGTGTCCTAATTAAATGGGCACGTCTAAATTATGACGACTGGATAAGAAAACGTTAGTTTTCCATTATACTTCACACACACATTTGGGATTGTATTTAATTCAACCATTTATATACATTCCTTGGACCAAAAGTTAGTCAAAATTACTGTGTAGTGTGGAATAAACAAAAAAACATAAAAATAAGTACAGGTCAGAATATTATTAAGTGACATGTTCCACCTACTTGTATATATACAGCAGATAAATTATATAGGGTCCAGCAGAAAAACCTGACGATTTTTAAGTTAAAATAAAATGAAAAGTATACTATCTTTTTACATGAATTTATTACTAAAATTATATTTATCTCAAAGCATTTTAATTACAATATTCGCTTCCTAAATATAGTGTCTGTGAGGTGGCTTCCCTTGTTGTCAACACATTCCCGCAAGCATTTCTGGAAGTTCTGCATCACTCATTGCAGCATGGTGGGAGAAATTGCTGCCACTTTGTCCCTGATGTTCTGTTTCAAGTCCACAGTTGACCTTGGTTTCTTTTCGTACACCTTGCTCTTGAGATATCCCTAGGGGAAGAAGTTGCAAGCATTGAGATTGGGCGATCGTGCAGGCCATTCAATATTCCCTCTTCATGAGATCACGCGAGCTGAGAACATCTCGTTGAGGACTTGCATTGCAGTCCTGGCAGTGTGAGCTGTTGCCCTATCTTGCTGAAACCAGAGAGTCTGGGTTTCAACACCAAGTCTCTGCAACTCTGGTTCCAGAAATGTGCGAAGTATCTCAGTGTAGCAGGCTGAATTTACTGTTACTGCCCTGCCTGCCTCGTCTTCAAAGAAATAGGGGCCAGTTACCCCAAAAATGCTACACCACACCAAAGAATAGCCTTCTCGGAATGTAAAGGTTTCTGGTGAATATCGCGAGGGTTCTGGGTTGCCCAGTAGCAACAGTTTTGAGAACTTACATCGCCACAAAGATGAAAATTTGCTTCATCCGTCATGAGAATGTGGTTAAGGTCGTCGTTATCCAGAGTGTTCAACAGAACCTCACAAGGAGTTTTTCAATTTACAGTGTCTTGATCATTTATTGCTTGAACCATAACCATTTTATAAGGATGGAAATTTAAGTCCTCATTCAATGTTCGGCGCACCGTACGATCAGACGTTCTTAATACAATGGCATTTCTGCTTGCTGATCGCGGAGAACTTCTGACAAAAGCCTGATACAATCGTTCGATGTTCTCAGGAGTTCTAAGTGAAGGCTCTCTTCCTGGAGGTTTTCTTTTTGCAGCAGACGCTGTTTCTCTGAAGTTGCTCACATAAGACAGTACAGTATTGCGACTAGGGACACTGTTGTTCCAATTAATGTTGAAGTGCCAACGAAATATCCTCTGAGTCACAACGACAGAATCGTTGTTTTAGAAATACGTCTCCACAGCGAAAACCCGATGCTGTACAGACCAGCACTCCATGGCAACTGAAATGCTTTGAGTCTCGCTAGAAGGGCACTCAAGGACAAATTCCCCACGCCAACGATTCCACTCACAGCTGTGTTGCCATATCGTCAGGTATTTCTGCCGGACCCTGTACTATTGATTTATGCTATATTAAATACAGAAACCTTCAAAGGGTTTATGAGTCATTTTTAAATATAAAAAATTTATCAACCAATTGAAAGTAGTGTGTGTTTAAGTACCTTTTAATGCTATTATAAATGCCCACTGTATTTTTCATGCTTTTTAGACTAGGTGGTAAGCTGGAAGACTGTGATGCGAGGATAATACTCCTGTTCTGAAAACATGAAAGATCGGATACTGGGCTATGAAGACACATGTTTATTCCATGAGTTAATGCCATGTACTTTTGAATGTTCGTGACAACATTCTGGGTTATTTAGAACAAAATCCACAATGAAAAGCTAGCAGTCTCTAATTACTTAAGTAGACACATACATGAATATCTGTGTTTGGTGCCAATGTTATTTATAATAGTTTTTTAAAATAAATAGTCTTTAACTTTTGGATAAATTACCTCAAGAAATTTTTTCATGCTGCATTATAAGACTGAAAAGTGGCACAATGAATTGATTTGAATGTGTCAGTATTGCTAATACAAAGCCTTATTCTGACTGTGTAAAATGCTCCACCCATCTTTGAACTCATTTGTTCAACATTAGTCTTCCAATTGAGGTAGTTGTGAATTTGTAAACCAATAAATTTTATATTTACAGGCTGCTATGGAACTTTTGTTATGTCCAGTATTTATTGCATATTATGATGAATATCTTGCTATTTACAACCAGCTTGTGAATAGTAAACCCTTTACTCATATGGGAGAGAACTAGTATTACTATTCTGCAGAAATGATCAACATTTTGCCAGAATTTAGGACAGTAGTGTCATCAGTGAATATTATGATTTCTGATGGGATATTTATTGTTGGAGGAAAATCATGTATGTATGATACAAAAAGCAAAGGCCATAGGAATGACTCTTAGGAACTCTACATTTTTATGTTTGTAGTTTGAGGAAAAGATGATCTGAGTTAGGTGGTTTGATTTGAACATAACTGTGTAGAAGCATCTTATCTGTAATTCCATAATTTCTTCATCCATATCTTCCACATATGAACACAACTTTTAGTATTGTTTTCATAGCAGTTAGAATCTGCTTACATTTCTTTGTAAATAGTTTAATACAGGTAGCCCAGCTTAAAGCAGAACCTACGCACAGAAACTGCAATATTTTTTGTAGGATGTACATAAACAGCCTGTAATGTATAATATACAGTTGCCACAAGTTTAATCAGGTTTTGGAAATGACCTCATACAACTCTCTGGCATGCTGAACACTTTGTGAGCATATTATTAAAAACTGTTTGAAGTTTTTCTGTAGAAGAAGCTAATGTAGTGCATCAGATAATTTCATTAAGGCTGTCCTCTGAGTGTGTGTGTGTGTGTGTGTGTGTGTGTTTTGTTTTTATAAACTTTGTCCTTGAGACATCCCCACATATAATAGTTACATGGCATTGAATCAGGTGAACTTGGAGGGCACAGAGGACACGTGATTAATTATCTGTTCCATAATGGTGGTATGTAAATTGATCATTTAATTGTTGGCTTTTTGGGTGTTTGCACTGTCCAGCTGGAAGAGCCCATAGTCATTCTCTTCAGCACTTAAATTTCGAGAGAGTGTTGCAAGAATTTTTCAGCTGTTTCCTTCTGAAAGCATTGTATCCAAAAAAGAAGGTGGGGCCTTTATTCTTGTCATACTGTTAGCACACTGTATTGCAACGTTAATGACATGTACATGCACCTAGTGTATTAGTCTGAGATTACCTACCAACAGTGTATGTTAGTTTGAGTATTTACATGACCATGTAAGTAAACTCATCCTTAAAACAAGCTAGGAAATCATTGACGTCACCATTACACATTACTTCACAAAACCAGTTACAGAACCATACTCTTACAATTAAGATTTTTATGGACATGCTTCTAAATAAGCTTCATTATCATGTAATGTTTCTTATGAAAAACAAAATCTTTGCTGCCTCTTCTTCACTAACAAAGGAATTTGAATTTTGTTTATCCATCAGTGTAGTGCTGATTTTGAAGGACCTGAAATTAATGCATGTGTGACTAAGCCTTCAGATATTGTTCTACAGGGGAAAGTAGTAGGATAAACTTTCACGAATTAACTAAATACGGCCTGATAACCTAGCCAGTAGCACAAATTCTACTTACTAATGAGCTGTCCAAGTACAGAATCAATATAAAAACTAGTCCTACATGTAAGAAAAGTGTTTAAACTAGCTTTAATTATTATGTTGGAAAAATTATTCATCTTAACAATCCACAAACACAGAAACCTCCAGTTCAAGAACTAAAAACAAAGGTCTGATTCCTAAGCAACGATTTCTGATCATATCCTTCACTGCTACATATTTTCTGGTTAGAAACTTGAACAGGCACCCAAAACTGGCTTGGTGTTTTATTTACTGTTTTACCCATTCCAACTTGTAACATAATTACGTTTCCTAGACGGCAGCTTTGCTCTGTGGGAAATGTAGTCACTGACTGGTGTTTTCAAGTTGTACTGAATCCATGGCTCAAACTTGAAAATTTGTGAAGTACCTGTACAATTCTGAGCACAGTTGGCATAGTGCAGGTGCACCTTGATACAGCGTACACACACTTGCCATATGTTGTGGTAGATGACACATTCATCAACTCTTGACTTATAACAGAGATGGACTCACACTTTAAAAAATAAAATTAACTATTTCCTTAATTCAGGGAAATTTTTCCCAGCCTTTCTTTATCCTGGCCTGCTCTTGTGACAGTTGTATCACCTTGCAAGCACAGTGTAGAATGAAAAATGAATGCATATTGAAATGAGCATTCTCAGCGTATATCCACTTCACCAAGACATGTAAAATATCATGCTAATTAGTGAAATCCTTCATTTATGATGATTACTGTTATTAAATAACTCTAAAATACTCTCATTTTAATTCTTATGTAATTCATTGTTACAACAATGTTGTAACTTTTAACTAGAGTTGGATTTCAATTCTTAAGAGGTAAGTGATTTGAAACAATAATTAATTATCCCCATTGTAAGACATTTGTCCTGAAATCTGTCCTTCCTTACTTTGTGAATAAACTTCAGTGTAAGTTAACACTCGACTGTTCATATTACCAAAAAGCATAGGTGTAACTTAATGTTTCTGGTTAGGGTGATACCTGTCAACTGTCTTTTCTCTTTCCCTTTCACTTGTTAATGTTCATCTGTGTAGCTCTTGTAAGCATGCATTAATTGAACAAGGCTGTCTGTGTCATTGGGATCACAGCTGAAAAATCAACTGTTGCAAAATCTTGCACCAGTAGTATCCTTTCTGTATGTACCCTCTTTTTTTTCAAAAATGGAATGTATGGAATAGTATTTTTCAAATACAGTTCTTGGAATGTACAGGATATACAGTGAGAGCTTACTTGGAATGTACAAAATATACAGTGAGAGCTTACATAATTTGTTTTGCTCTTCTCCAAAGCATCCTGACTTATTTTGGGGCCCATCTGGCATCCTATTCAATGGGTACTGGGACCTGTTTTCCCAGGAGTAAAGCAGCCAAGGCATGAAGCTATGCACTTGCTTCCACTTGTGTCCAAGCTTGAGAATTAGCAGAGCCATACCTCCAGACAGTCATTTGGCTTTGTGGCTTGCACAAGGACAGCTTGTACCTGCCCTTCTGCTAGACTAATACCTGGTACAGAGTGCCTCAGCATTATAATGAACATGTTTAAATTATAAAATTGTACAGTGGCTATGTTTGTTAAAATTTTGAACCCCTGGTTTATGAGATATTGTTTTTACTCTTGGTTTAATGTTGTTAGGTGCAAATTTTGTCCTGTAGTGTTGCCTGTCATAAAAGCTTCATATGCTATACATGTGAGTCAACCTTTCGCACATTTCAGTAGGTGCTGTTGAGGCATTCACTGTATTTTGTCTTTTTTCATTTATACCTATCGTGTACTGATCATACATACAATTTAAGTTAAATTGAAATACTATCAGAATGGTGTTTCAGTGGGGTGGGGGGAATAGGATATTCTGGAATGCTTTTACCTGTGTGCTAATAACCTCTCTGCATGTGTAATGAAGAAATGTAATACTATGTACAAAAGGTCTTATGACAATTTTAGCATCAATAATAACAGTGGTGTTATTTTAAGCTGGTTGTGTGACTGCAACACTGAAGTTACTGTTTGTGATGTGTGACTGTTACAGGTGACACTGGAAGAGCAGATGATTTGTGGTGCCCTTCAAACACTCAATGAAGAAGCTTGTGAAGATGTCATGGATGAAGCTGAAGAAGTAGAGGCATCATGTAACGTTACAAGTTCAGCCCCACCATCTGACTTAGGTGAGTCGTCAGTCATCATCAACTTGAGGACCAGATCTGGGGACAAGGATGGAAATGGTTTAGATGACATCCACAAAATACAGGATTTTATTTGAGATGTTGTGCATTATTACTTCACTTAATAATGCATATTGACACTGATATTGTTACCATCTTCATTTCCATTCACACCATAATCACAGGGTCTAAAGTGGATAACATAATTAGAATTATGCACAGCACTGATGTTCCCACCAGCCTCTTTACCAACCTCTTTCAATTCCTAAAAAAGGCAGTATGTCTGTTGGAGTCTGTATCCATTTAATTTCTTTCTGAGACTGTTCCATGGTTTGCTTGACTCTTGGGAACTTCTGCACTTAATCTTGAATCACTAAATTCATTTCAGTTGTAGGTCATGATATTTGGAACCATTTGTGCCTACTGTGTAGAAGATACTGAGATCCATGACATGGTGGTGTAAGGATCATCCATGCATAGGAGTTAGAAATTTTCCCTGTAGGTATTTTTTTAAAAATATTTTTGTGTGCAAACATACACAGTGTTGCCTTCTGGATCTAGCGGGAAATTCTCATGGTATGTGAAGAAGTTCTGTAAACCATGGTATGCGTGAAACGTGATACAAATGTTTACACCATTAAATGGAAACATGAACAAGTAAGTATTACTGTGGATACCTGTAAAACCTGTAGGTGATGATTTTAGGTCCTTTGCAACCAATAATTTCACCATAAAAGTTTTATATTCTTGCTTTACTGGAAGAGCAGTATACATGCACGCTGATAGGTAAAGTGTTGATCGCAGCATGTGCAGGTAATATATTAAAATATTGTAAATAGTTCTTGTGCTTTAACTGGTGTTTTTCAGAGTTTGCTTCTCATTTGTCTACATCTTTGTCATTCTGTTGTTTTGTGTTCTTCATCTTCTGGAACTTTACTGAAAATTCCATACTGGATATGTGCAGTAAGGAATACTATTAGTGAATATGGTTACTTGTTTTTGTTTTTGTCTATCATAATAATTTGAAAAATTTTAATCACTGCTCCTGTTTCTTAATTCATCACATATTTATTTGTTTTAGTTTTGTCAATACTGCAGTATTTTGAACACATATGAACAAAGTAAGAGCCTGGTGAACTGGAATTGGTCTGACATAATAGCTAGGTGTCTTTTTTCTTCCAATTTGTAAATTAACCAATTCTTTGCATAAATGGATTGAATCTCACACAATGCTTTGGTTTATTTCAATTCAGATCTGTAATATAAAAGTGCTGTTATTATATTTCATACAGCAATTAAAACCTGGGGCCAAATATCAGTTAGTTGGAATGACAGATAATTTTTATTAATATAGAAATAGGGAGAAATTTATGCTAAGCTCTAATATATGAATATAAGTTCCTGCACATCTGAAAGATGTTATTTAGTGAGAATATTTAGATTCACTGTTTACTGAGCATTTTATTTTTGTAAAATGATTGTGTATGTTTTTTAAGCATCTGTGTTGGATGTAGTACTTTTTTTTGAATGTGTCTCAAGTTTCATATACTGTATTTTCACTTGGTCAGACAGTTAAAAGAAGTACTTTACATGGTCATAATTTGTACAGAAAATAGATTACTTGTAGTGTCTTTTTTAAGTCCACTGTAGCCATAAAAGGGCTAATAAAATATTAACTTTTGACTTGCATGATGGATTTTATTTGGAGGAAACATGCCGAGGAATAGTAGTTCTGATATGTGAATAACATTGTGTTTTGACAGTTCCAATAAAGATACAGTTAGTTATTGAACTTCATCATACCCTTTCCTTTAATGTAGCTATAGCAAATGCTTTTTAGATGCACAATCTGTTAGTTCAGCACTTCTTTCTAAACATTCTTAAATATTCTGTCTCAGAAGGTGTATGACTTACGGTGGTTATATTTATTGTACAGAAAAGAGTAACAAAAGCAGCATGTTGTGAATGTAATTTGGAGACAAAACATTTGTAGGCAATGTTACAGGTATCTTATCTAGTAAGCTGCATGTATCAAGACTTTGTAGTAACCAGTGCAGTAGTAATGCTGACAAGGATACTAGTTTCTTTTGCTTGGTATTGTACAGTGGATGTTTGATGCTGGCATAAACTATGCTTGCCTGTTGCAATATCCTGTGTGAGTATGCTCTATAGCATAGGTTCTTTTGTCTTCCGTGCACTGTCACTGTCACTCCCAAATGCTTAGTTCAGAGTAAAATGTTGGACGTCAAGGTAAGGAAAGTATAAATGTGTATATAAAAATGAAACTGTATTGTATTCTTACTTGCCCTGTATTGTGAAACTATAAACAGTGTTCATGTAGTCATTACTTTCCATGCGTGTTTATGACCACTTGCATATGATGAATTGAGTCGCACAGAAGCCTTTACCTGCCAGGTAGTAGTTTAAAAGCAAGAAGCTGCTTTATTATCTTCAATTTTACAGTGCCATTCTGTACAATTTACACTGCACATACAGAGCAGTAGGCATGACAGATGCACAATATTTAATTATTATGTTGAGGCCACAAATACTGATATACTTTGCACTTTGATGAAATAAACTGGGAATCAACTGAAAGCCTGTGGTGCATTATAACCGTACACTTTGGTCCTGGTGAGGAGGATGGAAGTAGTGTGTGGGAGTAAGAGGTTTACAGTGGCCCACACCCTATGTCCAAGAGAACTTGAGACATTGGGGTCGTGAAGGTCATAAACGGGAGCTAAACCAGGCCATTGTGCTAGCAGTGGGAAGGAAATGCAGATAACACAGACACAGTCAGTCGAGATCCTGCATTCCAAACTGCCAGGTGTGCCAGTAGAGACAAGATGGTGTATTGTGCTGTTCATTAAATATATTTGGTTCACAACTATTTGATCATTGAAGTGACATTATTTTGTTCAGAGTGTTCATTTTACGGATATAAATTCATGTACAGTTACAGCTGTACATGCACCACCTAACACATACCATGTTATGTTCCCTGAGATAAGCCTTGCTCTCCACTGTACAGACTAGCCACCTGTTCCTCATACCACCTGCATACCGATATTAGAGTAAAGAGCAAAACCTAAATAAACTGGGCTGATTTAAAAAAAAAAAAAAAAAAAAAAAAAAAAAAAAAAAAAAAGAAAAAAAAATTT
>Ga0123355_10015215_pt1 | contig 12080 bp, 12 predicted proteins | sample TergutEmb28metaG_3_FD_89872 | JGI IMG/M metagenome (GOLD analysis project Ga0123355, IMG submission 89872) | Embiratermes neotenicus P1 segment gut microbial communities from Petit-Saut dam, French Guiana - Emb289 P1 | ecosystem: Host-associated > Arthropoda: Insects > Digestive system > Gut ... | reverse complement strand
CGTCCCCCATGTGGGCAATTGCGCCAAGCATGTTGCTGATAATGCGCAGTACGATAAACTGCACCAAAAGCCCCACAGCAACGCCAACGGGAATTGCAGTTGCGCCCACATACACCGCCTCGTACATAATAACCGCACGAATTTGCGCCTTTGTTGCGCCAACGCTTTTTAGTATGCCAAACTGGCGCGTACGCTCGCCTGCGGAAACACGGAACGCATTGGAAATTACAATTACCGACGCCGCGGCAATGACCGCACCCAGTACCCCGGCAATAACCACAAGGCCCATGCGGTCGCGGAAATGTACAGGGTGGCCTTGGCTGTCCAGCTGGGCCATGGCACTTGCGGCAAAGCCGTTTACCGCCGTAAGCATGGCCACGCTAAGTGCAATGCCAAGGAACGTCCATACCGTGCGCTTTTTTGCGGTTTTTAGTTGCTGGATTGCAAGGGAACGGGGGAGAGATTTTGTTTTCATACTTAGTTCACCTCGTCCCGCAGAATTTTGCCGTCGCTAAGTGTGATGATTCTGTCGGCTTGCAGGGCTATTTTTTCATCGTGGGTGATTAGCAAAACTGTTTGGCCATAGCGTTTGTTGGCCATCACCAGCAGTTCTATTATGGAACTGCCTGCCTTGCTGTCCAAGTTGCCTGTTGGTTCATCTGCCAAAATAACGGCAGGTTTGTTTATCAATGCCCGCGCAATGGAAACACGCTGCTGCTGCCCGCCGGAAAGCTGGCTTGGCAGGTGTTTTGCCCTGTCGGTTAGGCCTGTTATTTCCAGCAGTTCGTCTAGGGTTGCGGTGGATGGCTCGCGCTTGTCTAATAGGAATGGCAGCATTATGTTTTCTGCCGCGGTAAGTGTGGGCAGTAAGTTGTAGAACTGATACACAATGCCCATGTTGCGCCGGCGGAAAATTGCCAAGTTGGACTCGTTCATAGCAAAAATGTCTTGGCCGTCTATTGTTATGTTGCCTTGGGTGGGGCGGTCTACACCGCCAAGTAGGTGCAGTAAGGTGGTTTTGCCGCTGCCGGACGCACCTACTATTGCGGTGAATTGGCCTTTGGGTATGGTGAAGGATACGTCGTCTACGGCGTTTATTGCGGCATCACCTTTGCCGTAGGTTTTGGTTAGGTTTTTTACTGTTAGGATGTTCATTGGGGTATGCTCCTTTGATGGTTTGTGTTGATGTTTGGTAGTATATCTCGCGTGTGTGACTGCAAAGTGACTTTTGGAATAAAAAAAGTGACATTTCTGTCACTTGAGCATTGCGGGTGCGTACTACATTCGTTGTGGTACATACGTACGCCTTTCACTTTTCCAGACAATGAAGTACATCAACTGCGCCTTGAATAATATCTGTTACTTGAAACAGTATTTCTTTTGGTAAAATATCACCCGTTTGATTATACCCTCTGCTTTGCAGGTCAACCGCACGAAAGTGTTCACACAAGATATAGCCTGTCGTTTTTGTGCCTTTAAGAGGTATGTCCATTGGTTTTTTTCGGTTTGTGTTGGTTATGGGGCATATCCATATGAGATTACTTGCTTTTCCAAAATCCGCATTACTAACAACAAGCGCAGGACGGCGTCCCGACTGTTCATGACCTTTTACCGGGGCGAAGTCGGTTAAAATAATCTCGCCTTGCTTTGGTTTAATCATATTGTACAACCTCCGCGCCAACGGAAGGACTATTAAGCCATTCGCTATCTTCAATGGTTATTTCGGCAGGCGTGCCGTCCCATTCTCCTTTGTCAAGTTTTTCAGAAAGAATTTCAGCAAGTGGTTTGCGTTTGCGCATTTCTGTGACAGGTATGACAAGCAAAACTCCATTTTTCATTTCCATTTTTACGTTTGATTTGTGCTTTATGTTAAATAGGTCTGTAAATTCTCTTGGGAGTCTAACTCCAAGACTTGAGCCCCACTTATTCACACTGGTTTCCCTTGCCTGCATCATATTAGACACTCCTAGCGCAGAATATTTGTATATACATATATTCTATGTCAATCCAACGAAATATGCAACCTTTTAAGATTTGCTTGTAGCGGATTCCCTCAACGCACGGATTTTCTCGGGCGTTAGCACTTCTGCTAAAACCTCCATTGCGCGGACATAACCCTTGTGGCTGGTCTGCATATTAAACCCAAGTTTATGATACTATTTTACAACAACCCATCAAGCCACCCATAACCATCGGGCCATGCTTTACTCAGCGCATTCAACAGCCACTGACGCTGTTCATCAGACAGCATTGGCAACACCGCCGGAAAGTCATTTTGCGTTTTGGGCTTCAAATATTCATGTTCCATGTTAAACGGGTGAGATTTTAGGAACAGAATCAGTTCCGGCGACATGTATGGCACGCGGTGCTTATGCAGAATGGCTTTATCAAGCGCGCGCCATACCCTTGCGCCTTTGCCGTCCTCGCTGTCGATAACAAAACTACCGTTTTCCCTTGCGTCAAAGGAAATTTCAATAAAGTCGAAACCCTGCAGCCTTGGCTCTACGATTTTATATGTGTACACGTTCTCCTTGCCCTCGACCGGGAGCATATTTGCGAAACTGCCGGGCTTCACAGCCCACATATTGTCCATTTCGGTTAGCCTGCTGTCATTTGGGTCTATAACCAGAAAAAACTCACGCAGTTCGGTTCTGGCATAAACAGGCCACTCATTGTCCATCAAAAATTTGATGGCACGCACCCTGTCTTCCTTGAAAAACGAAATATCGAAGTCGCCATGTTTGCGAATTTCCCGGCCAGCAAACATATCAAGGGCAAAACCGCCGCAGATACAGTAGTCGAAGCCGCAGTTTTTAAATAAGTCGTTTGCTTCATATATTAATTTGTGCAGGGCGACATCGTATGTCACGGCTTCGCGTTCAAGTTGGTAGCCCAATTTTTCTGCCAGACACTTAGATTCATCGCAGTCGGCATCCCAGCACGGGAATATCCCTTTGGCCAAGCATTCCAAAATTAAATTGGTAGCGCAAGCCGTAGCAAGCCCTTTGCGGCGGTGTTTTGGGTGCGTGTCTATTTGAATGTCTATAAAACTGTCGCAATATGTGGCGGGGGACGCAACGCAAACAGGCTCGCCCTCGTGTAAGACAACAAAGCCCGCGCCATATTTTTGAAAATTTGCGTAAGATGCAAACTGCATACAATGGCCACCCAGCCCGGTGGTTGGCAAATAGGAAAACATCGCCTCGTCTATTGGGGCAATTGCATAATCTTTGGGCAGTGTTTTAGCATACGACTGTAATTTTTCCTTATCAAACAGAGCGGGGTCTTTCTTAAATTTGTAGCGCGTAATCGGATAAGTTGTATTTGGAAGTTCTTCCGCCACAAGTTGATGCCACGCTTCGCTATTTGCTTGCAATTCCATATCTATGGGAATTTGCCGCAGAAGTTCCCTTGCCTGTGGCGATGTTGCGTCCCCGGCGATGTAACAAACACCCTCGGATTCTATTTTTGCAACTGTAGGGGTATCTTCATCGTCCGCCCATGCCTGTCCCATGTGACCTTGCATATATGACAATATGGCGACTTCTTCCCACCCATTAAACAGTGGTGCAATATTTAACTTGACCGCAGACTCCTTCAATTCCTGCACCTTTTCCGGTGCAAGCACGCTTGCAAGAACCTGTATTGCACGGGTATATTCCTTATGGCCGGCCAGCATGTTAAAGCCAAGATTATGATACATCACAACCGCGCGGTGGCTATGCGTTTGTGTGCTTAACCACATTTCTTTACCCGGCGCAAGTTTTGCGCAAACATTTACCGCCTTAGTGGTTATGGCTTTGCCCAAGCCAAGCCCTTGATATTTAGGGCAAACGGCCACCCAATGCAAACGGTTTACAACATCGCCGTTTTTGTCGTGGCTAAACCAACCGGAAGCCGTGGCAATTGGCAATCCCTCGTTGTTTATAATAAACGTGCAACGCTTCTGCACATCGTCCATATGCGGGTAGAATTCTTCCATGAAATATTCGCGGGCTTCTGCCTGCGAGTCAAATTCATCCACTTCGGTTTCTATTCTGCACCAATGCAAAATATCGTCTTCGCTACCGTCGTGCAACCTAAATGCGAACCCATGCGGCAAAATAGCTTCGGGGGTAGCCAAAACTTTTTCGCCGCTCATTTCCATTATAATGCTCCTATACTCGATAGATTTATCCAGCATTGTAAAACTCCACCTTTCTTTGATGGCTCTATTGTATCATGGCAAATTTTGTGCGGCAATAAAAAAACCCCGTTGGCACTCGCCTTTTGGGGTTTTTCGCTTCTGGTAGGATGTTTTATAAGGTCACAAAATACTACATGTTATTGCTCGTTGCCGCCTTGGTTGCCCGGTGTCAATGATACAACATTGTTTATAACAACGGGAACGTTGGGGATGGTGCTTGTTGCTACAACACGAGTTACCATGTTGTTGTCGTTTGATGTGACTGCGATAGTAAAGCCTTCAACGTTGAATGTCCGTGTTACGGCAGATTGCCCGAAACTACCACGGATTTCGAATTCAGTACCATTAACCGTTACAACGATAATGCCATTGTTTCCGCCTTGTACGTCAACGCTGCCAGTCCATGTGTAGGAATTGAATACATCGTCGTTGTCATTGTCGTCATCGTCGTCGTCATCACACCCACCGCTTGGGGGGCCTTTAGGTGGCTCTAGAGCAACTGCGGAAGCTGAAACTAAGCTATTGCCTTGCACCCTAACTGTCAAAGTATAACCTTCGACATATAAGGTAGTGGTGAATGTGCCAAATTGGGTCATAACTTCTTCAACTACTGCATCATTGATGTAGATGATGAAAAATTGACCCGCACTATTTCTGTGTTCTATACGTATTGTAATTTCGGTGCCATTATCGGCATCAAATGTGATGGTATTGCCATTCGGCCTGTTGTTGGGGCCATTTCCATTGTTGGCAAGTACAACAGTGGCCATACCTAATACAAGAACTGCCGCCAAAATGATACAAATTACCTTTCTCATGGCATTCCTCTCCTTTAATTGTTTTCAACTACAAAATGACCTATTATAACTGCAACACCCTGTGTATATAATACCACTAAGTTACAAAAAAGCAATAACATATATAAAATAAACCATACCCTGCTATCGTTGAATTACAAGAACAAAAAAATTCAAGTTGTGACTCTCAGTCACAACTTGAATTTGAATTTTTTCCTATTGCAAATCTTCTAAAACCGATTCAACTTTACCGCCGGTAGCATTTTTCAAAACGTCAATCAAGTTTACCCCGGTCAGTGCCTCTACCGTTTCCGGCAATTGCGCAATAATATCTGTCACATACCCGGCCACTTTAGACGCGCCGGCGGGCTTTCCGTTTCCGCCGCCGCCTTGGTCTATGACAACAATTTTTTCTGTTTTGGAAATTGGGTCGGCTACGTTTTTGGCTATTTCCGGTAGGCGTTCAATCATCATTTGGATAACAGCCGCGTCGTTGTACTGCTTAAACGCCTCGGCTTTTTTCATCATGGCTTCCGCTTCTGCAAGGCCGCGTGCCTGTATTGCTTCCGCTTCTGCTTGACCTTGAACACGAATGGCTTCCGCTCTTGCGTTACCTTCCAGCTTCACGGCTTCCGCATCGGCCTTAGCTTTTGCAACATGCTCGTAGCGGCGGGCATCTGCCAGCTGCTCTTGACGGTATCTTTCGGCATTGGCCTGCTTGTTAACGGTTGCGTCAAGCTCTTTTTCTTTGCGCTTGGCTTCTTGCTCGGCAAGTTCGGTTTCTTTTGTCCGGCGAAGAAGTTCAACTTGCAATTCGGTTTCTGTTACTTCTTTTTTAACCTTGTTTTCTTCGATTAGATAGGCGTTGTCGGCAATAGCCTTTGCAGATTCTTGCTCGCGGCGGTAGGCTTGAACTTTTAGCTCTTTTTCCTTTGCCGCTTCGGCAACTCTGGTGTCTGCCACCAGCCGCGCTTCTGCACCCAAACGGTTTGCTTCCGCGGTGCGCTCGATTGTTTCGCGCTCGGCATCGGCTTCGGCAATTTGCGCATCGCGTTTTACCTCGGAAATACGCTTGCGGCCAAGTGCCACAAGGTATCCATTTACGTCATCTATGCTCATTACGGTGAACGCCTTGATTTCCAAGCCCATTTCCGCAAGGGAAATTGCAGCATTCTCCTGTACTTCGCTGGAAAACTTGTCTTTGTCTTGGTAAATTTCTTCCACTGTCATTTTCGCGATGATTTCGCGAAGCTTACCAACCAGCACATAGCTTGATTGGGTCGCAATTTCTGCCGATGTTTTGTCCGTATTGCCGCGGAAAAACTGCTCTACCGCAGAATAAATGGACTCTTTGTCGGACTTAACTTTCACGACTGCGACGCCCTTTACAATTACGGGAACGCCTTGGCTGGAAATTGCGTTGTCGATGTCCAGCGGGATTTTGATGTTTTCCAGCGAAATAACGTCGTAGCGTTCCAAAACTGGGAGTACCATTCCGCCCCCACCGGAAATAATTTTCTTACGCAAGCCGGTTATTACGGCCGCTTTGTTTTGCGGAATACGCTTCCACAGCGAAAATATCATAAAAATTGCTAGAAATATACCGGCAATAATGAGCGCGGCAATGACCCAAGGTTCCATTGTTGTTTAATTCCTCTCTAAATTTGAGTTTTTTAATTTACATTTTCTTTGCGCCTTACAAAATAAGTACCACCTTCGATGTAGATGATGTCTACATTTTCGCCGTTTCTAATTTCACCTCCGTCTTCGCTTTTGGCCGGACTTGTAACTACGGAACCACTGACGCTATATCTAATTTTGCCGTATCCGTTTAGTGGGATAGGAGATATTATTTTAGCGGTAGTCCCTATTGTTGCCTGTCTGTCGTGCGCACTTGTGTTTTGGGCTTTGTGTAAAGGTATTATAACCAAGCGGTTTAAAAGACCCGCTATAATTACCCCGCTCGCTGCACTTAGTAATAAAATTATTGGGCCAGCAAAAAAACTGTCCAACCGCGCAGAAAGGATTAGCCCTATACCACCCATTACCATTAAAAATACAGCAATAAGTTTTGGCTGTAATATTGCCATTGGCCCGCCTTCGATGTCTACAAAGGTATCAAGCAGCATTGACACAACAATAAACCCAAGCCCAACGATAAAGAAAATAAGATACATTCACTTCACTCCTTTTCATAGTCTGTACATATCGTCCCTGTCTTTTTTCGCCCAAGCAATAAATTCCTGCGAATTGTCGCCGTTGCATCCCAGCACAATTTCGCTTTTTTCCGGGATGTAGTCTATGACTTTTATGCCAGCGCATTCTTCGTCCGTCCATCTATAATATTGCTTTAGAATGTACAATAGTTCCGGTTTATTTTGGATTGTGTCCACAACTGGCCCGCGGATGTACACAACACTGCCCTGCCCAAAATCTGCGTCATCGCCCTTGTGCCACACAAGCTCGCCCAAACTAACGCCCAAAGTTATTGCAATGCGGCCAAGCGCGTTTAAGCATGGCTCTACCCCCATTACCCATTTGTTGATTTGCTGCGGGGTTTCGCCCATTTGCTCTGCAAATTCTTTTTGGGTAAGGTGGCGTTGTTCTAATATTTCTTTTATTCGTATAATTGGCCTAAGGCCGTATTTGGTTTTCATTATTATCAATCCTCGAAATCATCTTGTGATATGATTATATTATAGCACTATCATACTGTCAAGTGTTTTTATAAAAAAGAAAAACTGCCACAAAACGCGATAAGGGCGGTTTGTGGCAGTTTTTTCGTGTTTAGTACAAAATCAACCTGCTGTGCTAATGGATTCTATTTCGGCGTAAGTCAAGCCGGTTATATTTGCTATCATTTCAACGGATAAGTTGTTGCGGAGGGCGTTTTTTGCTATCTCTAACGCTTTTTGCATAGCCGCTCCGTGTTCCCTTGCATAAATGTCTCTTTGCTCCTTCAACCGCGCCTCGTAAAGTTCGCGGGCTTGTTCATCGGCAGAAAGCTCTAAAAGGCGTACCGTCGCCTTTTTCATTGCAGGGCTTTTTTGGGCTAACATGTCCAGCTCCTCCTCCGTCTTGGCATCAAAGAATTTCATCCAATTGAATAGGTGTGCATTTTCGGTGCATTCTAATGCTTTTCGTGCTTTTGGCACTTCCAGTGTGTGAATCTCTAAGGCATCTGTTAGTAGAATTTTACTTTCTATGTCGCACAAGCAAAACTGGTGATGATACTTTTCGCTATGTTTAATCATCGGGTAGCCTGCGATGATAATACTGATTACAGGCTTGATTTTGTCGTATTGGTCGCTTTCGCCAATTTGACTTGTTATCATCTTTGATACGTAGAACAAAATTCTGGATTCCATGAAAGGCATAGGCTCGACTTGAACCTCAATATTTAGAATTTTGCCGGACTTTAGTTTTAGCTTTACATCAAGTATGCCAAGTTTATCGCCTTTGTACTCCTGCAATAGAAACGGATTAGATATGGTTATGTCATCATATTCGCTGGGTGACAAATTCAACACTGTAAGCAGAAAATCTACAAGAATTTCTTTGCCGTCTTCTACGCCCATTAGGAGTTTGAAAATTATGTCCATCATAGGGGATAGGATTTTATTTTCTATCATGAAGCCACCTTGCCTTTCTGGATTGAGTATAGCACTATTTTGGAAAAAAAGAAACCAGCCACAAAACGCGAGACTGCGCGGTTTGTGGCTGGTCTTGAACGAGATGATTATATCCGGTGCAAAATCAACTGGTACGAAAATCGTACCGATTGAAAATAACAACATAAGGCTTTTGCTAACGCCGTACGAGTCTAGCGCCGCGAATAGTTATTGTGTTTTGTGTCTCGGAAAAAGACCCAGTTCTAATAGCACCACATGAAAAAACAAACTCAATTGTGTCGCCAGATATGCTAAATCGGCCAGTATGCGTCACTTGCCTATATCGTCGTGTATCTGTTTGTCGATACACCCCGCCCATGCGCGTTTCTGGCAGTCCTCGGTTACTTATACCGCCCGGTATGATATAGCCGTTCCACTGCCAACGTCCTCCAGAGTTCACTTCAATGCCATAGCTAACCATAGTAAATCGGCTGCCGCTAAACTGTATATATGGCCGCGCCTCTGTCCTATCACGGTGGTGATAACAAACCCACGTACCCCTCAAACCTCCCCCACCCAAAAACACAAACCATACAATAACCGCCACGGCAACTACCGCACCAACACCAATTACAATCTTCACCTTATTATTCGGTTTAACTACTACTTTTTCTGTTTCCTGCTTAACTTCAGCCGTACCAGTTGTACTTGCGCCACAGCCGCTACAAAATTTTTCATCTTCTTTACACTGCTTTCCACATTGGGAACAAAACATATGCACTCTCTCCTTTGTTTTATTACTTTTCTGTTACATTTATCACACATAAAATACGCTTATGCTCCCCCTTCCACATGCCAAACCCGCACACCCAAACCACAGCACCCACTGCGGGGTAAAGACACATCTTACCCCGCCGCAGGATGCCGCAAAATAAAAAAGATGCGCAAGGACGGCAAAAATCTGCCATCACCTACACACCTTGTATAATCTAAAAAAAGACGGATGCACTCCGCCGCCAAACTACAGCAACACAAAAATAACACGTTCGCACTCTTTGTCGTGTTGAAAATGCAACAAAAAAATGCTAAACTGTGGTTACGTAGTGGCAGGCGAAAGCCTGTGTGTGGTAGGTGATGTGCGTAATCCCTACACTCGCCGCAGCGTGTTTGGCGACACGTTGCGGTTACTACGGTTTTTTTATTACAAGCCCATTTTACATACTTTGTCTGGTTAATGCAAGCAATTTTTTGCAAAATATCAAAATCAACTGGTACGAAAATCGTACCAGTTGATTTTGATATTTTACAATTGTATTCTTCACAGAAACATGGCACAATAGGGCAAACCCAGCATATATAAAAAGGAGCCAACTTATGACTCTACGAGAACATTTTTTCACCGTTGCGGAAGGCAAAAAGCCCGCCAACATGCCATTTGTCCCAGACATCACAGACTGGTACACCGGCCGCCAAACCCCTGACGGCGTGGCCCGCAAATTTGGTGCCGCCGAATACATCCCCGACAGCGACCCCATCAAAAATTTCAACGGTAAAATTCCCGAGGCGTATCGCAACTGGTCGCTGCTGGACTTTTACAGGAATTTTGGCTGGGGCTTTCATGCACACATAGGCAATTGGTACGAAACAATTTACACAAACGACGTGAAATACGAAGTTGTAAGCGAACCAACGCAATTTACCAAAATTTTCACAACACCAAAGGGAACGCTGACGCGCAATTACAAACTTGCCATGGATGGCACATGGTGCCCGGTAGACTATCTGCTAAAATCCCCGGACGACTTCAAGATTTGGTTCTATATCCTAAACTCGCAAACATACAAGCACATGCCGCAAAATGTGGACTTTGTGCTGGACGGCATAGGCGACATGGGTCAAGCGGATTTGGTAATTTCCCGCTCACCTTTTGGCAAGCTAATTCACGAACATTTGGGCTTTATGGAAACGGCCTACATGCTGGAAGATAACCCTGCGCTTATCAACGAATACCTTGCCCTGCAAACAAAAAAAGACATGGAAGTCATAAACCTCGCATGTCAAGACCGGGCCCGCTTGGTCATTATTTCCGACCATGCAGACCAAACTTTAATATCTAAAAACTGGTACGAAAAGTATTGTATCCCATTCTATCAACAGGCCTGTGGGAAGCTGCACGAACATGGCAAAATTGTGTCCACACATTTGGACGGCAATTTCAAAGCCTTTTTCCCGCTTCTTGGCAAAACCGGCTTTGATATTTTGGACGGCTGTACCCCCGCGCCCATGTTCAACTACGAAATAGAAGAACTGGCCGACGCCATGCCAGATAATATGACGGCGTTTATTGGCGTTGCGTCAACATTGTTTTGCTATAACAATGCCACGACAGATGAAATTTTGGCCTATGCAGATAGGATTTTGACCGCATTTAAAGGCCGTGGAATTATTAATGTTGGGGATATTTTGTCGCCGGATGGGGATATTGAAAAAGTTATTGCACTTGGGGAGTTTGTGAAGCGGTCGTATGTTTAAATTTTAGAAGTATTTCTTTTTTGACATATTTTTGCCTTCTGAGTATAATACTATTGCAGGGGTAGCAATACCCACTTGAAAAGTGCCTTGCCACTTTAAGCGCAAATCATCATGAAAAGTGCCCTGCCACTTTAAGCGCAGATTATGTATGAAAGGTGCGTCACTGCCTTAAACGTGACTGTAATGAGACTAAAGGGTGGCTAACCGGCCACCCTTTATTTTAATTGGGGAGGGCTTTATGGATAAATTAAATTTTTATACAGCCGACTTTACATACGTGAAATATTTGCAAGAAGCCGAAAAGAATAGTCGAGGGTTTAGCCGTGTACCAAATATCAAGTATACCGGTGGACATAAGCAAAAATTTCTTTGTGGCGTTGTTCTCCAGATCAATAACATGGATTACTATGTGCCTGTCACTTCATATAAGCAACAGAAGCCGGATAATTTTTTGATTACAGCAGACAATGGGCAAGTTGTCAGTTCTTTGCGTTTCAACTATATGTTTCCTATACCCAAGGAATTAACGGCCATACATGTTATTTCCCAAGAACCAGACCGTGCCTATCGAGTACTACTTGCACAGGAATTGAGATGTTGCATAAAGAACCAAGCTACAATACTACGATTGGCAGAGCGTACATACAAACGCGTATTGCTAGGCAAGGACGTTGGACTTGTTGTAAATAGTTGCGACTTTAAGCTATTAGAGCAAAAATATCACGAATATTGATGTCTTACTTCTCCTCACAATGCCGCTTCCACCATCGCCTTATACTGCGCAAAGCAGTTCTCCCCTTCCCCGGGGATATACGGCGAAGCCGAAGGGCAAATTATAAGCCCCTTATTATTCACATACGCGTCGCGGATAAGTGCCTTTGTCTCGTCATAAATCTCCTGCGGCGTGTTTTCGTACATACTCGAAATTTGAATATTCCCCTCGATGCACACCCT
>Ga0123355_10015214_pt1 | contig 12081 bp, 13 predicted proteins | sample TergutEmb28metaG_3_FD_89872 | JGI IMG/M metagenome (GOLD analysis project Ga0123355, IMG submission 89872) | Embiratermes neotenicus P1 segment gut microbial communities from Petit-Saut dam, French Guiana - Emb289 P1 | ecosystem: Host-associated > Arthropoda: Insects > Digestive system > Gut ... | reverse complement strand
GAACCGGACGGATGATTTATTCATCCGAGGTGCGCCGCGTTCTGTTTGTCGTGGTTTTTTGTGTTTGCGCGACTCATTGCGCGCGCCACTGCTCGCTGCAAGGCAATTTCGGCGAGGTGTTATCTCGAACTCTTGATTCGCGTTATTATGGAGGTTTTTGCTTCAGTGCGGAAAATTTGCTCTATCAATTTTTTTGCGTGTTTTTGTGACCGGCGTGACGGGTGATTTTGTAATTCTTGCGGAGGTGTTCGAATTTCAGGCAGTTTAAAACCGTATCTTTCGCGTAGTCATTAAGTGCGCGGTACATATCAACCATTTCGCGTTCGCTTTCATCCAAAAAAGACGGCAGCGCATCTTCCCGCCCCAACAAATAATCCGTGCTTACCTCGAAAAAATCCGCAAGGAGGCACAGGGTTTCGAAGTTCATTTGGCGACGACCTGTTTCGTAAGAGGAATAGGTTTGCTGTGTGATATTCAAAAATTGTGCAACATCATGCTGGGTCAAACCTTTATGCCGACGGATTTCTGCAATTCTCAGCGAAAGCATAGCAACACCTCTGAAACAGGGTATAGCACGGCAATCGCGCCTTCAATTTATACGCCGCAACGACGTATTTTGTTGTGTGTGCAGCTTGACATAACGCCATATTGACGTATAATAAATTTCGACAAAATATTCCAAACAAGGAGAGGGGCAACAAAAATGTTTAAACGAAAAGAACGTGCAAAAGGATTTATCGCGGGGGTAATCGTAGCGATTTTGCTTTCGTCAACGGCGGCGGTGTTCGCAAACACGGGCTCAATGCTTGCGGCCAGCTTCGATGTGAACCATGTTGTTGTAAACGGCAATCGGCTTAATTTGTCCGAAGAGGAAAGACCTTTCATTTCGGGCGGACGCACTTTCCTGCCGGTAAGGGCGATTTCCGAAGCACTCGGGCAGCCCGTTGACTGGGACGGAGCGACCGGGACTGTTTATATCGGAAGCGCAACACCCGCTCCGACGCCTCCGCCTGCACCGACTCCGCCGCCCGCGCCTGTGACGCAGGCTTTTTGGGATGCTGTACCGAGTTTTGAGCATACGCGAGGGAATGATTCGTTGGTGTTCAGAACGACAAACATGTTGGGGAATCCGTATCCTACGGCGGTTGTAATAAACAGTAATTCGGATTGGGGCGACCGCACCGCATGGACACACCACAATCTTGATGGGCAATTTACCACATTTACAGGCATAATCGGTCGCGCAGACGGCTCGGCAGCAGGCGCATCGACCCTCAGCTTCATCGGCGACGGCGCGACATTGGCTACATTTACGATAACCGGCGATACAACGCCTACGCCTATTACTGTTGATGTAAGCGGCGTTCGAATTTTGAGGATTCAGTATGATAGTCCTCGCCACTCCGCAAATATTGTCCTTGCCGAATCTATGATTCGCTGATTTTTATTTCATGGACACAACCGTCAAGCAATACCTTCGACAGAAAACTTGTTTCAACAACCACAGAGAGGAGAAGTAACATGTACAAACAAAAAAAACGAATAACCCGACTTATTACCGCTATATTTACCCTGCTGATAGTTTTTGCATTAGCGGGGTGCGGCGGCGGCAACGATTCCGAGTTGGTCGGACGATGGAGAGACAATACACATAATTTAACCTTTGAGTTTTTCAGAGACGGAACGGGTATCATCGCAGACACCCTCGGCATAGAAGAAGAGTTTGAATTTATGTGGAACACAGAAAACGGACAGTTGACTATTTCGTATCATGGTGACGACGGACACCCCGGTGACTACGCGATTTCAGCCGACGGTTCGACGCTCACCCTTTTCAACGATCACGGCAGCAATATGGTACTTACAAGGCTCGGCAGCGGGTGAGTTTGCGCCGTCGGTGACAAAAATTACAGCAAAAAGCCCCCTGCGGAAGCAACTTGCTTCCGCAGAGGGCTTTTCATATTTGTCACGAAGTTACGGTTTTTTCAACTCGCTTTTCAAATCCTCAACCATTTCATCAATGGTTTCACTTTTTGCATTTTGTGCGGCGAGTTCCTTTTGCGCTTTTTGCAACAAGCGCAATTCACGTAGTTTGTAGGCGTCAAACTGCTCGTTAGTCATGCCCAATTTCCTCACCGCCTCTCCCGCTAAAACGACATCTGCCCTAATGTGCGAGGGTAGGGGATTACGTCACGAATATTTTTCATGCCGGTGAGGTACATGAGAAGGCGTTCGAAGCCGAGTCCGAAGCCCGCATGTTTTACGCCGCCGAAGCGTCGCAGGTCGAGATACCAGTCGTAGTCATCGGGGGCGAGGCCGAATTTCGCCAAGCTCGCTTCAAGGACGTCGATGCGCTCTTCGCGTTGGCTTCCGCCGATTAACTCGCCAACCCCGGGTACAAGCAAATCTGCCGCCGCAACGGTCTCCCTGCCTTCGCTGTCGGGGTCGTTTACGCGCATATAAAATGCTTTGATGTCGCGGGGGTAGTCGGTCAAAAAGAGGGGGCGGTCGAAGGCTTCTTCGCACAAATATCGCTCATGCTCGGTTTGCAAATCCGCGCCCCACGTTACGGGATATTCGAATTTGCGCCCGGATTTTTGCAAAATTTCGATGGCTTCGGTGTAGGTGCAACGTGCGAAACCGGCGGACGCCACCGCTTCAAGCCGGTCGAGCAAACCTTTTTCGACCCACTCGTTAAAAAATTGCATTTCCTCGGGTGCGTGTTCGAGTACATATTTTATTACGAATTTTAACATGGCTTCGGCGGTTTCGAGATAGTTGTCCAAGTCGGCGAATGCCATTTCCGGCTCAAGCATCCAGAACTCGGCGGCGTGGGTTGTGGTGGTGGACGGCTCGGAGCGGAACGTCGGCCCGAAGGTATACACGTCGCGCAGGGCAAGGCAAAACGGCTCAACCGCAAGCTGTCCGCTTACGGTAAGATGCGCCTCTTTGCCGAAAAAGTCCTTGGACGGGTCGGTTTCGCCGGGGGGGAGCGTTGTGACGCGAAACATTTCGCCCGCGCCTTCGCAGTCGCTGCCGGTTAAAATCGGCGTGTGAACGTACACGAAACCGCGTTGTTGAAAAAATTCGTGTATTGCGTGGGACGCAATCGAGCGAACGCGAAAAACCGCCGCAAATGTGTTTGTGCGCGGGCGAAGATGCGCGATTGTGCGCAAAAATTCGAATCCGTGCCGCTTCTTTTGCAGAACATAATCCGGCGGGCATGAGCCTTCGAGCAGAATTTTCGTCGCCTTTATTTCAAACGGCTGTTTCGCGCCGGGGCTTTCAACAACCTCGCCCGTAACCGAAATACACGCGCCAACGCCGAGCTTTAATGCGTCGTCGAAGGAAAGCGGGTTTTCGTTCGGCTCGGACGCGCCGGTTAATTCGCCTTCAAGCACAATTTGCACCGGGCGGAAAAAACTGCCGTCGTTAAGCTCGATGAAGCCGAGGTTTTTGTTGTTCCGCGAGGTTCGAATCCATCCGCCGACGGTAATTTGCTTGCCGATATATTCGGCGGGGTTGCGAAAGATTTCTTTTATGCGTGTGTACATGGGTTGTGTCCTTTCTTACGTACTGGCGGTTGTGTAATGTACGCCGGTTACTTGATGACATAGCTATTGCGTCAAGCTCGTGTTGTTGCTAACGGTTGTAGGCACATCAATCATTACAGTGCATTTTTCGAACGGAGTGCTACAGTCGTATTTGTGCGGAAAATCAAGTTGCTCACCGCTACTTGGCAACCCCAGAGCTTCAAACAGTTGTAAAATTCTTTCGTCCATAACGCACAACCTCCATTTCATTTTTGTTGAACAGGCAGATGCAACTGCACCGGCAGTTGCATCTGCAAAAGTTGCTGAGGTGAAACTTGATGCTGAACACCTCTCTGAACCATGAAAGCCGCATCTATTTGATTTTCGATAATTTTAACAGCAACAGACGAAGAGAACGTAATCATATATGCATGGTGAATGCTTAACACGACATCCTGCAAGTCTTTTCCGTCTATCAGTGTCTCCAAAGGCTTAATGTCCAGTCCGATATGTTGAGCGTGTGCTTTTGTTTCATCATGATTGCCAAGATATTCAACAATTTTTTTAGCCTTTTCCTCTCTGTTGTCATATTTTAACAACATATTTTCTTTCAACCAATCTGTTACAATTTTGTTCGACCATTGAATGGCTTTTTCACACTCACCAACAAAAGTAGGGTGGTATTTGCCTATTATAACCTGCCATATCGGTATGCACTTAGAGTCTTGAGCCACTTCGTGAATAGCACGATTAAATTCTTTAATGACGCCGGTTGCAGGAATGCCGCGCAACTGCGGGTCGATAGGACCGATATTGGATTGTTTCCCCATAATGATGGATTCGCAAGAACATGCAATCATTGTTCCTGCCGACATGGCAATTTGAGGGATTATTGCTCTTATATTATTCCCGAACATCTCCTTCAAATACTCCACTAATGACTCGGCGGCCGCTAACTCTCCGCCCGGAGTATGTAATATCAAATCCAAGCCTTTCGTTCTGTCAAGGTTATGAATAACAGACATCAAGCCGTTTTTATCCATATCAGTGATAGAGGCGTCCCTGACGTTTTCACTTATATTAAGAAAGCCGGAGTAGTATGCGATGACGTTTCTGCCTGTCAATTCGGACAGTGCCTTGAGATATTTGCGACGAGTCACATCTAAAGCATCCCCTCTGCCTTGTGCGGTTAAATTCTTTATTTCCTCCAGTATTCCGCTCCAGTTTGGCATTTGTGCACTACCTTTCCAAAAATGGGCAAGCAACTCGAATGTAGTTAATCGCCGATACTCACATTATACTTGAAGTATAGCATTGCACCACAGCCTTTTCAATGCAAAAAAAATTTCCGGAAAACATCCGTTGCTTTGCAGCACGGGGACACATTGCTTTCTCCAAGAACAAAAAAACCTATCGGTAACCGCTCAGCTACCGATAGGTTTTTGCAGGTTTTTGCAAAAAAATTTTTTTCCGCGTGTTGCGGGATTATGCGAAATCCGGTTTGACGTCTGCTCAGGCTTCGCCGGAAAACGCCCGAAAAACACATTGAAGCCTGCGATTTTCCGGCTCACCTTCACAGCGTCGGATTCGTATTATTTCATTCCCATATGGGCGGGGGTGCCGCTTGTAAGTGCGGCTTTTACGCAGCTCATGTCGTGTGCGCTTGCACCCGGAGATGTTGCGTAATAACCTTTTTGTTCGGCGATTTTGTACAAGTCATATTGAAATTTTTCGTCGCCGTCACGCATTTGTTGAAATGTTTGGCGAAGCGTGGGGTTTGCGGTTTCGCTTATAAATGTTGCGTAACCGGCAAGACTTCCCTTTACGCCTCCCAAAACGTCTAAAACGATATCTTTTTCCTGCATGTTTGTTTCCTCCTTAAATAAAATTTTGTTGTATAACGAGCCGCGCCGGAGATGTACCTCGTCGCGGCTTAGTGAACGCACTTTATGAAGCGAACCCGGGCTATGCCGTGTAATCGGTGCGTTCACTATAACATCTGAAGCAAATTTTGAGCCGCTTGTTTTGCCTCGGTTGATGCAGTGGAGAACATTTGTTTAATTTGTTGGTCTTGCACTTGTTGAGAATACGCTTGAAGTTTGCATGACGTCATGTTGTGTGCCGAAACAACTTCGCGTATCCAGTTAAGTTCGGATTGCTTTAAGTTTTGCATGTGGATGCTCCTTCCTTCGGGCGCGGCAGTGTTTGTTCGCAAAACTGCTGTTGCCCCGATTTTTCTTTATTACGCGAATCACAAGTCCGAATCACAAGTCATCAAGGTATTATTCTGAACTCTTGATTCGCATTTTCTTTATTGTTGCAAAATTGTAAAAATTTATTCATAATGCGTAGTGGGCGCGCAATTAAAACCGCTATAAAAGAGAACAAGGGGGCGACGACTATTCTGGTTTTGTACGACTTACAGGATGATTTAAAAAAAATAAAACCCGGGCCGCTTTTGAAAACGCCGTTGTTGTTTCCGTCAAGCCGGCATCACACGCCCGATATTTTAAAAATACAAAACATAAAAACGATATTTGTTTCGGGCAAGGTTAGCCAAAAACCGGGCATTACACTTGTAACGCCGCGAATAAAAAGCCTTCGTGCGGGCGATAAAATTGTTGTAACCGGCAGAATAGGCAACGGCGCACCAACATCCGACTGGGCAATGGTAATCGACCGTCGCACAAAAAAATACGGATACGTGGGGCTTGCGCAAACGGTTTCGCCGAACCACAACGAGCTTTTTTCAATAGAATATCTTCTCGAGCCGGAAGATTTACGGCTTCCGATAATGGTTCGCACAAATTTATGGGGAACGTCAATCGGCGAAGCCGAATACTTTGTTGACAGCATTTTAATTACCCGCAACGTTAATGCCGAAGCCGTTGAAATCGAAACGCGCGAACTCGTCTACTCCCTCGCAAACGACAACAGCCTCGAAAATCTCAAGCCCGGCGATATTCATAAATTTATCAAAGCCTCCGGCACGCCGCTCTTCGATGTTTTCGACCTGAACGAGAAAAAAGCAATTCGCGTTCGCCGCAGAATGAACAACTGGGACGGCCTCGACGTTTGGTTCCCCGACATGAACTTAAAGCAGGGCAATCGCTACACAATAACCGTTCGCGGAAAAATCGACGGAGTTGTTCCGCCGGGTACGCATTTTATGTTGCAAATAATTCCGGGCTACATCTGGCAAAGCGTAACCGTCCCAACTGACAACCGGGAATTTACGCTTACGCACACATTTTCCGCAATGGAGCTTAAAACGCTGCACTCGGTGCGTATTGCCACCGACGACGCCGGCGCGGAAATGTGCTTCACCATTCGGGAAATCGAAGTAACAAGCAGCAGCAGAGAGTGATTTCTCAACACTCTCTGACAGGGGCGAATTTAATGAATAACGACAGAAACATGCTGATGCTGGATTTCGCAAGCACAGCGGCGGTTTTCTTTACGGAGGACTTTAAATGCGCCGATTGCAATACATCCGCGCTCGACATGTTCCTTTTTTCCGGCAAAGACGAATGCATAAACGGGTTTGAGCGCACGATGCCGCCGTTTCAGGCAAGCGGCGTTCCGAGCGTGTCTTTTTTCAGAGAGCTTTTGGCAAGCGCGCTCGAAAACGGCAAAGCACGAAGCGAAATTATGTGCCGCCAAATCGACGGCACGCTTATTCCCGCCGAACTCACATTTAAAAAAGTTCTCTACGAAGGCAGGCCGGCACTCGTCGGCAGTTTTTATGATTTAACGCAAGTCAAAGCGCAAATGAAAGAAACCGCCGGCGCGGCAGAACTCGCGCAGATTTATCTTTCGACCGCGCCGCTTGCCATGGAGCTTTTTAACGACCAATACCGAATAATCGACTGCAACCGCAAGGCCGTTGACCTTCTCGGCCTCGGAAATAAAATAAATTACATGACGCGCAATACCCCGGAAGCTCCGGAATATCTTTATCACGACACTTACACCCTCAAACGCGACGAGGAATTTTTCTACAAAGCCTTAACCGAAGGCCTCGCCCGCACAGAATGGGTTTTTCAAAAGAAAAACGGCGAAAAAATCCCGTGCGAAATCACGCGGGTTCGTATTACCGCGCCCGACCGCGTTTTTGTTGTATCGTACATCCACGATTTAAGCACCGTAAAATCCATGGCGGAAGAACTCAAAAAAGCCGAAGCAATCGAAAAAGAAAACAGCGCGAAAAATCAATTTTTGGCGCAAATGAGCCATATTTTGCGCACGCCGCTTAACGTCATAAACGGCATTACCGAAATTCAAACGCAAAAACCAAGCCCGCCGGAAACTCACGAGGCTTTTTTGCAAATCAAACGCTCGTCCGACATACTTTTGCGCATAATCACCGACATTTTAGATTTATCCAACGCCAACACCGGCAAACTTCAAATCGAAAACAAAGCAATCGACGTTCCGAGCCTGGTGATTGACATCGCACAGCAAATTATTGTTGAACGCGAACTTGACGCTGTAAAATTATCGCTGAATATCGACGAAACTTTGCCGGCAACGCTCTTCGGCGACGGTATGCGCATTCGCCAGGTAATCGCGATTCTTACCGACAACGCCTTCACGTACACCGAAGCCGGCACGGTAACGCTTAAATTTTCCGTCGAGCCGCCCCCGGCCGATTACGACCTCACCCTCGTTATGTCGGTAAGCGACACCGGCAGCGGCATGTCGCCGGAGCAGGCGGCAAACCTTTTCGACACCGACCGCTCTCGCTACAATGCGCAAGGCACAATAAAGGGCGCGGGCTTGGGGCTTCCCATCGCGCACAGGCTCATTAAGCTGATGAGCGGCGATATTTCCGTCAAAAGCGAACGCGGCGTCGGTTCGACTTTTATCGTGCGCATTCCGCTCAAACAAATCGGCAACAAAACTCTCGACACGGAAACAGTCCGAACCCTGCAATGCGTCGATTCTGCCCGCGACGCGCTCAAGCAGCGCAAAACCGTTGAGTACGAACCCATGCCCTACGGCAAAGTTCTCGTTGTGGACGACGTGGAATCGAATTTGTACGTCGCATGGGGCTTGATGAAACCCTACGGCTTAACAATCGACACAGCAACCGGCGGCGCGGACGCCCTTAAAAAAATAAACGACGGCGCGGAATACGATATCATTTTCATGGACCACATGATGCCCGACATGGACGGAATCGAAACCGCCCGCGCAATTATGGATACAGGCTGCACAACTCCGGTTGTCGCGCTTACGGCAAATGTAATTATGGGGCAGGCCGCCCTGTTTGAAGAAAACGGATTTTCCGGCTTCATGTCAAAACCCATCGACATCTCCCTTTTGAACACATATCTGCTGAAATTTATTCGCGACAAATATCCCGAGCAAGCCGCCATAGCTCGTGCAGCCGCCCCGACATTTGTCTCCGCGCAGGATTTCGGCGTTTCCGACGAACTCGCAAAACACTTTATTCGCGACGCAAAAAATGCCGTTGCAAACCTCGAAACTTTGAGGAAAAAAAGCGGCTTCTCCCCCGACGAATTAAAGATGTACACAATTACCACCCACGGCATGAAATCCGCGCTTGCAAACGTAAAGGAGACCGAACTTTCACAAGTCGCCGCCGAACTCGAAGAAGCCGGGCGAGTCGGAAATTTCGACAAAATTTCATCCGAAACACCGTCATTTGTCACCGAATTAAAAGATGCAATCGCCGCCTTCGAAGCAAAACTTAACGCCGCAGACAACGACCGGGGCGAAGACGACCCCGCCTTCGTACGCGCCCAACTCGAACTCGTCATAGATGCCTGCGACAGCTATTCGAAACCCGCCGCAAAAAAAGCCCTCGCCTCCCTCAAAGAAGGCCAATGCTCCAAAAAAACCATCGACTTCATTGACGAAATAAGCGCACTTCTTCTTCACGGCGAATTCGAACAGGCCGCTGAGATGGCGCAGGGTTATTTGTTAAAAATATAAATTAAGACCGCGGGGCTCCGCCCCGCACCCCGCGAACTTTTTGAAAAAAGTTCGACAAAAACTTTATTAAAAATCGCGCTTTGCGCGATTTTTTTGAAGGGGTCAAGGGGTCAACGACCCCTTGCAGGGGTGTTGGGGACGGAGTCCCCAAGGTCTTAAAAAAATATATTAAATAAGGAGTGCTGCACATGAATCCCTATCTTCCTCCTAACGTGTACATCCCCGACGGCGAGCCGCATATTTTCGGCGACAGAGTATACGTTTACGGCTCGCAGGACAGAGCGCACGGACATGTTTTTTGCTTGGAGGACTACGTTTGTTACAGTGCGCCGGTTTCGAATTTGTGCGACTGGCGGTTTGAGGGCGTGATTTGGGAAAAAACCGCCGACCCGCTTAACCGCGACGGACATATGGTGCTTTACGCGCCGGATGTTGCCTGCGGGCCGGACGGGCGGTTTTATTTGTACTATGTACTCGATAAAGCGAGCGTCGTGTCGGTTGCGGTTTGCGATTCGCCGGCGGGCAGGTACGAATTTTACGGCTATGTGAAGTACGCCGACGGTACGCTTTTGGGCGAGAAGCCCGGCGACGAGCCGCAATTCGACCCCGGTCTGCTTGTTGACGGCGAAAATATTTATCTGTATACCGGCATCGGAATTATCGGCGACAAATCGCGGCGCGGCGCGATTGCAACCGTGTTGGAGCGCGATATGCTTACGATAAAAGAGCCGCCGGTTTACATCGCGCCGAGCGGCGCATACGGCGCGGGAACGAGCTTCGAGGGACACGAATTTTTCGAGGCGTCGTCAATGAGAAAAGTCGGCGACAAATTTTATTTTGTGTATTCGTCGGTTCACATGACGGAGCTTTGTTATGCCGTAAGCGATTCGCCGACGTCCGGTTTTGTGTACGGCGGCGTTATTGTGAGCAATTGCGATTTGGGCATTTCGACGTACAAGCCCGCCGAAAAACGCACGTATCCGTACGGAAATAATCACGGCTCGATTATTGAAATTGAGGGGCAGTGGTATGTTTTTTATCATCGCATGACGAACGACACTTGGTTTTCGCGCCAGGCTTGTATCGAACCCGTTTGCATTTTGCCCGACGGCTCGATTCCGCAGGTTGAAATGACGTCGCAGGGCGCGAGATGTGCGCCGTTTGTTGCTCGCGGGCGGCATCCCGCTTACATGGCGTGTAATCTTTGGAGCGACGCGGACGGCGCGGGAACGGTTAAAATCGGCTCATCCGGCTCGCCGTCCGTGCCGGCTAAGCCCGCAAAAATTACCCAAGAAGGCGCGGGCGACGGCGATATCGACACAAACTGCGCCTTCATATCAAGCATCACCGACGGCGTGACAATCGGGTTTAAATATTTCGCCTGCGAGGGAATCAAGAAAATTACGATTACCACTCGCGGATACGGACGCGGAAGTTTTCTTGTGCGTACAAGCCCCGACGGCGACGTTTTGAGCGAAATCCCCGTTGTAAGCGCGAATATTTGGACAAAGTTTTCCGCCGACGCAGCAATTCCCGACGGCACTCACGCACTGTATTTTACGTACAGCGGCGGCGGAACACCGCAAATGTTGGCGTTTGAGTTGGGGTAGGGAAGTGCGCCTTAACGAGAGGATGATGGATTGATGAAGAAAGTATTATGTTTTATGTTGGGTGTACTTTTTTTAGTCGCGCTGCACGGCTCTGCACCGATATATGCACACGAGGGAAGCGATGAAATTGCCGTTTACTCAGACGGCGAGCGGTTGGAATTTGACGTGCCGCCCATGATTATTGACGGGCGTGTAATGGTTCCTATGCGGGTGATTTTTGAGGCGTTTGGTGCGCCCGTGACTTGGGACGAACAACGGCAGGAGATACACGCACGATGGCGTACAGATGACATTACGCTGCGAATCAGCGACCCCCGGGCGGAACTTTGGTTTAGTTGGTACAGACCTTATGATGTTGCCGGTATATCATACGGATGGTTCATTGACTTGGACGTTCCCCCGCAAATTGTAAACAATCGCACTCTTGTGCCGCTTCGGGCGGTTTCGGAAATTTTTCGTGCGACTGTGGAGTGGGATGAGGGTACACGCACGGTATATATTCTTACTGGGTAATAACGAACAATAAAAAAGCAACCCCGGCAGGGTTGCTTTTTTTATTTACAGTCACTTATTCACGCATCTCAATCAACATCTTCCATAGCGTTGACTCCGGCAGTTCGTGATACAGGATATATTGCAATTCAAAATCACCGCTGATTTCTAAATCGAAATTAAGATTGTCCTCCGATAATTCCGGAAGCTGTGACAAAATTTCGATTCTGCTTATTAAAAGCACATCACCCCCGAATGTAAAAACCTGTACCCGCAATAAGTCCCAAAGCCCGTGCGTTTCCTCCCTTATCAAGGTTTGCGGTTCTGCTTCCGGGTCGCGCACAATTATCGGGATATCATTATCTAGGGAGTGTCGTCAAAAGGCATTGCTCCATCCGAAAACGCAAGCGATTTGAACGGCGGCAAGGTAGGATTTTGTGTGTTTGGCGTAGCGCGTAGCAATGCCTCTCCACCGTTTAAGAACG
>Ga0123355_10015213_pt1 | contig 12081 bp, 10 predicted proteins | sample TergutEmb28metaG_3_FD_89872 | JGI IMG/M metagenome (GOLD analysis project Ga0123355, IMG submission 89872) | Embiratermes neotenicus P1 segment gut microbial communities from Petit-Saut dam, French Guiana - Emb289 P1 | ecosystem: Host-associated > Arthropoda: Insects > Digestive system > Gut ... | reverse complement strand
TGGCCAATATCTCCGTAACCATTGAACTTTGGATATAGGTGTTTTGGGTTATATCGGTATAGTTTGACCTAAGGAACACTCTCCCGAAGTTAGGTCCTTTCCTCCTGGGACACCCTGTATATGCCGATACTGGGACTCGAACCAATGTACTTTATTTCTGAAGAGTAGAGCCATCACGCGTTAACGCCCTCCGCTGCTTCCGGCTGCGGCAAACAACAACCCTGTCGCAAAATCCATCCGTGGAAGCAGAACTAGCAAGCCACACGTCTCGGAAAATTAATTACCTTTAATCCAGGTTTTAACTTAAAGTTGATGGAATGTATTTGGTGTCTTCGGTTAATATATACGCGGCTTGATTGATTGTAGAGAATGGAAGACAGAGAAACGCCACGAATGCACAAATATGGGGAAAGTAAAACGACTCGAATTACGACGGCAACTGTACGTCACGTGACTTCCGGTTCGGGACTTTTTTCAGGCCGCTTGATTTTTGTTGAACAGAGTGTACCAAAATACGCCGGATTTGCAAAGACTTTTTATAGGCGTCTGCAAATTCTTTTAGTGTTCCTAGAACTCTTAGTTTTCTTGTTATCAAGTATTAGTTGATTACATTTCCAGAATACAACTTTAATTAAAAACAAGACAGGCAATATACGCATAACGTACCATTGAGGCGCGTTCGTACAACAATTGTTGCAGTGGAAAAGCAATAAGTATTATATATTCTAAGTGTGTGTCTGTAGTCTTAGGTATCCAGCATGCAATGCTTATGCGCCATATTGTGATTATCTCATAAACGGCATGATATTCGAAAAAGAATTTACTGAACATCAAAGGTTTGCTTTGATTTTCTCTGCAATGTTTGTCTAAAACATTTCTCATTCTAAGAAGAACTGAGCGAGATATGATCATTAATGTGTATTGGTCTTCATACAAAGTGCCCATTATTCTTTTCAGATTGTAAAGTATTTTGAATTTTCTCGACAGATTTTCGAAAAAAATAGTTCAATATCAAATTTTATGAAAATCCTTCAAGTGGGAGCCGATTTGCTTCATGCGGACAGACGGACGGATAGACATGCCGAAGCTAATAGGCGCATTTCGAAATTTTGCGAACGCGCCTAGCAAGTGCAGATAAACTTAAGTGTAGATAATTTCGCACCTTATTTTTCAAGATATGTTGTCTGTAAAATAAATAATGGTACTTTTCGCGATATTTGGAATTTTCTGCTGTCTTCCTTCTATCCAAAGTCGTCCGCCTGCAACCCCTTTGTTGTCCGCTCAACCTGCAGTTCCTGGGCAAAATGTTGCCCACTGCACAGCATTATGTTACCGCAGAGTGACATTTGAAACGAGAGCATTTTATTTAACTGCCCTGACAAAGCCTAGCTAGGACGTCAAAGCAATTTTAAAAACTTATGACCTTTTGATTTGTGAAAAAAATCTGTATACAATAATTTACAAAAATTTACCAAATAAATACCAACAATTCCATTACATCAGTAATTAATTGGAATATGTTACTAATGAATTTTGTAAAAATGTGCTTAAATAATGACACTCAGCCGATGTTTCGAAACGTATTTTTAATTTTTCCTATTATCAGTATATTTTTATTGTGTATTAAGTGTGGGAAAATACCAAGGTAAAATTATACATATAATTACACACACACACACATATATATATATACGTATATATATATTTATTTATTCTTCTTTCTTTGTATGTAATTTCATGGTAACCGCATGGAGACCAAATTTTACGAAAGTTGCCTGGCCTTGGGCACTGTCTCTCTCTAGCGTGTTACTGACTTAATTTTTCAGTACTCTGTGAATGTTCACGGGATCTATAAATCACACTTACATATTCCTGAAAATAAAGCTAAAAAACATTATATCCAGGATTCTGTGAAATAAGATTCCTATTTAGGACAGTTTCAAAATAGTGGCACCCTCTTTTTTTGGTCTTCAGATTCACATCCTTCCATGTGGTGGAAAAGCGAAAAATTCGAGCGTTAACTGCGGAGCGATTTTTCTCTTCTCCGTTAAGTCGAGACTGTCTTTGGGGTTCAGCCAGTTTCCTCTTCAGCGGGTAAAGCGTGCTTTGTCATCAGGGGATAAGAGGTCGGGGCCTGAAGCTGGTGCCGAGGGTCAAGAATGAGTTGAATTAACTTCCACTCTCCTACATACTTTTATCGCGTACACAGCGACAGATTTATGGTGTCCTTAGAGACTGCCGTCAGTATGAGAGGCACTAGTTTTCAGTTTACAGAATGACACACCCCTGAACAAGAATATCGTTACTTTTCCTTTATTCTGGTGCTACAAGAAGCGTAAATTTTTGGTTGCTCTTAAGAGTAAACTCTCGAAATTCTCTCTCAACTACTGTCGTCAGGCTCTCTCTCTCACTCGCAAACGTCGTCGACAACCAACTGCGAAGATCTTGGTAACCTCGTGGAGAGTAGGTCTGAGCTCTTGCTGTGTCATGTGTAAAGCAACAACATGCTTCCTCTCAGCTACACTCTCAACTAGACTAGAAAAATCGGCATAGCTGCGAGAAGCCTGCGAGCAGTTGCGTAAGTGGTAATTAGGAAGATACGGACAAAGGAAGAGTCGACCAACTTGATAAGTGTCTATGAAGCACGACGGGAGGGTTTCGGACAGTAGATACATGCACTGTAAAAATGGCGAAAATAAATATATACCGGTATTGGCCTTGAATACACGGAGTAATAAACACTACCGCAACTGCTATGCAGTGAAAATTCACAGTACTTGCGGTATCCGTTTATTGTGTTTTGCTGCAGATACTGTATTAATGAACTATAAAGGTACCGTCCTTTTGTAGAAAGCAGAAGTAATTTGTATATTGCACGCATGCAAACCTTCTTACCAACACAGTTTGTCCCAGCAAACACGCTTCGCAATTGTATTTGGGAAGTTCCTTGTTCAAATCTCAGCCGAGATACTGATGTAATAAGGTACTTTCCCTCAATATCTCCAGGCAGATCCAAGGACAACAGGCCTACCTTAATTTTCTGCCTCTTTTTAGATTCATAATTCACTGTCACCCGATCATTCGAAGCTCCACAGTCTAGATACCGACCCGGCCGTTAAACAATCTACAACCAGTGGCGTATCTAGGCTTTTTATGCTAGGGACGAGCAGTAACAATGTCTCCCCTAACAGAAATTACGAACTTTTAAAAATCACAATTAGATGTCGAATTTCCTTTTATCTGCCTCAGTTTAAAATTTAATGAGGACGTAGAATTCAATTTTTTAATTAAATCCAATTTTTCATTTAAAATACTCATTTTGCTGCCTCTTTGACTCTGCTTCCCGGGGTGGATGGACCACTCGCACCCCCCTCCTCCCTGCTAAGCCCCTGTCTACAAATAAATAAATGACAATCTAAATGCATTTGTTGGACGGTGCATCATGAGTGGTATATATGTTACGCTCCAAGATCGAAAACGCACATTGAGCGGAAAAAACAACCACAACACGTTGTGGCATTAGAGAAACAGCTACAACGCGAAATGTTTATAAATTTAGTAATTTATTGATAAAAATACATACAACGTAGGCCTAATGAAGAACAATGGCAAAGTTCGTTTAATTTTGCAGCAGCTGTTAGAATGGCATTTAGAATTACACTTCATATTTTCCGAACGACATTTGCACTTTATATCGATGCTGTACCTCTTACAATGGCAGCTTACAGATCCCTGCTTACTGCCAGACGTTATCATTGAGGATGACCGAAGAGATAGTGAACTTGAGAGCACATCATGTGCCTCGATGTTGTTGTTGTCGGCAGTTGTGAATTCATTGCGAGCATACAGCCGCTGAAGCTGGCCTTCCTTCGTGCCCAACAGATAAAGCCCAGAAGAGCTGACATCAACAACGACTGCTAGGACATTTCTGGGGGCTAGACGTCCTCGATCAAGGTCAGGCACCCTGACCACAACATTTGTCCCAATATAAACTGCTGGAAGTCTTGAGCTCAAGAGAGAAACCATTTTTTGAGCTTGTTGTTCCTGCCCAGATTTTGCACATTCTCGCTCAATTTTGATTAGATTCTTCCTTACACACAGGTTGCAAGTGACTTTCAGTCCGAAACCCTCACTGTCTTCACTGTAACTTCCACAAATAGCATGAACAACCTGGTCACACACTGAACACTTGTGAGCGCCTGATCACTACTTCTCAAAAATCACACAGCAAATTTTTTTGTTCTTTCTTCTCTACCGTTTCTTCTGAAGTGTCATTGGTTTGATTTTCATCTTCATCTTTTCTATCCTGTTGGTTGGTCTCTTCCTTGTCTTCCTTGTCTCGACCATTATTCATTCCTGCATTAAAGAGTTGTTCCCGTTCTTCTTCAGTTTCTGTTGAACAGTACATGTCTTCAGTGAGCAGAGAATCCCCAAGTCCGATTCTCTGCGCCGTTCCAAACACAGCCTCATAAGGGCTTGTCTTGATACCTGAATGCAGATCTCGGTTTTTCCTGCTTTGGATAAACCGTAGTCCTTGAGACTAGGTTTTCGTGTTGTCGGACATCCAAGCAACCAGCATGTCTTGAATATCTTGGTTGGATCTTTCAACTGATCCTTGACTTTGAGAATGTCTCAGCTTTCCATGCACGAGCTTCATTCCTGGCCACATATCAGCCAAATTTTGTATTATTTTGTTCACATATTCGCGGCCATTGTCGCTCTGCAGTATGAATGGGTCACCGAGCATACAAAAGATGTCCATTAGCTGATTGGCCACTTGTTAGGCGGTTTGTGTTATTTTCATGAAGTCCGAACTCGTTGTGGTCATTTCCTTTAACAGCCACAACACGACTTTCCCATCATGGTATATCTTCACATGCCACAACGCGTTGCGGTTGTTTTTTCCGCTCAATGAGCGTTTTCGATCTTTGAGCTTAACACATACATTTAAATGTTCAAGTACTTTACCTTCATTCATTCGTATGACCTGTAGATATTTAAAACCTATGTGACACATTATAACCGGTCAAATCTAAAAGACGGGAACACGAACTCCACCCAGGGAATATAATGCGTGGTGGTCACAGGAAACTACCGACTAGATGACAAGAAGGATATTTGTGGTTAGGCCTCTTTAGGTTTATTCTCACAGTCACTTCAATTTGTATACTTTAACATTCACAATCAAATTATTTGTGTCCGGCACTGTTAGAAATTGTATCAACAGTATACAGCTCTTTATTACCGTCACGCTTCCCCTTCAACCTGCTCACACTACTGTCCGCTACGAAGTCCCCAAATCCAGCCTGTGCTAGCTTCACGGTCTCTACTCTCATCAAGCGTAACAGTTGTCTGATTGATGTATGCCGAAAGGGGCATAGAATAGTATGGAGCTTGGTGTATTGTACTTACAGTCGAACACAACTATATTTGCCTCTATTGTTACAAGAAGGATATTATAACGACATGTTTCGGCCCTATATGTGGGCCATCTTCATGTTGTGATTAGACTTCTGGATCAGTTATACAGGAATACGTGGAATGTTCTTGGGGAGTCTTGTGGGGGGGTTTGAGATGTCATTGTACCAATGGGTACCATGGTCCCGGGTTTCCAGGTGGAATATCATTTGTAGAATATACTGTTCCCAGGGAGACAGAGCAGCAATATAGTTGTAACCCAGTCATAAACTTAACACCAGTAACCCTGAAGTCCACACCCTCACAATATCCCAGTATATTACACACAAGCGAAATTCTTTGGCTGGAAGTCCTAAATTTTACTTTGTTCTTCCCACGTAAGTTTGCCTGTCTCTCCGCCGAGCATATTTTTGATCTAGCTTCGAACCAGGATCATCGGTAACAACACATACATATATATATATATTTATTTAATTGTACATTTAACTCAATTTTCATTTCCCATCCTTCTAACAACCGAAGCCACATACACGGAAGCCGCGAGTTTTACTTTAAGAAGGCGAGCCATGTCTGGTCGATTGACTCATTTCAATTCTGCGTGTTCAGAAACCGATGATTCGGTCACCGCGATGTTCTTGCTGTCAGAACTAGTAGAAGTCTACTCAAATTGTGTAGTCTGAGAGTTGTGAAGTGTCCGCAGCTCTCAGAGCACTCGCAGAGAACCGCATCTCCACGAATTACTCTCACGCAAAATATTCCATCTTCTGCTTGTATCCCCAGCGTTTATACGTGGATGTAAACTGTCATGATTTCCATCGCGAGTATCTAGCAGACACATTTACGTATGACAGTAATTCCTTCCACGGAGCATGGCCACGTAATTCGGTACATTGTCAAGGTTGAAGTTACGATAAGAGGTCAATATCTCTTTCGATATGGCATCATTCACTTGAGATTCAGACACGGACCAGAACAGGTCATGTAAAATGGGTCTTGTGGACAACAAGCTTGATTCTTGATAAACTGACATGGCAATAGGCCCGTAGCCAAGGGGTACAAGTGCGTGAATGCATCCGCTACAAATGTGGATGCACACACTAGGAATTTCCAAAATATCAAAGACAAATATGCCTATCAGCCCGCTAAAAACGTGCGACGTTCTACCGCATCAACGTGTTGCCTCAGTTGTACCGCAATGTGTGGAAGCATTTCATTTTTAGATGTGTGTGTGTGTGTGTGTGTGTATGTGTGTGTATGCGTATGCAGGGGTTTTTGCAGTGTTATTGAGCGCATTATATAATTAGACTGTTGATTTTGTAGTACTGTTGAGCAAGGCTCTTTTTACGCTTATGCATGCATGATTATATATAAATATATATATATATATATAATAAAGGTAAAGTGATCCCTTTACAAGCCCGGTGTGGCCCAGAGGGTGGGTAGAGTTATAGCGCTACTGTTCCATGACCGCGGCACTAGAAGGGGTGAGTGGTCAGCAGCACGCCCCGGCCGCACTTTTTCCCCAGGAAAGATTCGGTACCCATTTTACAAGAGGCTGGGTCCCAGGGCCAGTCGGACGGGCGGAAAATCTCGTCCCCACCGGGATTCGATCCCGGACCGTCCAGCGCGTAGCCAGTCGTTATACCGGCGGAGCTACCCGGCCTACATGCGTGATATATATATATATATATATATATAATACAGCGTTATATACAAAGGTAAAGTTCACCCAATAACATACCATGAAGGCCCAGAGGGGGAATGGAGGTATAGATATACTCTTTCTTTAACCTTGCCGCCAGATGTGATTCGGTGGTCAACGCCACACTTCAGCCACTGTACCGTCTGGAGAGAGACCCAGTAATCACTGTACACGAGGATGGGTGGGCCCCAATGCCGGTCTGGGCAGTTGCGGAAAATGTCTCCTCCACCGGGATTCGATCCCCTGACCGCCCAGCCCGTGGCGAATCGCTATACCAATTACGCCATATGGAAGCTGCTGAACCACTATTCATGGTCTGGCTACGGGCCTGCCCGCACTCTGAATATAATTTCAGTCACAGCCGATTTTTGTCCACTCTTCCAACCACCTCAAGAGTGCAGAATCCATATTGGGAAACTAATAGTCCCAAACCCTCAACTCGTCAGAAAATTCTCCGCATTTTACAATACCCGAATTTCATTACTGTGTTCCCTACAGCCCATCATTTGTCTCTGTCATCAGCCAGTTGAACCGAACCCACACATTTTTATATTTATTTCAGAACTATTTTATTATTTTCCTCACCTCTACGTCTAAGTATTCCAAATTATCTCGTCCCCTCAGCTTTCTCCACTGAAACTCCATGCATTTTTACTAATACCCATACGTACTACATGTCCATCCAATCTCACTTTCCTTGATTTGATCACCATGAAATTGAGTGGTAAGTACAAATCATGAAGTTTTCCAATAAATAATTTTACCCGATCCTTCCGTTACTTCCTCGCTCTTAGGCCCAATAAACGTCCCCACAACTGTACATACTCTCGATCACACTCAGCCTGCACTCTTCCGTTAACGTGACAGACCAAGTTCCACGGCCTATTAAACAGCAAGACAAATTATACGAGTATTTCCGTACATTTTATTATTTATCCCTATTAGTTGACAAAAGGCAAAACAAAAGGCTCTGTACTGATTGGTATCAGGCATTCCCAGAATTTAATTTGCTCATAATTCCTTCGTGTAGGCACTTATGATTTGTTAGTGTCGTTCCTAAATATTTCAGTTTGACCATATTTTGAAACAATTCGTTAGTGTTGATGTTTTGCTGACCGTGCATCTCAGTATATTTATCTCAGTAATTAACCAACTTGATGCATAAAATTTTATTTTACCCAAGTTTATTTCATGCCTCTACATGTTTGGAGCACATGTGCTCATCATCTGGAGGTCAAAATTGTATTATACAGCCTCTGGTATCATCACACCTATAGGTGGTCGTCCCGTCCTCTCTTAACCTGTGCACGGGACGGCCATCTATAGGTGTGATGATACCAGAGGCTGTATAATACAATTTTGACCTCCTGATGATGAGCACATGTGCTCGAAACATGTAGAGGCATGAAACAATCTTATGGTAAAACAAAATTTTGTGCATCAACTTGATGTCACTTACTATTTTATTTCACTTCTTGTGTGCTCAACATGTTTCGGAAATTAATATATCCATCATCAGGAGCTTGCGACTATTCTGTTGTATTACCACATTGGTCCTATGATGGATATATTAATGTCCGAAATATGTTGAGCACATAAGAAGTGAAATAAAATTGCAAGTGACATCAAGTTGGTCTTTTATTCTTCAACTATCACAATGTTGCACGGTCTAATAAACATAAGATTTGTGCATCAAGTTGGTTAATTACTAAGATAAATTTGTTAGTTGTCCGTGTGCTATGATACTGTCCTGCATTACATTCACTGGTCACGGACATATATTTAGTTTCCTTAGCACTAGCTACCAGACCAACCTCCTTGCTAGCTTTTAACAAAGCTTGGGCCATTACAACACATTTACAGAAATGTCTGTCCTGTAGCATCACGTGTCGTTAATTGCTTGACGTCACAGAGCGGTGTGACCAACTGGGAAGTTTTGAACTAGCTGATCGGAACAGTGGCAGGAGAAGACGACGTCTGTGTGGCGGCACAGACTTCCAAATTCTACTGTTTGTCCTCATAACTTTGTGTACAACTTTGCGGCGCGACATTTGGGCACCGTGACCACAACAACTTTATAATTTGAACTTGGGTATTGAGCTTTCTTTCCTTAATTTTAAAAGGTAAAGGTAAAGGTAAAGCAATCCCATTACACGCCTGGAGAGGCCCTGAGGGTTCCAAGAGTTTGAGGTTAACAGAGTTCAAGACAATCGGCATATGAAGGTGGCAAGGTTGTCAGCCCTACGCACCGGCCGCCTTTACCCCCAAGAAATATTACTGGTATTCATTTCTGTTAGAGGCTGAGTCGACCCCAGGGCCATAGTGCGGCCGGAAGGATTATGTCAATGAAAAAATCCAATGACACCATCGGGAATCGAACCCGCGACCTTCCGGCTTGTAGCGTAGTGCCTCAACCAACTGCGCCACCACGTACCCCTAGTTTTAAAAGGCCATGTATTTTTATATGCAGGATTTAGTTTTCTTTTCTTCATGCGTAGAAGCAACAGTGTGTTGTGGACTGGATTCATCTGGCTCAGGTTAGGGGCCAGTGGGGGGCGGTTGTGAATAGGATAGTGAACCATCGGTTTTCATAAAATGCGGGGAATTTCTTGACTAACTGTGCACCTGCTAGATATGAAGAGAAAATCTATCCCATGTCGTTTAGTGAGCTACTTTTAAGATACAGTAGAAACGCTGGTTATCCGGATCGGCTTGGCCCTTCGGGTAAACATTTTCTTACAGTAATTGTACTACATCTTTTTATGGCTTAAATGTTTCCCCAGTTATCATATACACATAAGGAATTAAATAAAGTATTAATGTTTTATTCGTACGTAAATAAATATGTAGCATAAAACAACCGTTCGTAGATTTTTTTTCCCCATTTCAAACTCCCAGTGTAGCCTGCTTCAAAGGAAATTAAATTATCCGGATTTTCTGCATACGCGGATCGCTCGCCGTCCTAATTAATCTGGATAAGAGGAGTTCTGCTCTACTTCTCTGCCGTTTTGTCATACGACGTAGACACTAAATACACAACCAAAATCGGATTCCATTCAAAATTAGACATACAGCTGGATTAATCATATTCTTCCAATGTCCCATTCCAGAATGCCATTGTAGAATCTCCTTTACCAATCAAAGGAAGAAGAGTATGTGGTGACGCACTGCGGATTGATGGCATGCAACCGGCCATTAGGCTTGAAGAGGTGGAAGGATGATGATAATGAATTTTTACGCGCGTTCGCATAGTCACAAAAAAAGAGCGCCTCTTAAGTTCATTATGTCCGTCCGAATGTATCAGCGCGCGGTTCCCACCAGACGGATTTCCGTGAGATTTGATGTTGAGGACTTTTATGAAAATATGTCAAACTGAAAATGTGGTGAGAATCGGACAAAAACACCGGACAGTACACGTGAATAACTGAGTGTGTTTCATATTTTTGGCAGCGACGTGTGTAGTGCAAGGGTAAACAGAACGCACTGTTGTGTGTCCGTGACAAACTTACGCGAACTCGCCACAATGTTACGTTATACGTACGGTTTGTCGTTTAGTATTTCAGTCTGCTGTCAATACATATGACTGTATTGTGTCAAGTGGCATGATCACTGATGACTGATAAATTGGAAATGATTTGGAAGCTAGTGGCATTAACTAAATCGGTTTATTATCTCAGTACTTACCTCAAGAGACAAGGAAAGAAAGAGCAGCACTCAACGATAGTCGATACCCTGGATTCAAAATGGTTACCTCCGGCAAAATACACCAGAGTGTTACCGCTACCGCAAGCTGAGCGGTATAGCATTATTATTATTATTATTATTATTATCCCCTTTATGCAGGGTATTTATACTTATATTCCTGAGACACACCATATCCCTAGGGAACACAGTGTTGCAGATATTCTGTTTTTACTATTCATGGTGCTTATATCGTTAGTTTCAGTGTTGAATCCATTGTATTTTTACATTAGTACTTTCCGAAGTATGTGTGCAGTGCCCAATATGGCTGTTTTCTGAAGTTCCTGAACTTCATGTTTTCCTGGTACGTTGCTCACGTATTTTCTGAATGACTTTGAAATAGTCCCAGTCGCCCCTCTTATTACTGATATCACCTTTGTTTTTACATTCCACATGCGCTGTATTTCTATTGTAAAGTTATTATTATTATTATCATCATCATCATCATCATCATCATCATCATCTATTCTCGTTATTGCTGTAAAGTTCCTGTGATCTCACTGTAGTTGATCTTTTGGCTCTTATGCCATCACAATAATAATAAAGAAGTGACATCATTATTACAATCATCATAATCAACTTTCAGTTAAATACTCGAAAGCTTTACCTGCTCTTTCGTCGTCCTTTTCTGTAATCCGCTGAAATAATTTGTAATTCTGTGCCCTGGATACTTGGGACTGCAGTTTGTTTGATGGAAATCTTAGATTGGTTATGGGTATTTGCGAACAGCTCATTCATCTTGAAAGACATTACATCGACTGGCCTCTATTACGAACAGATCGGCCATAAGTGCCACAATACTCTCTACCCCTTAATTAATCGTAGCCTACGAACAACTTTTTGTTTTCTGGAAAGTCGTGTATCTAAGGCTTATTTATGTATTGTGAGGTAAATCCAGTTAAAAACACAACTATAAATATATGGCTAAATGATGGTGATTAATAGCAATGCAAAAACTACATGTTTCGGCCTATAGCGGCCATCTTCAGGTTTTGACAACTTTCCTGCTAAAAGAGTTTTATATCACCACGCGGTTTAGTATTATATAAAACTCTTTTAGCAAGAAATTTGTCAAAACCTGAAGATGGCCGCTATATGCCGAAACATGTAGTTTTTCCATTGCCAATAAACACCATCATTTAGCCATATATTTATAGTTGTGTTTTTGACTGAATTTACCTCACCATATAGTTTAAACACACAACGGGGATGGCACACCT
>Ga0123355_10015212_pt1 | contig 12081 bp, 8 predicted proteins | sample TergutEmb28metaG_3_FD_89872 | JGI IMG/M metagenome (GOLD analysis project Ga0123355, IMG submission 89872) | Embiratermes neotenicus P1 segment gut microbial communities from Petit-Saut dam, French Guiana - Emb289 P1 | ecosystem: Host-associated > Arthropoda: Insects > Digestive system > Gut ... | reverse complement strand
TCGGGCTCGATCCCCAGATCCGCGGCGCGCTGTTTCAGTCGATCGATTTGCTCACGCCACAGTTCGGCCTGCGGCTGGGCCCCCGACGCCGACGCGGGTCGCTGCCAGTGCGGATCGGCCATACCGGGCCCCCACCAATCGCGGTCCGAGTGATACTCCTTCCATAGAAGCCAGACTTTGCGCGAACGGTCGGTCAGCAGATTCACCCGCGGGAAGCCGACCGCAACCGCGAAGCGCTCCGCTCCTTCGCCCACCAGCATCACATGCCCGGTGTGCTCAAATACGGCTTTGGACACCATCGAAACATTGTTGATGTTGCGCACGGCGCCGACCGAACCGGCGCGGCGGGTCGGCCCGTGCATGCAGCAAGCGTCAAGTTCGACCACGCCTTCTTCATTCGGCAGACCGCCAAGACCGACCGAGTCGTCGTTGGGATCGTCCTCCGGTCCCTTTACCACGCGGATCGCGGCATCGAGCGTGTCGCCGCCGCTCTTCAGGAATGCATATGCGGCCTCCACGTAAGCATAGCCATTTTGGGCACAGATGATGATGGGGCGCTTCGTCGAATCGCCTCGCGCAGCCTGCGCGGCGAGGGACTCCGCACTCGACGCATGAACTCCTGCGCCAGCGGCAACGGCTCCTAAAACTGAATTCTTTACGAAATCACGGCGCGATGATGTCACGGGGCCCCCTGTTGAAAGCTTTGTCCGCGGGTGCGCTGGATCGGTGAGTGAGACGTGCACAGGCCGCACTTCGCCCCAGAGCGCAATGGGACGGAAAGGCGGAAGGATATCACGAGGCCGCGGGGAATTCATGCGGACGTAGCGCAGTTTGACTTGCGCACACTCACCGGGCGCCGCGGGGAGCCGTTCCTCTGGCGGAGCGAGAGATCCGGCCAGGAGTGCATCTCGTCGCCCGCCACAACTCCTTCGGCCCGCGGGGGAAAACGCGGGCCGAGGGAATGAGGCCTTGAGAAGAAAAGTTTTGTTCCGGCTAGCGTCTGGCGAATTTGCGGAGGCGACCCGGATATTCCGCGCCGGCTCTCCCGAGCCGGTCGGCAACGTGGGCGTTGATGGGCTGCACCTTTTCCGAGCGGAAGCGGAGCAGCGCCGCAATATTGCCCACCTTGTCGAACTCAGGATCGTCCTTCACGAAGAATGTCTCGATGTCCCGGCGAATCACCCACGGCAGGATGGCCTCGCCCACGTCGACGATCTCCTGCGTGACCCGTCCGCACGCCGGGCAGTAGCTGACGAGATGAGCGTCGATGTGGCCGCATCCCGAACACTCGACCGCATGGGCCTGCAGATTCTCCCCGATCAGCAGCGTTTGCACTTCCCCGAGTTCGAGCGAACGCAGGACGCGGCGCAGTCCGGTGACGCCGCGCGCATTGCTGCGAGCCTGGGTCAATGTCTGGCTGACCATTTCATGACGGCGGTCACTTTTCCACCTCTCGAGGATCTGCTGCGCATGCGTGCGGATCTCATCTCGGGTCACGTGCGCGAGATCGGCATGGAAACGTCCGATGAGCGCCTGACTGACATAGGGGTGCAGCTGCGGTTCGAACAGCGGGCGGTGCGCATCCTGGCAGGCCAGAATCCATTTCTCGAGGATTCCCTTGTCGAGCAGTTCTTTCAGGGTTTCGGCGACGTTTTTGAAGTGCTGCCGGGCTTCATCCTCGACGCGGCGTTGCGCGTGGCCCCCTTCGTATCCAGCGAAACCGTCGCTGCGCCCGCGCCGGGGCAGCGGATGAAAAAGATCTTCGAGCTCGGTCAATTCGCCGAGGCGCAGATCAAATATGCGCGCCCGGTGCCGGTCGACCAGCACGACGCCCAGCAGCGGCGAAGCCCCCAGCAGGTACGCCAGAGGCTTGAGATGAAAGTGTTTGTCGACGAAAAGCTGCGTCCCTGGCAGGGTGGGTTGCAGTTCATATTCACGCCACAGATTCTCGGTCGCGCAGGCAAACACCGCCTTGCCGCAGGTACCGTTGCTGCGCAGTTCGCCCGACAAACGGACGACGCGTTCGATATCCCCCTTGGCGCAGTCTTTCAGCCCTCTGCTTTCCAGTTGGCGCAGCGCTTCGCGGGCAAGATCCTTGATGAGAATCGTATCTTCCTTGTGCGCCTTGTTGCGCGGCGTGGATGGTTGGAAATAAAAACTGACGGCACACGATTTTGCCGCATTAAAATCGGCCAGTTCTCGAAGCTGGTCCCGAGTAATACTCATAAATAATCTCCCACAAACTCGATTTTTGGATTAAGCGGCGCCGGACGAGGCCAACCGGCCTTTGAACTGCGTGGCCAGTCCCGGCGCTTTGCGTAAGTGGTCGCGCGCGGCAGAAACGTAGGTCTGAACGCGCTCCGCGGATTGGCCGGTGATGGCCACAATCTCGTCCACGCTGAAGCCTTCCATGGCATGCAGGATGAACGCCTCGCGCGGGGCGGAGCCGAGATCGCGCAGCACCGTCGCGATCAGGCGCAGCAGTTCGTCGGAGGCCATGATCTGCTCCGGAGTGGCCACCCGCGCGTCGGGCACGACCATCTCTCCGGTGATGGATTCGTCCGGCTGGTGGAACTGCAGTTCCGGTTCGTCGCTGGCTTTCACATTGGGACGCCGCGCGGAGTCCTCCAGATGGACGGGATTCCCGTTGCTCTCTTCGGCCCGCGACAGTTCATCGAGCGCAACGAGAGCCTGGCGGTAGAGCCACGGCTCGAGGGCGAGTTTCTCGGGCTTCTCCTGGCCGTCGCTCATGGCGGAGGCGATGGCTTCGGCAACCACTTCTTCCTTCGAGACTGAGTCCGGCGGCATCCCGTCCTGCGCTTCGCGGAAATAGATTTCGCGCTCGACGAAGCGGTCCAGGCGCGACAGGTTGGCGTTCACGTACGACCGGATGTCATCGAGGGATATAGCCGCAGGAAACACGGCGGCCAGCGTCTGCTCGAAGGGGATCTGCCTCATGGGAGTCCCCGGACGCGTGGTGTCGCCGCGGCGCGAGCGCAGCCACCTGTGCGACGAGCGCAGAATGTCCTTGTGCTTGGTAACCTGCTCGAGCAAGTCTTCGAATGCAGCCCTCACCGCCGCCACCGCCGTCTGAGCTTTGGTTTGCACGGCCAGCTGCCCTGAGGGAAGACGCAGGTTCAGCGACACACTGGTTCCTTCCCGGGCCGAGACTTCTTCCACCATTCCTTTCAGATGGACCAGTTCCGGCCGGAAAATCTGGAGTCGCTTTCGTAGTTTTTCGATTTGATGTTGAACGTCCTTCTCGACGGCAGGATCTTTGGCAGGAAGACGATAACTAACGTGAACGTTCATGAGCGCCTCGGCCTTGCTAACGAAGTTGCGCAACCAAGTGCTATCTAGGCGAATTGTACACCCGGTATAAAAAAGGAAAGCGGAGAATTCAGGGATTTCCACAGGCAACTGTTCCGCACCGGCGGCCATCGGATGCACGGATGCTGTCAGAGTTTGCAGCCTTTCATGGGCGCGGTTTATGATCGCGGCCCATGACCCCACCGAAGCTTGTCTGGTTCGCGCTGCTCACGGCATTTGCCCGCGCGCAGTCTCCCTCCTCCTCCCAGGAAGTGGAAGGCGTTTTCCCCGAAGCGAAGGCCTTTTACCTCGATGTGCACCAGAATCCGGAATTGTCCTCGCATGAAACACAGACCGCGGCAAAGCTTGGGGCGCGCCTCGGCAGTGCCGGCTACGATGTGACCGAGCATGTGGGAGGAACCGGGTTCGTCGCCATCTTGAAGAACGGCGCCGGCCCAACCATCATGCTGCGTACGGAACTGGACGCGCTGCCGGTCGAAGAGAAGACCGGCCTTTCCTACGCCAGCAAAGTGCACACAAAAGATGATGGCGGGCATGACGTCCCGGTGATGCACGCCTGCGGGCACGACCTGCACATGGCTTCCCTGCTGGCCACAGCTGAGATCATGGCGCACAACAAAAACACGTGGCATGGAACCCTGATGCTGGTCGGGCAACCGGCAGAGGAAACGATCGCGGGCGCGAAAGCGATGGTTGCCGACGGCTTATTTACCCGCTTTCCCAAACCGGATGTAGCCGTAGCCTTGCACGTCGGAAACCAACTGCCGGCGGGGATGGTGTCGATCACACCCGGCATTTACAACACCAACGCCGATTCGCTTCGCATCACGATTTTCGGGAAGGGCGGGCACGGAGCCTCACCCCACACAACCATCGATCCGATCGTAATTGCGGCGCGCGCCATTCTGGATTTTCAGACGATTGTTTCGCGGGAAATCAAGCCCGGCGAAATGGGCGTAGTGACCGTGGGCTACATTCACGCCGGGACCAAGAACAACATCATCCCCGACGAAGCCGAGATGGGATTGACTGTCAGAACCTACAAGCCAGAGGTGAGGCAACAAATTCTGGCGGCGATTACGCGCATCACAAAGGCGGAAGCCGCGGCGGCAAATGCGCCGCGCGAGCCCGTCATCGACCGCTATGAAGAAACCGACGCCGTTTACAACGATCCCCGGCTGGCGGAGCGGTTGCGTGCGGCGCTGGAAGCCACTTTGGGGAAAAACAACGTGGTGATCGAGGGTCCGATTTCGCCGTCAGAGGATTTTTCGGTTTTCGTGGAGCAGGGAGTGCCCGGCTTTTACTTCAGCCTCGGAGGAGCCGATCCCGAAAAATACGCGCACGCGAAGGCTTCCGGCATACAGTTGCCGTCGAATCATTCTCCGTTCTTCGCTCCGGATGTGGACCCGGCCCTGCACACGGGAATCACGGCGGAAGTCGGAGTACTCAGGAATCTGCTGAATTTATCGCCGGAAGAACTGCACAAACTTGTCCACCAGCAGTCGGGCGATTGAGAATTCGCGGATGGTTAAGTCGACCGGACCAGGATCGACTCGCACTACGACTGCTCCGGGTCAGGCTCGTTACACCGCAACCGTAACCGAGGTTTCCGTCCGTGTGACCGGCCGGTAAAGGGTATCGCGCTCGATCGGCTCGCGCCCCGCGGCGCGGATCAGGCGTTCGAGTTCCTGCCTTCGCATACCCTGCGGGGTGGTCGCGCCCGCGTCGTGATAGATCTTCTCTTCGATCACCGTACCGTCCATGTCGTCGGCGCCGAAACGCAGCGAGATCTGTGCGATCTTGGCGGTCATCATCTGCCAGTACGACTTGATGTGCGGGAAGTTGTCGAGCATCAGGCGGCTCACTGCGATCTGCTTGATGTCGAGCATGCCGGTGGTCTTGGGCAGATGCTGGAGCGGCGTGTTGTCGGGATGGAACGCCAGCGGAATGAACGTCTGGAATCCGCCGGTCTCATCCTGCAGCGCGCGCAGCTTCAGCAGGTGGTCCGTGCGGTCCTCGTCGTTCTCCACGTGGCCGTAGAGCATCGTCGCGTTCGACTTGAGCCCGATCCGGTGAGCGAGTTTGGCCGTTTCGAGCCACTGGTCGCCGTCGATCTTGTGGTCGCAGATGATGTGGCGCACGCGGTCGGCAAAGATCTCAGCCCCGCCGCCGGGAAGCGAATCGACTCCCGCTGTCTTCAGTCGCTCGAGGGTCTCTTGAATGGAGAGCTTGGCCCGCCGCGCCAGATAGGCCACTTCCACCATGGTGAACGCCTTGAGATGCACCTGCGGAAAGCGTCGCTTCAGGCCGGAGCAGAGATCGAGAAAGTACTGGAACGGCAGGTCGGGGTGAAGCCCGCCGACGATATGAAATTCGGTGACCGCCTCGGTGTAGCCGGAGGCCGCCGTTTCAAATGCCTCTTCCAGCGCCATGGTATAAGCGCCAGGCGCGTCCTTCTTCCGTCCAAATGCGCAAAGCCGGCAAGCCGCCACGCACACATTCGTCGGATTGATGTGGCGGTTGACGTTGAAATAAGTCTTGTCGCCGTGCATGCGCTCGCGCACGTAGTTCGCCATCCATCCCACCGCGAGGATGTCGCCCGTATGGTAGAGGGCGAGGGCGTCGTCGGCATTTAATCGTTCGCCGGCAATCACTTTGTCGTGAATCGGCGATAGGCGGGAGTCGTCCGTTTGAAAGGCGTGGGCAGCTTGCGCAAGGGGCATCGCCTAGATTTTATCAGGCTCTGACCTCGGCGAGCGATGCTGGCCGCGGTCCTGAATTTCCAGGATGGTTGTTCCCACCAGACACGCCCACGTCGCCAGCCGGTCTGGACTTGGGCAAGGGCACTCTGCAATCGCTTCCCCGGAACTGGTACCTGAGAAGATGACTCATCGTCTTTGCCCGGCCGGGGACTTCGGCCGCTGAGCCCTCCCTTGACTTCTTTGTGGCACGGCCTGGAAGCACACTTCAGCGCCGCTCCTCGCTCCCCTCCACGGCTGTGCCCGCATGTCCTTCCGAGGCCAGCACATAAAGTTTGAGGTTCGATCATGGCCCATCCTCATGGCAAGAAATCGCATCTACTTCGGGAGAGGCCGTTGTAGGCCCTTCTGCAATAAGGAAGGAGTGAAGCCTTATGAAGAATGTTTTCCTGGGAGTCGTCGCCGCCGTGGTGATGAGCGCGGCCGCGCTGGCGCAAAATACTCCGGCATCGCCGCCGCCGGCCAGCGACTCCGCAAACGCCACTTCGGCGGCAGATGCACCAAAGATCGCGCCGGGCAGCGTCATCCCGGTGCAACTGACCAAGACCATCGACGTCAAAAAGGCGAAGACGGGCGACCAGGTCGTGGCCACGGTCACGATGGACATGAAAAATCAGGGCGGAGAAGTTCTCCTTCCGAAAGAGACCAAAGTGATCGGCCACGTAACCGAGGCCCAGGCGCGCAGCAAAGAGCAAAAGGAATCTCAGCTCGGGATCGCCTTTGACCAGGCATTCCTGAAGGGCGCGCAAGTGCAAATGCCCATGTCCATCCAGGCAGTGGTTGCGCCGCAGAACAACAATGACGACTCCAGCAGCGTTCCCAGCGGGACGCCCAGCCCGGGTTCTCCAGCCGGGGGTTCGACTTCTCCCATGGCCGGCCGCGCGGGCGGTGGCGGACAACCGCAAGGGCAACAGCCGACGCCTGCGCCTGGCGACTCGGGCGGTTCGGGGAGAAGGTTTCCTCCGGTCAACGGTCAGACGCAGGGCGTGATCGGGATTTCTCACGTGACGCTTTCAGCCGGGTCGAGCCCCGCGCAGGGCTCGGTGCTCACGTCGGACAAGAACAACGTGAAACTGGAAAGCGGCACCATGCTGTTGTTGAAGGTTCAGTAGGAAAGTCCTTCCCGAAGTCGGAGAGTCGCTGGCGCAGCTGCCGGGGCCACGGCGACTCCCGGGAACCACAGCACGATTCTGTCAAACTGCAATACGCCATTCCCGGCTCATCTTCCTCTTCCTCTTCATCCGCGATTCATCGAGCGGTGTTACCATCGTCGCTGCACCCATGGTGAACTACGGTCAAAAACGGATTGGTGCCGCACCAGCGGCCATCATGCCAGCATGCGCGATAACGGCGTTTCTTCTCCTGCTCGCCGCGACCGCCCCCGCCCAAACAGCTGTCTCTCTCGCTCAGGTCCAGAAGATCTACGTCGAGCCGCTCGGCCAGGGGACATTGGGAAATGAATTTCGCGACCGGGTGATCGACCGGCTGCGTAAAGACCGCCGCATCGCGGTCGTCGATGCCAGCCTGGAGGCCGATGCCGTGGTCAGCGGATCGGCCGAGGTCTGGCCGACGGGATACGCCTCCAACTCGCCCCGCACTCCCTCCGCCGCGCGGCGGACCATCTACAGCGGGTACCTGTCTGCACGCGTCATTGGCAAGAACAACGAAGTCTTGTGGTCTTACCTGGTGACCCCACGAAAAATCGCCTGGGGCGGCATCGTGCACGATCTTGCCGACAACCTCGCAGCGAAGCTGCTCGAAGCGCGCAAACAGACAAGCGAGGCGGCTTCATCCAGCGCGTCGCCGGAATCCGCCGGGTTTACGCTTCACGGGGCGGGCGCAACCTTCCCGGGGCCAATCTACCAGAAATGGTTCCAGTCGTTCCGCGAGCAGCAGCCAAGCCATCAGGTTACCTACGACGCGGTCGGATCGGAGGAAGGCATTCGGCAACTGTCGGAAGGCAAGGTCGACTTCGCAGCTTCCGACATGCCTCTGTCCGATGCCAGATTGTCACGGCTCACGACCAGGGTTCAGCAATTCCCTACCGTGCTCGGCGCCGTCGTCCCGATTTACAACCTGCCCGGCATCGTTCGCCCGCTGAAGTTCGAGCCTCAGGTGCTGGCCGAAATCTATCTGGGCAAGATCAGGCGCTGGAATGATCCCAGGATTCGCGCATCGAACCACGGCGTCGACCTGCCCGACAGCGAGATTATGGTTGTGCATCGCTCCGACGGCAGCGGTACGACGTATGTCTGGAGCGATTTCTTGAGCAAAGTCAGCGCGGAATGGAAAACCATCGTGGGCACCGGCAGCGAGCTGAAGTGGCCGGTTGGCACCGGCGCTGAGCACAGCGAAGGGGTAGCCGTGGCAGTGCATCAGACGCCGAACTCCATCGGATATGTGGAAATGTTGTTTGCCCTCGCGCACCAGCTCAGCTTCGGAGCCGTGCGCAACCCGGCCGGAGTGTTCGTGCGTGCCGACCTGGCCAGTCTGACGGCAGCCGCGACCAGCGCGGCCGCGAACATGACGCCGGACTTCCGCGTGTCGATCACGCAGGCTCCCGGAGAGGGATCTTACCCTATCGCATCGTTCACCTGGCTGCTGGCACCCGAGGGCGGCGATCGCAGTCGCAGGGCGGCCATCAGCGAACTGGTCGAGTGGATCCTCACCGACGGGCAAAAGGAATGCTCGGAGCTCGGTTACGCACCGGTGCCACGCCAGATCGCTGATCGGGAACTTGCTGCCCTGCGCACGCAGAAATAACGCCCGGGTGATCGACCGCGCGCTAGCGCCGGAGCAGCAGATCCGCAGCCACGAACACAAAGAACAGCACCGAAATGACGCCGTTCATCGTGAAAAATGCCGCGTCGAGTCTCGAGAGGTCATCGGCCTTGACCAGCGAGTGTTCGTAAATCAAAAGCAGGATCACGACCAGAACCCCGAACGCCGCCAGCTTCCCCATCGCGAAGACCACCAGCAGCGCCACCAGGAATGCCACCATCACCAGATGAAATCCGCGGGCGACCCACAGAGCCCGGCGAATCCCGATGAATCGCGGCACGGAGTGCAGCCCGGCCTGCCGGTCGAAGTCATAATCCTGGCAGGCGTAGAGAACATCGAAGCCGCCAACCCAGAAGGTCACCGCAGCGGTGAGCAGAAGGATGCGGGGATCGAGCGATCCGCGAACCGCGATCCACGCCGCGGCCGGGGCGATGCCGAGCGCAAATCCCAGGACCAGGTGTGACCACCGCGTTACTCGCTTGGTGTAGGAGTAAACCAGCAGCACCGCAAGCGCAACCGGAGAAAGCAGCAAGGTCAGGCGGTTCAACTGGCTCGCAGCCAGGACGAACACACCACTGGAAACCACCACAAAGGTGGCGACGAACCCCGGCGAGAGCTGGCCGGCGGGCAGCGCGCGCGCGCTGGTCCGTGGATTGGCGGCGTCAAGGGCGGCGTCAGCCCAGCGGTTGAACGCCATCGCAGCCGAGCGTGCCGCAACCATCGCAACGATGATCCACACCAGCTGATGAACCGGGGGAAATCCCCCTGCGGCCAGCATCGCGCCGCACAGCGCAAAGGGAAGCGCGAAGATGGAGTGCTCCCACTTGATCATCTCCAGTGTGAGACGCAGGTTGTGAAAAACCGGCACCGCTCGATTGTAAATCGAACGATCGCCCTCCAATGTCTTAGGGCGCGGTGTCGCCCGCAACCAAGGGCACGAAACGGCACAACTCTCGCGGCGAGACCACCGCCCGGCCGCCCTCTCGGCGGATCAACTGAAGCTGCTGGGAGTCCGCCTGGCCAACCGGAATGATCAGTCGCCCGCCGTCAGCCAGCTGCTGAACCAGCTCCCGCGGCAACTCTCGCGCCGCCGCTGAAACGATGATGGCATCGTAGGGCGCGGCATCGGGAAATCCCCGGCTGCCATCCCCGGCAACAACCCGCACATTCTGGTATCCCAGGCGGGCGAGCCGTTCCCGCGCGGAGTCCGCCAGTACCGCATGCCGCTCGATCGAGATCACGAAAGCGCAGAGTTCCGCCAGCAGCGCCGTTACATAGCCGGATCCGGTTCCAATCTCGAGCACCTTGTCGTTCGGGGTCAGTTCCAGCTCCTCCAGCATCAGGCCTACCATGTATGGCTGCGAAATCGTCTGCCCCTGGCTAATCGGCAGAGGATGATCTTTGTAGGCCTGATCGCGAAAACGCTCGGGGGCAAACTCATGGCGGGGCACGCGCAACATGGCATCGAGCACGCGTTCGTTCGAAATGCCTCGCGCGCGCAGTTGTTCGGCGACCATACGCTGGCGCAAGGTCGAATACACCGCCAACTCGGCCGGGAACGTCATTCCGATCTCGGGATACACAATGGCAATTCTATTTCCTGCGGCGCCGCACGCGCACGTCGAAGCTGACCACACCGTTCTGGTCGCGCGTTCCCACCACCGAGAAGTTGCGGGTAAAGAAGTATTCCCCCTCGATGATCTGCTGCGCGCTCTGCGAGACGTTCGTGCTGTAGGTCAGGGAAAGATTGTTGGCGAACTCCTGCTGGATGGTAATTTGCGGGCCGCGAGCCGTGGGGTTGGTTTCCGTAGTCAATCCTTGCGGATCGATCTTGATCCGGCTGACTCCAAACAGCTTCTGCATGCGGTTGCTCACCGTCGAATTGATCGCCTGATTGATGATCAGGTTCGTCGCCTCGTCGGTGAACAGGGTCTGGCCGGACTGCTGCTGGAGTTGCTCGGATTCGCCGCTGGTGCGCCCCAGCGCCAGCAGCGCAATGATGTCGGATTTGGGCAAGGGCGGCTCGGAGCGATAGGTCACGTTCAACCGTTCCGGTGTCCCGGTTACGGTCACATCGAGATCGTAATTGCGCACGTGCGTGGTGGCCTGGAGGTTGAACTGGGGGTCGATCGCGACCGGGTTCGCGAAGGTAATATCGCCACGCTCCAGGCGGAACTTGATGCCGTTGAAGGTTGCATCTCCCTCGAGAATGTCGACTCGACCGAGCACACTGGGTCGCGCCACCGAACCACGGAGCTTCAGGTCCGCGTCGCCGGAAAGCCGTGCCACAGCCGTCTGCATCTGCAGTTCGGGCGAGGTACGAACGGCCACGTCCAGCTTGATGTTGTAGAGAGGCGAATTGGCCGCCGTGATCGCCCCCGACTGCCGGCTGCGTTCGAGATACGAGCCAAAGTCGAACCCCGGCGTCACCGCCAGCTTCGTGACCAGCACATCGCCCGAGACCGTCGACGAGTTGCGGGTGCCGATCCAGTGCAGCTCGGCGCTCGCCGTCGAACTTACTCCCGCCGGATAGCGCAAGCGGACGTCCTTGGCGATGACCGTCAGATTGAAATTGACTTGCTGGTTGTAGTTGGTGGCGTCGCCTCTGAAGTCCAGCGTTCCCCCGCCGGTGTGCGCGGAAAGGTGCTCAATACGGATGCGGTCGCGCGTAAACGTCAACGAGCCGTTGGCATCGCTCAAGCCGCTGGGCAATCCGGCATAGTTCACCGCAGCGTTTTTGATGGCAATGGTGCCCTGGGGACGCGGATCCCACCACGTTCCCCCGACGGTGATGTGAACCGCCATCACTCCCGACGCCGTGAGATCGGAGTCGAGGCGGCTGGCCAGCTTCAAGTCCGCAGTGCCATCCGCCACCAGATCCAGCGCCTTCGGGGCAGCGAGTTGGATCGAGCCCTGACCAACGATATCTGTGCCTTCGCCGACCAGGCGGGTTCGCTCGATATGAATGGTCTGGTCGAAATAGGCAAAGCGCAGAGGACCCTGGGTGCGCAGCTTGGTGTACTCGACTTCGATTGCAAGGTCGGTCAGGATGCCACTCATCTTCCACTGCTTCGGATAGCGCAGCGGCCCGTCCAGGGTGACGGATCCGGCTACGGCCGAGTGCCCGGTCAATTGCTGCCCCAGGTATGCCCGCCAGAAAGCATCGAGGTCGTCGTGGTCCAGCTTCGCCGTGAGGTTGGCAGGAAAGTCG
>Ga0123355_10015211_pt1 | contig 12082 bp, 6 predicted proteins | sample TergutEmb28metaG_3_FD_89872 | JGI IMG/M metagenome (GOLD analysis project Ga0123355, IMG submission 89872) | Embiratermes neotenicus P1 segment gut microbial communities from Petit-Saut dam, French Guiana - Emb289 P1 | ecosystem: Host-associated > Arthropoda: Insects > Digestive system > Gut ... | reverse complement strand
TGTATATATTATGTATGTATCTATGTACGTACGTACGTATGTATGTATGTATGTGTGTATGTATGTATGTATTATGTATGTATCTATGTACGTATGTATGTATGTGTGTATGTATGTGTGTATGTATGTATCTATGTACGTATGTATGTATTATGTACAACGATGCAGTCATGGCCTAACTTGAGGCATCATCAGGAACAAGTGGAACAACAACAAACTTAAGTCAGAGCACAGATTTGAGTCCAGCGCCCTCATTGTAAGAAACTGGACCGTTACTCACTTACCCGTGACATGACGGTCAAACCAATGTGTCAATGTGAACGTCTCTAAATTCGCAACAGTTCTTGCCTATATTTCCACCTATTTTAATTCTTAAGCTAAATTTACTTTATTTCAGACTTTGCATAAATTGCATATCAACGCTAAGTCTGCTTTGCGGTTGTGTGCGCTGGCTTGGGTGGGTGCGTGAGATAAAGTCTTAAGGATATGGTTCAAAAGGTGATCATCAAAGCAGGATACCTGCCTTTCTCAAGGTAATCTGTCAGACCTAATATAAGTAACTCTAAATGCTGTAATGCCTATAGCAGAGGCCATAGCGCCCAAAGTGCGTAAGGTTCTGAACACAGTCAACGATTTATCTCACACAAGTGACTTATTTTATGCAGCAATGTGGAGTCTTTTACTTAGATGCACTTCGATGGGCCAATTTCCTACACGTGAAATCCTACATAATGCCTTAAACATTCAGTTTCAGAACTCCAGATGAATGGAAAACCTACGAAAGCCTAACCAGTGATGGCATAAGCAGGAAAGGAAGAAGAGAGGGAGAATGAAGAGGATAAGGAGGAAAAAAGAAGAGGAGAAGGAGACGAAGAAGAAGAAGAGAAGGAAGATGAAGATGAAGAAGACCGTATTGCCGCAAGGAAAACAGACGTTACCCAATGAAATCAGTACTCTCCCAAGAATAACAACAGACTTTGTTACCAAATGAAGTCATTGTTGTGTTCTTCCTCTTCATCTTTCTCCTTGTTGTTGTTCTTGCGGCAGTACTGAATTCAATTGGTAACATAGTGTGTTATTGTTCGAAATACAATTTTGTCAGTTGTTTTACATGGGTGTGAAATTTGGTCGCTGCATTGGGGGAGGAAAGTAGGCTGAGGTTGTTTGAGAATAGGATGTTGAGGAGAATATTTTGACCCAAGAGAGATGACGTAACAGGGGAGTGGAGAAAACTACATAATGAGGGGCTTAGTGGTCTGTACTGCCCACACAATATTTTGTGAGTGATAAAATCAAGAAGAATGAGATGGGCGCGGCTTATAGCGCGTATGGGGAGGGGAGAGGCGTGTACAGGGTTTCGGTGAGGAAACCTGAGGGTAAGAAACCACGGGAGAGACTCAGGCGCAGATGGGAGGATAATATTAAGATAGACCTTCAGGAAGTGGGATGTGGGGGTATGGACTGGATCGAGCTGGCTCAGGATAGGGACAGGTGGCGGGCACTTGTGAATGTGGAAATGAACTTTCGGGTTCCATAAAATGTGGGGAATTTCTTCACTATCTGCAAACCGGTTAGCTTCTCAAGAAGGACTCTGCTCCATAGAGTAACTAAGTAAATGTGTTGTTGTTCTTGCGGCAGTACTGACTTCTTTTGGTAACAACCCCTACTGTTGTTTTTGCGGCATTACCCAATTCATTTGTTAACGAAGTCTGTACTTGTTTTTGTTTTCGAGATTTTCTCAAACATTTTGGAAAGCACGCAGTTTGTCGCTAACAGAGGTTGATCGTTCTATTGCAAGAAACGTAGCAACATTAATTTCAGGATTATCACATATGTTACGCACAGCATACCTGTGTAACTGACTTGCACAACATCAACGAGATATTTGCGGCCGCCAGTGAACTATCGAAACTTGTGGCACAACGTTTCGTTATTTTACTATGCTAAATCAACATTTAAAGATATGTGTAGTCAAATTAAACGTATATGTGAACCGAATATCGTTGTCTATCTAGGTCAGGGTTGGCGAACCTTTTTGAGGGTGCGTATCTCAAGTGTCTACGAATTTCGAAGAAATACTTTCGCGTACCCAGAGGGATTTTGAAGATCAAAGTAAGGTCTTGGAGACTCCCATATTTATTTTAATTACTGCATGATTATATAAAATGCGTATTTTCATTACACATTTCTAATAAACTTTTCCTCGAGGAAAGTGACAAGAAATAAATTGTGGAAGTAACTGGGACTGCTACTGCTTTCTGTTTAAAAAGAAAATATTATAAAACGTTCTGTCAAATGTCACATATTCGTCCAGTCACCGCCAGGTCGGCGACCCAGTTTCAAATAACCAGCTAACAACACGCACCGCTCCCGGTTTGTGTAAAAACCTTTCACTCGAAGTATTGTTTGGTAGCAACGGTAATTCATATACAACCTCTACGCAGTCAGAAATATGTATATATACACTCATTCTTCATAGTACAGACACGTAGGTCGGGGAAGAGAAATAATAAAAAAAAAATACGGCAGCAGTGAATGCAGCGTGCCAAATACATCTTTCCGTGTGCCACTTCTGGCATGCCTAGCGTAGGTTCGTCGGCCCTGCTCTAGACCAGCGGATTCACTTGTGTGCTTTGTAAGAGTTCTGAAGTGCGCCATCCCCGTTGTGTGTATACGAATTAATAAGTGGGTGTGTAGTCAATGACACAACTGCATATGTCTAATTAGATGTTATATTCTTAGATTAAAAAAAACTAATTGATACTACAAGCGGCTTCCCCAAGACGGGACCTTCATGTTTCTTGTTTTTGTTTTTTGTTTTTGATAATATGGGGTTATACATTTTTTATGTATTATTACGTGGTCCACCCACACACCCAATAGAGAGGTACTATGCTCCAACAAGGGTTTTGATGTTGAGATCTCCTCATCAAACACGCAGACACGCGAATTGTATAGAATAATATTGAGTCGAATGATAAAACCTGATGATGGCCACTACCGGCCGAAACATGCAGTTTTTTTTCTAAGAACATAACATCTAATTAGACATATACAGTTGTTTATCTCAGTAATTAACCAACTCGTTGCACATTTTTTTTGTTTTACAATAAGTTTATTTCATACCTCTACATGTTTCGAGCACAAGAGCATCAGGAGGTCAAAATTGCATTACGCAGCCAGACCTACAGGTGGCCGTCTCGTGCACGAGACGGCCACCTAAGGGTGTGACGATACCAGAGACTGTGTAATGCAATTTTGACCTCCTAATGATGAGCACACGTGCTCGAAACATGTAGAGGCATGAAATAAACTTATTTTAAAACAAAAAGTTTGTGCATAAAGTTGGTTAACTACTGAGATAAATATACTGAGACACACGGTCAGCAAAACGTCAAAATATACAGTTGTGGCACTGACTACAAACCCTCTTATTAGTTCTTCGTAAGAGGCTACTTTATTTACCAAACAGATATTTCTTTCAGAACATTAAACCTTAATTTTTCCTGATATATTTCATTTCCTAGATACTTTTAAAAATGTAGACAATTATTAAGATTAAAATCACCTGGCGAGGTAGAGAGTCGCCAGCAATTCGGAAGAATAAACTAGAGCCACCTACAGAGTACAGAGCTCTCCTAAACTCAAAACACGAGCCACAGGTTTCTCCGAAACTTTGGTGGTCTGTCTACCAGTGTGTAGGACTCACGTCCCAAACGACCCTAATCTATCTACTCAGAACCGCAAGAACCTCAAATATCATTTTATCATTGTTTCGGTTTTAACGAAGGCTTCAAAGTGGATTTCGGCTTCTGTAAACACATACAGTAACTGCAGTCAGATCTCACATGATACAATGTTATGACCCTTTCATACTTTCTTTATTATCCGAAAGCCCTCTACATATTTTGAGTGGTATACAAAAGCACGTCTCCCAGACAATATATTAAAACGTAAATTGATTGTTATTACAAATGCAGTTCGTAAGCTCCTCCTCTCCTACCGGTTATTTTCTCAGATCTTCTACAGTCCTTCAGAATGTACGGTCGGATAACAACTTAAAGCAGAAGTACTGAGTGAACAGAGACATAAGAGCAAAACAGAAAATTATTCGACAAAACATGTGCTGTGTGATGGAAAGTATGTAACGGCTTGCGTCCCCATACGTGCGAACCAAACGGAGTAATACCAAGTTATGGCAGTGCTTCCGACTGAGGTTAGTATCGCTTTCTGTAACGGATTGATTTTACCCTCTGACCGGAATTCGAGGTATGTTTGTATTACTTGTGATCGGCTACGGAATACAGTAATGGAAAAAAGCTAAAATATATCTTCTTTGTCCAAATTCTAGTGTATGGTCTTTCAGAATTTAAAATTCCTTCTCCAACAATATTAAACCTTCCAGTAATTAATACAACATTATCACTGTACACTGAATGATTGTACAAAGTGATCAAAAAGTCTCTGTGCACCTGACGATTTTATTGTAATCATCAGGTGCACTTAGACTTTTTGATCACCCTGTACTACACCGTCCTTTCTTGTTGACAACGTTACTTATGGCAGTACGTTAGGTTCACCGTGTTTCATCGATTACCATTTCGAGCTTGCAGACGGCAAATTTCAAAGTCCCACTTCAGCGTTGTGAGTAGTTTCACTCAATTCTCAAAGTAAAACTATAGAATAATAGCACTTCCTTTATTCTTCTGTAATTACAGTATTGAATTTTATTATTCTTACATCTCATCTGTCGTCAATTAACTACTGTAGCGAGCACATGTTCAATAAAAAAGTCTCCAACCAAGTATGAGCTGAATCAATATATTTCCTTGATAGCTGTTTGCATATTCTTGTCTTCTTCCTACCACGATCGTTCTACAGAAATTCAAGCCGACCAACCCGTGTGGTAATTCGATACATGCGGGGAACGTCATCTGATCCTTGGCCACCAATACACTTCATCTCGCCTCGACATTCATTGGTTTTCCGGTATAAGACATCGTACGACGTTGCGCATCACTGAGGTGTTCCTTTTAAGATTTATGGTCCTCAGAAACGTGATACAAAGACCTTCGCTATCGAACCAGTTCTCAGAAGAAGGACAGGTCAATCTGCCCGCAAGGCGTTTCTGTCCTGCGTGGTGGAAACAGAAAGTATCTTCCGCCTACTGGAGGTCAGAATATCCCACATTCCTTATATTACATTAGTCCTTACGTATGGAATACTGAAGAAGAATGATACATTTTATTCTGCACATTCAGCAGCCTACGATCGCAATTGTTTATACTTCAAATTACCTTTCTTACCTTAACTAACTAACGAATTGATGCGACCAACTTCATATAGAGATATGTTTGTCGGGAAGCTAACACGAAATTTCTCAGCTAGTCAACAAATTCCCTGCATTTTATGAAACCCGAGAGTTCGTCACAGCCATCAAGACGGCCTGTCCCTGTCCCTGTTCCAAGTCAGTAAAATCTAGCCTCACCCTTATTAAGGAACCTTTTTACATTATCCTACCATTTACGACTGCTTTCCAAGCACGGTCTCTCTCTTTCACGCCTGCGAACCAATGAACTGCATGCACTTTTCTCCCCCGTACGTGCCACAAGCTCCGCACATACCAACCTCCTTGGTTTCATCACTCGAATAATATTTGTTGAGGAGTAGAAACAAGGTAGCTCCTCGTCATGCAATCCTTTGCATTACTAACTCTTCCCCCCGAGATATACTGAAACTTAACTGGTAAACAGTAACAGTCATTTCAAGACTCAAGAAAATTACTGCAAGGGGCGAAGAGGGTTCCAAAACTGTACCGATGGCAGCTTATCTCGTGGGTAAACACCAAAAAATCGCATGAGACTTGATTCTGTAGGTTCGAGGTTTTAAGAACCGTATAGATATCTTCCTTACATAAAACAAAGAAGTGCTGCTGAATTACATAAATAAAGCCACGATGATATCATTCAGAAGTGCACGCGTTTGGTAAGAAACTAATATCAATTTGCAGTGAAGAATGTGGAAAGGACACCCAGATGAGAGAACAGTATGTTGTTGTAAAAATCTCTTTTAAATTAATGTTCAAGATAAAACATGATATTGGTAGACTCATAAGTGTTGAGCTTCAGCAGGGAATGGTTTTTAGCCCGTCTTTGCAGGAACGATAAACACCAACTTTGGAAGAAACTGTAATCAGACGTCTAAAATTTTGCAGCAGTATTTTTAACTTCCGGGCTGTTCAGGACACAGAGAATTTGTAGTGTAAAGAAAAATTCGTTGTCGTTATCATTCCCCCTTGTATTACACAATTTCGCCTTCACTTGCTCGTCATCTCTTTACAAGAAGAAATATACACTATATACGGCATACGTTAATAACCTGCAGGTACCGGAAGCAATTAGATGTTCCTCGTTCCTAATTAACACCGAAAGTTAAAATAGAACCTCGGAAAAAAACGAGATTCTAATAGTTGCGTTTGGCCTAATAGCGATTTGTTTTCATTATTTCTATTTTATATTACGAAGGTAAAAACTGCTTTGGTTAAGGGTGAGTTAACACAGCCTACGTATTTCTGTTTCGTAGCCATTACAAATGATGCCGTGCTTCGTGCAACAAACACTTTGCAACACCCCACTGACACGTGAGTAACAAATATTGCATCAGCTGCACGGGATTGTTTATAACTAGCAGCGAAATATAGGAGAAAGTATGGAACAGTCACTAGCTACAACGATACTCATATTACATACAACCAATTAAGCCTGAATTAATTTCAAAATTTTAAACTGAAATATTTTCAGTAGCGTTTTTTCGTACTTTCATTACCAAACCTAATATCAGAGAAGATCATTATAAGAAATGAGACCAAACGCTATATAACATAACCCTTGGTTCAGACGAATAAATTAAAAATCTATTAACCATGCCAAATAACTGCAGGTGTTTCTATATGAAAACAATTAATTGTGTGTCTAGCAGAGTGCAAAATGTTACACTAGGCCGTCCTAAATTCTTTTACACCCAACGACACCCCGACTGAACAACGAAACACGAGCAACAATCTATCGACACGAATTAGATTTTGTATTACATATCCGAAGAAACCAGTTCACTTTACAATAAAAGAAATCTGCCAGTACCTAACACATATGTGTGTTAGAATATTAGTACGCACTACGTATAAGAGCAGCCCTTCTTTTTGGCAGCTACTTAAGGGTCCTGTCTGTCAGTCTATCGAAGATTAGCCTATCAAATGTAGCTGAGAAATGGCAAATTGAAAATGGTTTAGAAGATGTCGGCCTTCGTCTAATAGAGGTATTTGAAAAAAACGCCTAAAGAATAAAAACAGTAATTCTTTTTTCAGTTGGCAGAACTATTCTTACGACTAAATACAATAACAAAAGCGTCGGAAAATGTGCGCAGAACCTAACACATTAGAGACTTCGATCTGTTGTTTTCTGTGGGTTTTTAATTCGTAAACATTAAAAAAAATAGAAAGGAATATGCGAGTATTCTAAATATTCCTTTCCACGTTACACACACAACATACATTACTTTTCCTCTGTACCTTAGACAGATCTACAGTATGTCGTGTAATATGATGCAAAATTTTGTGTTTAGATCGCCAATTGTTTTCTAGGATTCCGGTTCTGCAGGATTTACTGAACGTACCACACAAAAGGCGAAACATCGTCACAGATATCTTGATGTAAAGTGTACGTGCGATGTTCTTGTCAGATTTTAGCCAACAGGCGAATGTTTCAACAAATGTGTTCGAAAATCCCCGGCATAAAACTCAAGCAAATCCTTAAGACGGCGGCAGAGGTGATGGACGGACGGATAGATTTGACGAAGCAAATAGTCATTTTTCAGAAATGCCTTTGTGAATACGCCTAATACATGTTTTTCTAAACACGATAAAGAACATTTTCATTCCACAAAAATTTAAAGACTTGCGTTACTACTACATTCCCAAGAAACACTATCCTCCATCGACATACCAATTAAACATAAAGGTCTCGTAGTGATGATCAAAAGAGACATGGTTGCTCTTATTTCCTACTTAACTCTCTGAGGCACAGAGTGATAGGTGGAGTCCCGCGACTCGTAGTTTCCTTGAATTTGTGTTTAACAACGCAAGTTGACTGTCCCACTAAATTCAGTACGATTTTCCTTCATAATATGCGGTTACTTGCAGTATATGACATACTGAACCAATCGCCAGACTGCTTCGGCATAGACCTGTATATGCTTTCACATATAAAACACAGTGTGCTACACATGGCTTTGTCACATGGCCACGAGTTCGAACTTTCCCATTTCGTGAAATTCCCGCTGAGCATTCAATCGGCTCTTTGCACTATTGGGGCCCAGTATAATCTCTGGTTCTGCTATCTGCTTCTTGCTATGTGTTCATTTGATACCTACATGATCAGTGAACCAACACCTGGAACCGAAGCAGGTTAAGTTCATACGGTAACAACCATCGCTAACAATATTGCATTACAGTTAAATCCTTTGTCTCAAAACACGAATGTGTCTAACTGTATCCACGAATGAACTACATTTAAAGTGTTTTCCTTTACATGCCTTTTAGAGTCACCATCCTCCCATAAAAATCTCAATTAACTTAATTCATTTACATAACACTTTTCTTTGTAATTACTCAGTGTTAACACAATTACGGATTCTATTCGTCCCGTAAGCATCTCACAACAAATTAAGAGTAAGCAGAGTGAATATCAAGATGCGTATTATGAATGTAACACATTTTACATAGTCTAATGGCAGGTTTCTATGTTTCAAGAATTGAAGCCCTACAATGGTCCGCCCCGAAGCCACGCTTTCCGCAAGAAGTAACGACAGTTCTGAAGCGCAACTGCCGAGTGCAACCTGCAACGCCTCAGTGACCAGCCCCCACATAACACTCTTAATTAAATGTAATTAATTATGTGACGCATACAAGAATGTAGTCTCACCTTAATGCAGTAGAAGAGACAGTTTGGTTCTGGAGACTGCTTACCTGAAAATAACAAACAAGTACACATATAAATTCAGCCCAAGTTAAAGCAATTTAAAAATATTTAAACAAGTAAGTAATAAATAAAATACTATATTTTATTAATGTGTAAAACTTGCATAAACCTCTAGTATGGAGATAATTCACCTGAAATACTTACTTCTCAGTGGGCTGGATTTTGAAATGTCAGAAAACGGAACAACAAGGTCGTGTGCATTAAAGTTAGACTTAAATCGAAAATCTTCCACATGAAAGATTGAAACATTCGCAAATAGCCGAGGGTATTCTGAAGCCTTACACAAGCTACCAGAACTAGTAAAAATGTGTAAATACTTAAACAAAAAGTTTTACTTTAACGACACAGTGGTAGGCATTTCATAAAATTTAATTACAAGTATTGCCATATGACGGTACCACAGAAAAACAATAGCAATATAAACTAAATGTTGTGGAAAGGTATAAATAAAATATTATTTATTAAACTATGAATTTAAAATTTTAAAACTGGTTGTTTTGAAGTGGAGTATCGTATGGCTGATTTCCTGGTTAAATTCTGGATTCATCATCACAACTGAGCTTAACTAAATCTGGGACTTCCTTTCCAACACCTCATAAAAATTAGATGGTTTATTTGTCCACACCTCGCAAATGTCTTCCACAAACTTAATTATGACTGTCATAAATGGTTGGAATGATAATAAATTACGGACCGTTCCAATGTTTACCCTAGTTAAAACGAGCAATTTCTCTAGTTAATTCTACTATTCGATTTTTCAAAACTTTATAAATGAAAGGACAGTTTCAATTCTCATCACTGCAGTTTTCTTTATTCTTAAATACAGTAACGTTTATCAGACATTTAGGTCACTGCATTCATTAGTATATAACCACAGTGCAATATTTCATCCAACGTTTTTTAATATATGGAATAACATCGCACACTTCTTTTGTAGGTCTCCTGGAAGAATTAAAACTTTTGACGTGCAGGCACGAAGACAGACATGGCCACCTCTCGACATTCTGTAGCAAAACAAAATCACAGAGAGGAAAATCTAAGCGTCGGAACAAAGCTGTATGTAACACACTGTTAACTGTAAACGCTCCGTAAGTTTTCGCTCGGCTGCACTGGACAATATGTGTACAACAAGGCTCGGAGGCACCAGGATGATTGCACGGCTTCATCAACGAGCCAATGTTGTGTGTTGGTGTCGGATTTAGAACGCTGCACGTGTTATTCCTGCGTTTCATAACATACAACTACAGTCACAGAGATCAAGAGACTTTTACTTCCTATGTCCATGTTTGTATTCAAACCTTTTACCGCACATCGCCTATAGAGAACTACAAATGCAGGTTAGCATGTAAGCTACATACACCAGTGTTCTCATTTACGTATCAAAACTCACAGAGAACAGATGTTAATATACCAAGGCTAACACATATGGCATATTACAACGTAAAGGTATGTAACTCAGCCTGCCCTGCCATCATATTACGTATATATGTTTAAAAACGAATCGCATTATATGTAATACTCAATCGTTAGACTGCGTGATAGTTTTGTTCCTGTTTTCTAATAGAGAAACAAGAATTTAAATGGTGTGTGAAATTACTGAGAATTTGGTTGAGTTTTATAAATTAAACCTGTTGCTATAGCTTCCCACTCTCTTACTTTCGCTATTAAAAAACGTACACTTCGAGTTACCACAGCTGCTCCACCACGGTCACAGTAGGCCTACATTTTGCACTGTAGCTATATGAAGATCTTCAGTATTTTTGGCTATTTAAATGGATGTGTATTGTGATCAGGAGGGCCATGGCGGCATGACAGGCCCTCGTAAAGTCACAACTTTCTTACATTTACTTAAACAATTATTATAACTTAGTAGAGAGAGAATTATTTGCAAGGAAAGCCCAACCAAATATACGCTTACCAGATGAGTCGAAGCATTCTACAACAAATTATCAGGCAATGAATGGAGCAACATTGATACTGACCAATCGCAGTGAGGAAAAGTAATTATTTTCTGTGTAATGGGTACATAAACATATAATCTGAGGGAAGAAACAGATTAACAGATTTCGTTGCTTAAAGTGTAAACAAATAAATAAATATGGACGCTAAAATCACCCAACCAGAAAAATTTAAGAGATGGTAAAAATTTAATTATAAACTATTAGAATGTATTTCATTAATGCCGCTTGATCGAGCCATGTATTTATTGAATATTGTTCGGGAACAAAATAGAATACAACATACTAGCCTAAAATGGAATATAATATTACATTAAGCGAATAAAACAAACAGAATAGAGCATATGAAAGTAGAAAAGAGTAGATTAGAATAGAGTACTGAAGATTAAAGTAGAGTTGAGTAGAATAGAGTAGAATAGATTCGAATAGAATATAAAAGGATTAGAGTAGAGTGGAGAGAGTAGAGTAGAGTAGAGTAGAGTAGAGTAGAGTAGAGTAGAGTAGAGTAGAGTAGAGTAGAGTAGAGTAGAGTAGAGTAGAGTAGAGTAGAGTAGAGTAGAGTAGAACAGAACAGAACAGAATAGGACATAGAAGTCTGACTTGCTTCAGTTCAATCAACTTGTACAAAGAACAGCTTTCACTAAGGCCAGGTAATTCTCAGAGTGACAAAGAGCCGATCTAAATAAACAGCAACGATACTGTAAAGTTTTTATTGCTTCGACATAAGATTTTCTGTCATTATTTCAAATGCCTTTCACTTATTTTATTAAAACTTTTTGAAACAAATATTTTTCCGATATAGTGATATATAAATTAATGTATGCCTTAATTTTCAATACTTGAAAACGCACGCGACTCGCACAAACCAGTCCCGATCAGACCACGTAGGAGGGGAGTAGCGGTACAAGTAGTATGACCTGTACCGGAGGCTGCGGGTACAATTCTTAATACCCCTGATGATGGGTGCTGTGACACCCGAAACACGTAGAGTAGTTTTGCAGTGAATAAATATCTGCATACTGTTGCATCTGTTGGATTTTTATTCACATTGAATTACGATGCACGGAACCATGAGCTTAAAATTTAAGT
>Ga0123355_10015209_pt1 | contig 12083 bp, 8 predicted proteins | sample TergutEmb28metaG_3_FD_89872 | JGI IMG/M metagenome (GOLD analysis project Ga0123355, IMG submission 89872) | Embiratermes neotenicus P1 segment gut microbial communities from Petit-Saut dam, French Guiana - Emb289 P1 | ecosystem: Host-associated > Arthropoda: Insects > Digestive system > Gut ... | reverse complement strand
TGCTATGCTATGAACTTATCCAAATGATACTGGAAAAGAACAATATGGCGGAGTTTGACATAGCAAATATCTACAAGTGGATTATGAAAACCTTTATAGCGGTATTTATTCTAACCCATACATTTGATATTACTATGGCTGTTTTTGATGTCGCACAATATGTTGTAAACGCAAGTGCCGGAATAATCGCTGGTAGCTTAGATGCAAGCGTTGCCCTAGACGAATTGGCGACTTACCTAGATACGTTGACTATTGGAGAATTATTCGGTTTATGGATTGAGTCCAATATCCTAGGGCTTGCAATGAGAGCAATATCACTATGTATCTTCATTATTATACATGGCAGAATGATTGAAATTTATCTCACCATCAGTATAGCACCTATTCCGTTCAGTACAATGGTAAATCGGGAATGGGGTTCAATCGGTAATAATTATCTGAAATCCTTGTTTGCGTTAGGTTTTCAAGGGTTCTTAATAATGGTATGTGTGGCCATTTACGCTGTGCTTCTTAGAACCAGTACCACGAGCGATATTCAAACATCGTTGTGGTCTGCGGCGGGTCTGAGCTTACTGCTCTGTCTCACTTTGTTCAAAAGTTCAAGTTTGAGTAAGGCCATATTCAATGCTAACTAATTTGGGGGGCGATAATTAAATATATGAATGAAAATAAACATACTGCAAGCGATTTGAAAATTATGCAAGGCTGGCCGCTATGGAAGAAAATCCAAGTTGCGCAAGCCAAGATTATAGAGTGGTATCATCGGTTTAATGGCAATGTATCAATTTCCACATCTGGTGGGAAAGATTCGGCGGTGCTTTTAGATTTAGCAAGACGCTGTTTTCCAGATATAGAGGCGGTGTATGTCAACACAGGATTGGATTTCCCGGAAGTTCGTCAATTAGCAATGGATACACCTAATGTTACGGTGATAAAGCCCCAGATGAGGTTTGATGAAGTTGTTCGAGAGTATGGCTGGTGTTATCCGTCAAAAAACGTGGCACATACCATTTACTACGCTAGAAAAGGTTCACTCTGGGCGTTAGAACGATTTCAGGGCATAAACCGTGACGGCACACCGAGCAAATTTCGTCAAAGTTATTACACACGATGGGCGCATTTATTAGATGCGCCTTTTATCATATCTTCAAAATGCTGTGAAGTTATGAAAGAAACTCCGCTTAATAAGTACAGAAAAGAAAGCGGCAAGCATCCAATGGTAGGAACGATGGCGGCAGAGAGTCAACTCCGCAAGCAAGCATGGTTTCAAACAGGCTGTAATAATTTCGATTCCAAAAAGCCGGTATCTAAGCCATTATCGGTATGGACAGAGGCTAATATATTGGAATATATTCGCAATTATAATATCCCAATTCCATCGGTATATGGCGGTATTGTTGAGGACAAAAAAGGACGGCTTACGACTACAGGTGAAAAAAGAACGGGTTGTGTTTGGTGTCCTGTGGGCTGTCACCTCGACAAAGAAAATCGCTTCCAACGGCTCGCTAGAACACATCCCAAACTACATGAATACTGCATGAACGCACTCGGATTGAGTGCGTTTCTTGATTTTATCAAGGTTCCAAAATCATAAAAAAATATACCTAAAATTCGGAAGGAGCAACAATTATGAATACGATTCTAATTATGGCAATATGTCTATTTTTAATTCCAATAGAATGTCCAACCATCATTAACTACCCGGATCAAGGCGGCAGGCTTGAACTCCCTGTGTCTGGTGCGACAGGTTGGGCAGCTTCGTCTTTGCCACTACACACCGAGCCGGAGCAAAGTGCGGACGTTATTTTAAATCTTGTACCAGGTCAGGGTTTCACAATCATTACAGAATATGGTGAGTGGTGGAACGTCAGTATTAGCGGTGCTAAAAGCATATCAGGATGGGTTCAGCATCGTAGCTGTCTTATAAATCTACCTGATGTAATCCCTTCTATTATATATGATATCACGAATGTTCATTCATCGGTAAAACGATCCAGTAATTATGAAATCCCAGGCATTATAGGGGATGCACTCTATGAAGCACAGACTTTTAATTACCATTTAGGAAGACATGAATTTATCGTACCTGTGCTGTATTCAACAAGTATGCGCTTATTTGAAGCGCAACAAGCGGCATTAGCCGATGGGAATACGCTCATCATCTACGAGGCGCTGCGTCCCCATATAACGCAACAAAGGATTGTAAACGACCTTCGTAAGTTAATGGATTCAAATGTAAATGTACAGAGATCTATTATTACTCAACCGTGGAGTTTGAATTGGTTCATATCTACAGGAATATCAAATCATCAACGTGGCATAGCAGTCGATGTTGGTCTTGGCAAGATTATTTATTATGAAGTAAGAATGAACGATACGTTTACCTATACGCATATTACTGCTTTCGAGAGACATGCTATGCCGATGGAGATGCACGAACTAAGCCTATTGGCGGCTGTGTTTACTAGCCCTGTACCTTCTTCATTTGTTGACGCTTGGAGAACAACTACCGTTACAAACAACATAACAGAAGGTGCCATCTTGCTGCAACTCTACCTTACTGATGCAGGCTTTTCTCCTTTAGCATTAGAGTGGTGGCATTTCAACGATCTTGCGGGTGTGAGAATTGCAAATAATGTTGGAATTACAGGTGGATTTTTCACAGAAACAGCATATGGCACAATACCAATTTTTACGAAAAAGAACGTTCATTATTGCAACATGTAAAAATAAACAAAATACAGCAAGCAATTTGAAGGACATTTTGCACTCTCTGGAGGTGTCATAATTGACAATAAAAGAAATGCTGCACGAAAAGTTGTTTCTTGAGAATATCTGTTTTACAAACGATCTGCAAAAAAAATCGGCCCAGGAAATTATCGACAGTGCGCAGGAAATAGTCACGAGGAAAAACCTCATAAAATTTTTTGAGCATGAAAACCTTTTGGAAGATTCACAAGCAAAATGGTTGTTTGACCACTATACCCTTCACCAACTACACAATGATTGGTGCGATGCATATGGACGTTTGGAGGACGTTGAAGTGCATACGATTATGGAGTATGCAGAGGGCAGTAAAATCATGGACGAAGAATACCGCATCTATAAAGCAGAGATTAGCATACCTGATGAAGAATTTCCACACCTTGAAGTTTTCAGCGCAGATAACGATGTAGAAGCTGTAGAGAAAGCATATGAACTTTGTGAAAGCGACGATATGTATCTGCTGGAAGTCCATGAATTGGATGCAAACTATAGCAGTATACGTGAAATTAATTTGCAATATCACGACCCAAGTCTGCGGCGATTTATGAACGTTGATCTTATTGACTTTTTAGGACAGATAGCGGAGAAAACCATTACTAATTATCCAAATGATTGGAAACTTGATAAGGAATGGCTTGTAACAAGGGCTGATTCATCAAATCCTGAAGATAAACATATTGCATGGCATGTTTGCAGCTACGGCACACACATGTTAACTGAGCGCAATGTGTTTATAAAGGAAAGTGGCGCATTTAAATCTTGGACGGATTATCACCAAAATGCCCCGGATATGTTTGGATTCTTTGTTGAAATTACAGGTCGTGAAGGTAATAAAGTTTTTGGCAATGTGTTTGAAGTTGGAGATTACGTAAAACATGTCGAACAGGTGTGGGATACTGCGTTACCTATTGATACTGTCACCATTGAATATTCAGAGCAATGGGGAGTGAATTGTGGTTTAACAATTACAGTCCCACGCAAAGAGTATGATGATAATCGCCATCGCTTAATGAACGAAAGTGGCAATGTGATTTCTATAAGATTTAACCCTTTAGAAAACAACATAACCATGTCTGATGTGCTGAAAACAGAGCGGGCGCACCGTATGGGTATGCCTATCGGCAATACAGAGGAGTATTTGAAAAAGCTAGACGCAAAACTACTTGTAACTCGTGGTGTTACTGAACTTGTACAACCTAAAGAAAATGCACTGCAAAGTCAAAATAAGCCTCAAAGTTTTGTTGAAATTCTAAAACAAGCGCAAGAAAAAGCGAATGATATAAATCGTCAAAACACCCATAACAAAGAACAAGCACCTATTTGTAACAACAAAAATAATCTTGTAATTGGAGAGTGATACTATGGCAAAATTAGATGTTAGGGTATACCCCTTGCAAGACCAGCCTGACAATACTACCAAGGCATTTGCCAGCGTAACTATTGAAGATTTGGTTGCTATTCGGGGCATTCGTGTTGTCGAGGGCACTAAAGGGTTTTTCGTAACAATGCCACAATCAAAAGATAACGATGGTAATTACCATGATATAGCCTTTCCTGTAAACGGCGATGTACGAAAAGCTATGAACAAAGCTATTTTGGATGAATTTAAGGAAATAACCAAAGCTAATGACGTGGCGGTAGATAAAGTTACTGAAACATCGACAGGTACGCCTGTGACAAAAAATGAAATAAACGACGACCTAGATATGACCGCTTAGAAATAAGTGGTCATTTTCATTTGATGGTCTGAAACACACAACAATTATTAATTTTTTAATTGATATAGGGCTTCTGGAAACTTCATACTTCCAGCAGTCCTTCATTTTGTATATAGGGATGCAATAGCCTTTTTAGCGAATAACATTTTAATTCTAGCAAAATTTTGATGAGGGAGGTGGCGGGAAACATATGAGGATTTTTGTTTGTTAACAAATGCCTTCATTTATGTTTTCTGGATACTATGGCTTTTGTAAGCGTACCGAAAGACCTAAACAAAATCAAAAGCAAGGTTGCCCTAAATATGACAAAACGGCAGCTTATATGCTTTGGCACAGCCGCATTAATTGGAATCCCAACATATCTGCTCACCAGGGGGACTATTGGCAACACTGCCGCCGTTCTCCTGATGATGGGCATAATGGCTCCGCTGTTTCTGCTTGCCATGTATGAAAAAGATGGGATGCCTGCTGAAAAAATAATCCGCAATTATATTCGTACCAAATTCTATTGGATTGGTATACGCCCATACCGAACGAAAAACTTCTATGAAAATATTACAGAGAAAGATGGGGTGTGATATTTGAACAAAATCATAAAAAAACAAAAAAAGGAACTGAATCGCAATATTCAAACGGCAAAAACAAACAGGGCACAACAGCGCAAAGATATTAAAAACGATGATGCGAATAACGCACATAATTCTAACAAACCAAATGCCAAAATCAGCAAAAAGCCGTCCGGTACTAAAGTGGAAGGCTTTTTTAGTTCTCTTGCCGCTAAAATTTTTGGACGAAGCGATAAGCCAGATACTGCACAGGATTCTATTTCATATAGGCATATGTATCGTGATGGCATCTGTCATGTGAATGAAAAACTATATACCAAGACCATTTCATTTGGTGATATTACCTACCACTTAGCCCAAAACGACGAGAAAACACAAATATTTGAAAACTACTGTGATTTTCTCAACTACTTTGACAGCACTGTCCTTGTGCAATTATCTGCTATCAACCGCTATAGCGATACTGCCGAAATGCTAAAACAAATCCAAATACCTATACATGGTGATGAACTGATTGACCCGCTATGCAAAGAGTATTCTGGCATATTGGAGTATCAGCACTCCAAGGGCAATAATGGCAGGGTTCGCACAAAATATGTAACATTCGGCATTGAAGCCGATAGTCTAAAGGCTGCCAAGCTGCGCTTAGAGCGTATTGAAGCCGATATAATTAACAATTTTAAAGTGCTTGGGGTAACGGCACAATCCCTCAATGGTACAGAGCGTCTTGAACTTCTTCACGGACAATTTCATCCTGATGGCGGAGATAAATTTAATTTTAACTGGAATGACTTGTCCATTTCAGGATTATCAACAAAAGACTATATCGCCCCAACATCATTTGACTTTCGTGATGGACGCATGTTCCGCATGGGCGCACATGTTGGAGCGGTCAGCTTTTTACAGATTTTAGCACCGGAACTTAATGACCGCATGCTGGCAGATTTTCTTGACCTTGATTCTGCCTTGACCGTTACTCTGCATATCCAATCTATCGACCAGTCAGAGGCTATAAAGCGTATTAAGCGCAAGTTGTCTGACATTGAAAAAATGAAGATAGAGGAGCAAATGAAGGCAAATAAGCAGGGTTATGATATGGATATTTTGCCGCCAGATCTAATCACATATAGCACAGAAGCGAAGACACTTTTAGAGGATTTACAGTCCAGAAACGAACGAATGTTTTTAGTAACAGTGATAGTGTTGAACACGGCAAAATCTAAATCAAAACTAGAAAACGACATTTTTGCCGTTTCTGGTGTAGCTCAAAAATATAACTGTGCTTTGCGTCGTTTAGATTGGCAGCAGGAACAGGGCTTAATGAGCAGTCTGACATTGGGCTACAACCAACTAGAAATTAATCGTGGACTTACAACCAGTAGTACTGCAATATTTATTCCATTTACGACCTGTGAACTGTTCCAAACAGGCGAAGCCCTATATTATGGTCTTAACGCACTGTCAAATAACCTTATTATGGCTAATAGAAAGCTGCTCCGCAATCCTAATGGGCTTTTCTTGGGTACGCCGGGCTGCCTATCAGGGGACACAAAAATTCGACTTGCAAATGGCTCGGTAGTATCTATTGAACAACTATATGGACGTGGTAAAAATGTAGAAATCATGTGCTATAACGATGTAACCAGAAGCATTATTACCGCTACAGGCACCGACATTCGAATATCAGGCAATGTGCGAGAACTTATAGAAATCAAACTAAGCGATGGGAGTTTCTTACACTGCACAGGTGGACATTTAATCCTTAACCACATGGGCATATATGTTGCTGCTGAAAGCATGCAAGCAGGTGATAGGTTAAACGGCGGACATACCGTAACTGCTACCAGTACATTGGAACTTGATGAACCGATTGATGTTTATGATATGACTGTAGAGCGATACCAAAATTTTCAACTTGAAAATGGATTGATTGTCCACAATAGCGGGAAATCATTTAGTGCAAAACGTGAGATTATCAATGTTTTTCTGCTCACCAAAGATGATATTTTGGTGTGTGATCCGGAAGCCGAATACTATCCGCTAGTCTCGCGGCTTGGCGGTCAGGTTATAAAGTTATCCCCAACATCCAGCCACTATATAAACCCACTTGATATAAGTGAAGACTATGGTGATGGTGACGATCCATTGACTCTGAAAAGTGACTTTGTATTATCTTTCTGCGAGTTGATAATCGGCGGTAAAGATGGACTGTCTCCTACAGAGAAAACCATAATAGACCGATGTGTACGCCGTGTGTATGACGGCTACTTCAACGACCCCAAGCCAGAAAATATGCCGATTCTTGGTGACTTGTATAATCTTATATGCAACCAAAAAGAAGCAGAAGCCCAGCAAATAGCGGCGGCATTGGAATTGTATGTAACAGGTAGCTTATCAGTTTTCAATCACCAGACCAACATTGACCTTAAAAATAGACTGATTTGTTATGATCTCAAGGAATTGGGTAAACAGCTTAAAAAGTTGGGTATGCTCATTTTACAGGATAATGTTTGGTGCAGAGTTAGTGCTAACCGAGGTACAAAAAAAGCAACATGGTTTTATTTGGACGAACTTCACTTGCTTTTGAAAGAGGAACAGACTGCTGCATATACAGTCGAATTTTGGAAAAGGTTCAGAAAGTGGAATGGCATTCCAAGTGGAATCACACAAAATGTGAAGGATTTTTTACTGTCTCCCGAATGTCAAAATATTTTTGAAAACAGTGATTTTGTATATCTACTTAATCAGGCCGCCGGAGATAGACAAATTCTTGCGAAACAACTTGGCATCAGCCCACATCAACTTTCGTATGTCACTCATGCTAACGAGGGAGAAGGTCTTCTAATCTACAATGGCATGATTATTCCATTCAAAGATAATTTTCCTAGAGAGGGCGTAAATGGAGGTAAAAACGAAATATATTCTTTGCTTACCACAAAACCTAGTGAAATTGCATCTGTGGAGGTGATCTAATGGCTGTAGCAAGTACTAGCAATACACTTGCTGACAATGCAAGTGTTCAAGAGCTTTTTGGCGTTTTAAAAGAAAACAACAAAGATACAGCAGGACTTACCGCTCTGTTGGGCTATGTCAAACAGATGGAGGACTTTGTAAAATCTGCTGAAGGGCAAATTCATGAAATGAAGTCCCAAATCGGTGAGATTAGTGAAATTCAAAAACATCCAATAAAAGCTGCTCTCAAAAATGCGTCTGAATCATTAGAAACTAAAGTGACAGGTATTAAAGCACAGCTTAACAAAATTCGTAGTCGTATCGTTGAAGCTTGCAAAAATACCCTAACCGCATTTAAGAATAAGGGTATAACAGCCCTTGATAAGCTGGCTGATTTTTTGGGTATCAAAAAAGCCTGTGAGAAAATCAAAAAAGATTGTAATCAGGTAATAATGCAGTGTGATAAATCCGTTGCAAAAATTGAACAATTCAGCAATGAGTATCACCAAACCGGATTACACCTTAAAAATATGCTCCGTGTAGTTGTTGGTAGGAAAGCTGTCTTAAAGCCAACAGAAAACGGTATGTTGGCAAAATCCATGTGCGCGCCATATAAGGCTCTAAGAAAATGCCTTAACAGTATTCGCAACGCGGCTGACAAGGCCATAAATAAGCTGGACGCTCTTTGGATAAATGCAGATGATATTCGTAAGGAACGGCAGGCAACGAAACTAGAGCGCAAGGATCCCGCAGCAGCACATCTTGCAACATATGAAGCAAAGGCGAAGCAGATAAACATCGTAAATGCTGAAAAAGCCATCGACAAAGCATCTGATGTAATTGGATTGAAACCCAAGGTACAAAGCGAGGCGGTGATAGCATAAGTAAAAACCGACGTGGCAACCGCACTGGTACAAATAAAAATGTTTTAAAATCACGAGACAAAATTCTAACTAAAATGACCAGGGATGGTGCGGTTGAACAGAACACAACTGCCGGAGAACAAAAGCGGATTAGCAAGCGGGATAAACGTTTTGATCTGCGTGTGGATAATTCCAACGAAATTGTTAACGATACTGAAAATATAGCATTTGGAAATGTCGGGGATATCGTTAAATCGGAAGATACGCCAATAAAATCTGGCAATCGAACCGACGACGGAAGTTCGTCCCAAGTTGGGATTACGTTAAATCGTAACGATATTATTGCTGATGAAATAAGCGGAAAACGGAAAACGCTGCGTATTCGTCGCAAGCAAACACTTTCCAAAGATATTTATAAAGGCGATAAAGAAATGTTACCGCTACTGACTGAGCAAACGTATAAAAGTTCAAAAAACAGCACAGCACTATTTACACCAATAAGACCGCCGTTTGAATCGCAAGCGGCGATTTCTGATTTTCACACGCTAAACGAGGATGGCAAAATCTTTAAAATTCAAGAGGATACAAATGCCAATCCTAGTCATAACTCTGAGATTTCTCATACTGATGGTTTCAAGTCAACTGAAAAAATTCTACACAAAAGCAAAATTACCTACAGAAGCAAAGTATCAGTGCAACTAAACGAACAAAGAATATCTAATGTGCGCAAAACATCAAAATCAAGGAAGTTCACGGCTATTTCACCGATAGTCAACCCCGACAGACATAATACACGTAAGTTGATGGGTAGCAATAATACAAGCGGGCTTAATTCGCCACGTCTACCAACACAGTTATCTAAAAACTCTAAGTCTATGCACTCGGCTCAGTTACCATCACCAACAACTCAACCACCACTAAAGCAAGAGCAACAAGCAGGTTCTATAGGTTCTGCCACATCCCCTAATGCAAACGCACCAATGTCAACCAGAAAAACAAGTAAGCTAGACCACCAATTGAATAAAACAACAAAAAAGTTGGATAAAGCCAAAAGTAATCTGCCCACCAGGCATAGAGTCAGTATTGAACGTACACTTGATGGAAATATGGGTAAAACCGACACTCGTCTAAGATTTGATAAAGAAGTGAAATCACAGGCAGATCATCTAAAAGGACCGGTACCCCTGCGCCCTATTAGGTTTGGTGTAAATGCAGCCATAGCCAAAGCCCACATGAAGATTTACCAAGTAGAGCATGAGAATGTGGGTACACAGGCAGCCCATAAAGTAGAGTTGGCTGGTGAAGCCACAGTTCGCTCGGCACTGCGTCACCGTAAACTTGCTCCATATAAAAAAGCAGCAAAGCTGGAACGCAAATTATCCAAGCGCTCTGCAAAGTTAGCTTATAACCGCACTCTTGAAGCAAACCCACGTCTAAATAAAAATCCTATAGCCCGATTATGGCAAAAACGTAAAATTAAGCGTCAACATGCCAAAGCCTTACGTGAAGCCCAAAAAGCAGCAGGCAATGTGAAAAAAGCAGGCTCTCTTACAGCAAAAGCCACTAGAGCAGTTGCAATGTTTATCAGAAAGAACCCTAAAGTAATTATCGCCGTTGTGGCTTTATTTATATTTGTAAACATTATTTCTTCGCTGTTTGGCATGTTAGCAGGCATAGGTAACAGTGGTGCAGGTGCTATTTTCGCTACCACTTATCTAGCAGAGGAAGCAGACATTGAAGCCGTCTCCCTCGCTTACAATCGGTGGGAAATGGATTTGATGATGGAAATTTTAAATGCTGAACAGAATCACCCTGGATTTGATGAATACCGATTCAACACAGGGGACATAAGTCATAATCCATTTGCTCTAATCGCTTATCTGACGGCAACCCGCCTTGTTTTCACTTTAGATGATGTAGAAGCTGAATTAAGAGTATTGTTTGACGAGCAATACCAGCTAAGTTTTACTCCAAGTATTGAGACTCGTTTTCATGAGAGAGAAGATGATGATGGCAACATAGTTCGTGTCCCATACGATTGGCACGTAATGACAGTTACTTTGATTGCCCGCAACTTTACAGATGTTATTTTCAACCGCATGACTGCTGAGCAACGATTACACTTTAATTTGCTTACGCAGACACGAGGACAACGGCAGATTGTAGCTAATCCTTTTAACTTTTCGTGGGCACCTTTCATTACTAGTGCGTATGGCTATAGGATCCACCCAATTACAGGGGTTCGTGACCTTCACCGTGGTATTGATATAGGCGTTCCAATGGGAACGGAAATATTAGCGGGGTTTAACGGCACGGTGACATTTGCAGGTGTAAACGGAGGGTACGGTAATGTAGTAATAATTCAAGGTGATAATGGACTTGAAGCTCGATATGCCCATATGCATACCATTAGTGTAACCACAGGGCAAAGTGTGGATGTGGGTGATGTAATCGGTACAGTGGGCAGTACCGGTTCATCCACGGGGCCGCATTTGCACATGGAAGTTTTGAGAAACGGACAATTTCTTAATCCTATCTTCTTTGTAGATCTGGGCAACGGCAACTTTAATTTTAATAATCCATCTAACCCACCCACAAATCTCCCAAACAATAACCCACCACGTCCCCCTATGAGCGACTATACATGGAACGCCATGATTGCAGAAGCAGAACTGCATCTTGGCAAACCGTATGTCTTTGGTGCAAATGGGCCTAATGCTTTTGATTGCAGTTCCTTCGTGTCATGGGTTTTACGAGAAAGCGGAATAAGGGATGTTGGTAGGCAAACGGCTCAAGGCTTGTTCAACCTGTCAAGTATCGTCACCGACAGCCCACAGCGAGGTGATCTAGTTTTTTTCCATTCGACCTATAATACGTATAGGCTTGTTACCCATGTTGGCATTTTTGCAGGTTACGATATAAACGGCAGACCTGTGATGATACATGCTGGTTCACCAGTGCAGTATGCTCACATTGACACTTCATTTTGGCAAAGGCATTTCCTGGCTTTCGGACGTATCGACTAAGTGTAACCGTAGCAAGATTTTAATATAACGACCATACCCAATTTTTGAAGGAGGTTTGCTTATGATTCTAAACCCTAAAATAACCAAAGTAAACTCCGCTATTGACAAGACTAAAGAACAGATAGCGGAACTTAATAATAGACTTAAAGACTTGGAAAGACAGAAAACTCAGCTTGAAAATGATGAAATTGT
>Ga0123355_10015208_pt1 | contig 12083 bp, 7 predicted proteins | sample TergutEmb28metaG_3_FD_89872 | JGI IMG/M metagenome (GOLD analysis project Ga0123355, IMG submission 89872) | Embiratermes neotenicus P1 segment gut microbial communities from Petit-Saut dam, French Guiana - Emb289 P1 | ecosystem: Host-associated > Arthropoda: Insects > Digestive system > Gut ... | reverse complement strand
GAGTTCGCCCTCTGCATGTATGTTATTTGTCAGTTCAATGGTTATCTCATCGCCGGGGATTGCATCACTTACTGCCGTCTCCAAAGCAGTCCAGCTATCTGCCATTATTGCATTAAGTGGCATGATGGCTGCATCCAGCGGCGCTATCTCCAGATACGGCCCATCTATTTCTGCTGCTTCGTCATATCCGGTTTTCTCATCATCTTCGGGATATTCTACTTCTTTATCGGCTGCTTCGTCATATTCATTTGCTATATAGCCGCTATTATCTTCGTTATAATCAGCCGTCGGATATTGGGGCGTGTATGTTTCTGTATCATATGCCGCCGCCAAAGCAGCGTTTCCTGTTATAAGGGTAAACGTGATAAGCAACGCTGTAAAATATTTCCGCAGATTGCTGTATGGCCTGCCGGCATTAAATTTTCTCTTGATATCCATAGCGCAAGCTCCTTTCAAAAAAACATGGCTGTTCTAGTTTTTGTGTAATGTTCAAAAAAATACGTCAAAAAGGCTGCTGGAAAAATCCAACAGCCTTTAATGGCAATCAACTGATTGGAAAATCCAATCAGTTGCGCTTGATAAAATGCGGCGGGTCGCCCCGTTCGCCAAAGCCGACCACATCGCCCACGCTCTCCACCCGGCCTGTCAGGCAGTTTTTGCAATGACCGGGGTCGTCATCTACGCAGGGTTTGTCATCGTAAAGCTGATATTTGCGGCGATATTCCCGCAGGGTGATGATGGGCATCAGGATGTTGGCACCGGCTTTAAGCCCCATTTCCCGCCCCAACGGGTGCAGGGCTTGCAGGGCAGTGGTAGCGGCGATGTTTATATCTTTAAGATACAGCCGGGCGATGGCAATCATCTTTAGTCCGTAGGTGAAGCGCTTTTGCCTGGCTTCGTCACTGTCAAGGCCATCTGCGATGACAGATTCGCCCAAAGGTGTATCTTTGTGAACGACATACGGTCCCATGCCGATCATGTCGATGTCGTGTTTTTCGTAAAACAAAATATCGTTGACTAAATCCTCAGGGGTTTGGCCCGGCAGGCCAATCATCACGCCGGTGCCGACCTGATAGCCGATGTCTTTTAATACGCCAAGACAAGCCACACGCTGATCAAAAGCGTGGAGTGCTGTGTCCGGGTGTATTTTTTTATACAGGTCAGGGCTGGTGGTTTCGATACGTAGGAGATAGCGATGTGCGCCACGGTCAAACCAATCCTGATAGACTGCTTGGGATTGTTCTCCCAGGCAAAGTGTCATGGCCAGCTGGCCGTCAGTGGCCTTAGTGATTTCGCTGATGAGCTCGGATATGAAAGTCGTGTATTCCGGGTCTTGCCGCTCGCCGGATTGCAGGGTGATGGAGCCATATTTGTTTTCGTAAGCCCATATGGCCATGGACAGGATTTCATCCTTGGTCATGGAGAAGCGTTCCTGCGGGGAGCTTTTGCGTATGCCGCAATAATAGCAGTCCTTGACACATACATTGGAAAATTCGATAAGGCCGCGATAATAGGCTTTTTTGCCTACATTGGCCTCCTTGACGGCATAGGCTGCATTGTATAGCTGCTGCAAGTCTTGCGGGTCTTCCAAGTTCATAAGTAAAAGCAGATCGTCATGGGTAAGGGCTGGCTTTTTAAGGATTTCCTGTATCATTGGTGCCTCCTGTCTAATATTTCAATGCTGCGGTCTAATATGCCGCTGGCGTGTGCCAGAAACAGTCCGTAATTGGTGATCGGTACATCCGCCTCCTGAGCGGCGGCAATACGGCTTTTCATTTCTCGTGACGTAATCATACAAGCGCCGCAGTGGATGATGAGCGCATATTGGCTTAGCTCCGATATTTCCGGGAAATCGTGGCCGGTGGTAAAATCAAAAGATAATGTGCGTCCCGTAATCTTACCTAAGGCCGCCGGGATTTTGACACGGCCGATATCTTCATGTGTGCGGTTGTGAGTGCAGACTTCGGATATCAATATTTTATCGGTATCTTTAAGGCGGCTGACGGCTTTCAGCCCGTCAAGGAGTGTTTCGATATTGCCCTTTTGCCGTGCCATCAGGATGGAGAAGGAGGTGAGCATAATATCCGGCGGCAGTAGCTGGTTGACCAGCCCAAAGACTTGCGAATCGGTGACGGCCAAATCTATTTTTTTGAGATTTTGCAGGGCTTGTGGCAATTCCTTTTCCGTTACCACGCAGGATATAAATCCATTATCCAGACAATCCCGGATAAGCTGGGATTGCGGAAGTATCAGCCGTCCCTTGGGGGCGGCACTATCAATGGGTGTGACCATCAATACGGTAGCGCCGGGAGGAAGCAGGCCGCCCAACAGGGTTTCCAGGTCTTTTTTTATTTTGGAAAGGTGACAGATAAGGGTCTGTTTTACTTTGGTAACTGTTTCCGTTTTTGCCACGACCATATGCGGTATTTGCCGTTTGTCCAACTGTGCTGCAAATTCTGCCCGCATGTCAGATCCATCCACCACATAGATAGCAAAATCAATCCGATCCAGCAGCTTATATGTTTTCTCCATACGCTTTTGCCCTAAGGCGGTTTCATCGCCCAAACCTGCCGTATCAATCAATACAATAGGCCCAAATGGCGTCAGCTCCATTGCTTTTTGTACAAAATCCGTCGTCGTGCCGGGGATATCAGAAACGATGGAATTATCGGCTTCCGTCAACGCATTAAACAGCGATGACTTGCCGGCATTGGTTTCTCCAAAGATGCCTACATGCAGCCGATTATTTTGTGGGGTTTTGGTGTTATTATTCATATGAATAAATCTCGCTTTCCATGTGACAGGTCAATGAGTTTTGATTCTATTAAATGGCGTGTATTTTCACTGTCTATATCGGCCAGCTTTTTACTAATCAGGGCATCCGCCAGAACGCTGAAGCGGTCATCGCCGTAATCCAATGCGTATTCCTTGAGCGTCAAAAGGCCGTTGGGCAGGCACACATTTTTGATGTCCCCACTTTTGGCCAGTGTCATAAAGCGATCCCCGCTGCGTCCCTGACGATAGCAGGCGGTGCAAAAGCTGGGGAGTGTGCCTTCTTCCATCAGCCAATAGATGATTTCCTGAGCGTCCCGGTGGTCGGCTATGCTAAATTGAGCGGCATTGGCCAGGCCGCTGTATCCGCCAACAGCCGTGCGGGAACCGGCGCTCATTTGGGATATGCCAATTTGTATCAGTTGGCGGCGCATTTCCGGCGTTTCCCGGGAGGAGACGATCATGCCAGTGAAGGGGACGGCCATGCGGAGGATGGCGACTAATCGCAAAAAATCCTTGTCACTGACAGCATGGGGGTATTTACTTACCCCGTCTGTGCTGCGGATGCGAGGCACGGATATCGTGTGGAAGCCTACGCCAAAGTGATTTTCCAGATGCTCGTTGTGGAGCATAAGGGCTAAGGTTTCGTATTTATAATCATACAGGCCAAAGAGAGCACCGGCGCCTACATCATCAATACCGGCTTCCATGGCCCGGTCAAAGGCAGTCAGATGATAGTCATAGTCACTTTTTGGGCCTGTGGGATGAACTTTTTCGTATGTAGGCCGGTGATAAGTCTCCTGAAAGAGGATGTATGTGCCGATGTGGGCATCTTTAAGACGGCGATAGTCCTTAACACTTGAGGCAGCAATATTGATGTTAACCCGTCTTATCTCGCCGTTTTCAAATTTCATATTATAGATGGTGTCAATGCATTCCAGTATATAGTCCAGAGGGCAATTGGAGGGATCTTCTCCGGCTTCGATGGCCAGGCGCTTGTGGCCCATCTTTTCGAGAACAGCTACTTCGGCTCGTATCTCATCCTGCGTCAGCTTGCGTCTGGCTATGCCGGAATCATGTCTAAATCCGCAATAGGTGCAGCGATTTATGCAATGGTCACTGACATAGAGAGGTGCAAAGATGACAATGCGGTCGCCGTAGATATGTTTTTTGATTTTACCTGCTATTTCGAAAGTGTGGTTGATGTATGCTTCGTTTTGGGTCATTAATAAGGCCGCTGCTTCTTGATGCGTTAGTCCTTGGAAGTTGGCGGCTTTGGCTAATATATTTTCTATGTCATTATCGGGTATGTTGGCAGCGGCTTGCAGTAGGCCGTTAATATACGCATCATTTAAGTTTGTCATGGCTTGTCCTTCCTGTTTAGCAACCTTTATTGTAGCCTTTTTCGGTCAACTTTACAAATAATCCTTGCAGCGGGTATAATAGCTTGATTGATAATCCCGCAATAATGGGAACGAAAAAGGTTTGGCCAAATCATCAAAGGCGGTCAGGCACATTAATAGGAGGCATATTATGTATCAAAAAGTAGACACCAGCCACGATTTTGCAGGCAGGGAAGAGCCTGTACTGGCTTTTTGGAAGGAAAATAAAATCTTTGAGCGCAGCATTAGCGAGAAACCTGCTGATGCGCCGATTTATACCTTCTATGACGGGCCGCCTACGGCAAATGGTATGCCTCATATTGGACATGTGCTGACCCGTGCGGTTAAGGATGCAATACCCCGCTATCGTACTATGAAGGGCCATCGTGTGCTGCGTAAAGCCGGATGGGACACCCATGGCCTGCCGGTAGAGCTGGAAGTAGAAAAGCTGCTGGGCATCAGCGGCAAGCCGGATATCGAAAAATATGGCATAGAGCCGTTTATCCAAAAATGTAAGGAAAGTGTCTGGAAATACGAAAGCCTGTGGAAGGACATGAGCGAGCGTGTGGCTTATTGGGCGGATATGGAGGCTCCGTATGTCACCTATCACAACAATTATATTGAGTCCGTCTGGTGGGCACTTTCTGAAATATGGAAGCAGGGGCTTATCTACAAAGGGTATAGGGTGGTGCCGTATTGTCCACGCTGTGGTACACCGCTGTCCAGCCACGAGGTTTCTCAGGGATACGAGGATGTGACGGAGACTTCGGCGATTGTCAGCTTTAAAATGAAGGAGCGGGCCAATACGTACTTTCTGGCTTGGACCACGACCCCCTGGACGCTGCCTTCCAATGTGGGGCTATGTATTAACGCCAATGAAGAATATGTGATTGCGAAGCGGGCGGAAGCAGGTTCCCCCGATTATATATTGGCCAAAGCCTTAGCTGAAAGCGTTCTGGGAGAAGGCTTTGTAATAGAAGAAACGATGCTTGGCGCAGATTTGGTTGGAAAGGAATATGAACCTTTGCTGCCTTATGTGCGGCCGTTATTGAGCTCAGAAGAAAACTACTGTCAGGTTGTCGCAGACCCTTATGTTACCCTTACAGATGGCACAGGGATTGTTCACATTGCTCCGGCTTTTGGTGAAGATGATGCCCGTATTTGTAAGGCGTACGGCCTGCCATTTGTCAATCCGGTGGATCCGCAGGGATGTTTTGTAACGGAAGTCATGCCTTGGGCAGGGATGTTTGTGAAGGATGCCGATCCCAAAATTGTGGAGGCACTGAGGGAAAGTGGGCAGCTGTTCAGAGATATGGATTACACCCATAACTACCCCTTCTGCTGGCGCTGCAAAACGCCGCTGTTGTACTATGCCCGTGATGCATGGTTTATCAAAATGACGGAAGTGAGGGATCAGTTGCTGGAAAATAACGAGACCATCAACTGGCTGCCGGATAATATCCGTACGGGCCGCTTTGGCAATTTCCTGGAAAATGTCATTGACTGGAGCGTAAGCCGTGAGCGGTATTGGGGTACCCCGCTGCCTATCTGGGAGTGTGCTGATGGGCATCGTCATTGTATAGGCAGTATTGATGAGTTGAAAAAGATGGCTCAAAAAGGCACAACGGTGCCAGATGATATTGAATTGCACAAGCCATATATTGATGCAGTGGTTTTGGCCTGTCCGGAATGCGGCAAGGATATGCATCGGGTACCGGAGGTTATTGACTGCTGGTTCGATTCCGGTGTTATGCCTTTTGCCCAATGGCATTATCCATTTGAAAATGCAGATACTTTTAATGAAAACTTCCCGGCGGATTTTATATCGGAGGCGGTTGATCAAACACGCGGCTGGTTTTATTCGATGCTGGCTATTTCGACGCTGCTGTTTAAAAAGGCCTCTTACAAAAACTGCATTGTACTGGGTCATGTACAGGATGCTGAGGGGCGAAAGCTCAGCAAATCACTGGGCAATTATGTAGACCCGATGGAATCACTTTCGAAGCATGGCGCAGATGCAATACGCTGGTATTTTTATACAAGCTCCGCCCCGTGGCTCAGCACTCGCTTTTCTGACGAAAATGTAGGAGAGGCCCAAAGGAAGTTTATGGGCACGCTGTGGAATACTTACGCCTTTTATGTGCTATATGCCAATATTGATGGGTTTAATCCGGCCAAGTATGCATTGGAATACGACAAGCTGCCTGCGATGGATCGCTGGGTGCTGTCCCGGTTGCATTCGCTTACCAGGAAGATAGACGGCTGTCTGGAGCGATACGAGCTGACAGAGCCGACTCGTGCGTTAACTCAATTTGCCGATGACCTGAGCAATTGGTATATACGCCGCTGCCGCAACCGCTTTTGGGCACCGGATATGGCGCAGGATAAAATTAATGCCTATATGACCTTGCATCATGTGTTGACCACCATCGCAAAGCTGTCTGCACCATTTGTGCCATTTATGGCCGAGCAGATTTATCGTAATTTGATGACTGGTTTGGAAGGCCAGCCTATAAGCGTGCATCTCTGTGACTTCCCGGCAGCGGAAGAAAGCTGGATTGTGCCGGAGCTGGAAGCATCTATGGATCAGGTGCTGGCTGTCGTGGTGCTTGGCCGCTCTGCCCGTAACGCTTCTAATATGAAAAACCGCCAGCCACTGGCAGAGATGATTGTGGGCGTTAAGGATGGCAGCGAAGGATCAGCAGACGCCATCGAAATCATCGCTGAGGAGTTGAATGTCAAGGTGGTGCGGTTTGTTCCCAGTCAGGAAGTGGAGGCGTACACTGCATACAAATTTAAGCCGCAGCTGCGGACATTAGGCCCTAAATATGGGAAGCTGGTGCCAAAAATCACCGAGGCGCTTAACGCCAATGCAAATGCCAACATGGATCAGCTTAAAAAAGGTACGCTGCAATTGGATGTGGAAGGTACAGCTGTAGAGTTGACCGAGGCCGATGTACTCGTTGAGGTAGGCCAGAAGGAAGGCTTTGCTGTACAGGTAGACCGTGACCTGAGTGTGGTGTTGGATATTAACCTGACAGACGAGCTGATAGAAGAAGGATATGTTCGGGAGTTAGTAAGCAAGCTGCAAACCATGCGTAAGGAAGCTGGCTTTGAAGTGATGGATCGGATTGTGGTGCGTCATGGAGAAAATAAGCGGCTGGCCGAAGTGTTTGCAAGTAATAGAGAGATGATTGCGGCCGAGGTTTTGGCGGATGATATATCCGAAGGGGATGTACAGGCGGTCGATGGATACGGCAAGGAATGGCAGATAAACGACCAGCAGCTGGGGCTGTGGGTAAAGAAAAATTCATAAAGCTAAAAGATAGAACAATAAAAAAGTGGCCTTGCTCAAGTAAAAGCAAGGTCACTTTTTTGTTGTATTATTAACTGTTAATCATTTAAACAATAATCCCTTTATATCCCTGTCTGGCACCTTGATGGTAGAGCATAAAAACAAATCTTCCAAAAAAGCAACGGATACCAATATCAGTAAAACAGCTATAAGCAAATTGATATTAACGTTAAATGATACATATACTAATGGTAGTAGAAAACATAGCAACACGACAAATTTTATAGCGTATGTATGCAGCATTACAAATTCTTTGTGCCTCAGATATGATATAAAAAGTGAAACGAATTTAATACCTATAGCTAACACAATCCAAACAAAAATCCAAGGGTAAATATCAATTTGTGGTACAACTCTAACGAGGACTGTAAGGGCAAAGAGTAAATCCGCCGCCGCATCCAAGTTGGCACCAAATACGGATGTGTTCTTTGTTTTGCGGGCGATTGGCCCGTCTATCATGTCAGTGAGGCCTGCTATAACGTATAGCACCATAAACCAAAATGACAGGGGCTGAAGGATAAAGAGTGGTATACAAAGCAAAAGCCGTGTAGCAGAAAGTACATTTGGTACATATTTCATGTTGACACTCCATTCTTTTACATTAATTAAGATAATTCGTGCCCATTATTGTAAACCATCGGCACAAAATATGCTAGCCCATAAATAAAAACATCGCCAACAACGGTAGCTGCACGATGGATGACAATAGAAGAAAGCAACATCCCTTCATCTAACATGCCGCCCAAAAACATAAGCATAATCGCTTCACGTATGCCCAGCCCATTGGGGGCCCCGGGGGTCAGATATCCTGCTACCCAGGATAGCCCATAAAGGCCGATGAGCGTCAGTGCCATATCCAAGGTAATAGTCTGCCCCAGCAGGATAAGTGCCAGTGGAAAGGTGATAGACTGTGTCAAAAGCACTATTATATGTGCACCTAAGAACTTGGGCAGCACTCCCCATTGGAAATTGGTATCTATATACTTTCCCAGCCAACCTTTTAAAGCTTGACGGAAGATGAAGGCCAGCAAAATGCAGATAAGCAAAACGGCACTGGGAATTGTCCACACGAAGGGGGAAATATTTATTTGACGAATATAGTCGATAAAATGATTATAAGCAAAAACAATAGCAATTACAAATCCAGTTATTGCAAATGCAATCCCTTCGATAAAGGTGCCCAGGGCTACTTTTGGATGGGTCAGTTTATCGGTTTCGAAGGCAAGCCGGTTGCGTCCTACCACATACATGACGCCCCCTGGGATATACTTATACAAGTTGGCGATGCAATAGAACTTGACGGTGAGCTTGCGCTCGAAAGCGGCCAGTGATGCATTTGGCGATATGGCCTTAAGCAGCCAGTAGAAGGCGAGGCCGGCATATATATAACCAAGCCCTATGATAATAGACAGGAAAAACAGGCCAATCGTTACAAAGGGAGAGGCTAAAATAGAAAAGTCGATGTTGTATTGCAGGATTCGCTCTATGACGAAAACGAATGAGATGATCATCAGCAGGGTGCCGATGGCTGAGACTATTTTTTTTGTGCGGTTCACAACGGCCAACCCCTTTTTATCCGATACGCCAAAGCCGTATATCGGCTGACTTCTTTGCTGTTATCCACCATCCGGTACAAGGTTTCGGGGATGCCTACGATAACGCATAGCGATTTTGCCCTTGTCACGGCGGTATATAGCAGATTTCGGCTAAGCAGCAGTGTAGGGCCGCTGTGGATGGGCATGACGACCGCTTTATATTCGCTGCCTTGCGATTTGTGGACAGTGATGGCGTAAGCCAGCTCTAATTCATCCAGCTGGGTAAAGTCATAGTTGACGATGCGGCTGTCGTCAAAGATGACGGTCACCAGCTCCATCTCTTCATCTATTCGAAAAATGCTGCCGCTGTCTCCGTTGTATACGCCTTCGCCCTCATCCGTGCGGTTGCCTTTGTCATCAACAATCTGCCAGGACATCTGGTAGTTGTTGCGTATTTGCATCACTTTGTCCCCTTCTCGGAATATCGTTTGCCTGTACTCGCGCTCTTTCTTCCCGGGGGCGGGTGGGTTGAGATGGCTTTGCAGCGCCTGGTTGAGTTGGATTACGCCAAGGCCGGATTTGCGCATGGGGGTGAGCACCTGTATATCCTTTAATGGATCGCCGCCCATGTATGCTGGCAGGCGTTGGCCTACCAGTTCCAGCAGGGAAGCCACCACATCATCGGCCCGTGGGCGTTTGACGAAAAAGAAGTCCCGATGCTTTTCGTTGAGGGTGGGATACTCGCCTTTGTTGATGCGGTGGGCGTTCATGACGATGGCGCTTTCCTGTGCCTGGCGGAAGATTTCTGTCAGACGCATGACTTTGATTCGGTCGCTTGCGATAAGGTCTTTAAGTACGTTGCCGGGGCCTACGGACGGCAGCTGATCCACATCGCCTACCATAATCAGGCGGGTGCCGACAGCGACGGCTTTGAGCACGCTTTGCATCAGCAATATATCCACCATGGAGGCCTCGTCAATAATGAGGACATCGGTCTCCAGCGGATTTTCCTCGTTGCGCTGAAATGTCTGGCGGCGGCTGTCTTCGGCTATGTGCGTGGATTCCAGCAGGCGATGGAGGGTTTTGGCCTCCCGGCCTGCGGCCTCGGACATCCGCTTGGCGGCACGGCCTGTTGGGGCGGCCAGTTCTATTTTCAGGCCCTGGGCAGTCAGCAGGTGGATGATGCTGTTGATGGTGGTGGTTTTACCCGTGCCAGGGCCGCCGGTGATGATCAGCACGCCATTGACGGCGGATTCCAATACCGCTTCCTGTTGTCCCTGAGAAAGGGCGATGCCCGTCTCTGCTTCAAAAGCGGCGACGGAATTTTGTGCCAGCTGCCGGGTGGCCTGCTTTTGCTCCGATGGCACGACCTCGGATAAATCGTAGAGCTTGCGGGCGACACTCATCTCGGCGTGGTAAAAATGGCTGAGGAAGACCGCTGTCTCCCCGGGAGAGAGGGAATCGTAGCCTTCCTCCGGCCGCTCGCTATGGATCAGACGGTCTATTTGCATCTGGCGCAATGCGTATTCTATCGGCTCACGGCCGACCTCTAATATCTGTGAGGCTTGGGAGATCAGCACCTCTTTTGGCAAAAAGACATGGCCGTTGCTTGCCGATTCCCACAGGCAGTATCGCACGCCGGAGGAGATACGAAACGGGTCGTCGTAAGCAACGCCTATCCGCCGGGCAATGTCATCGGCTATTTTAAATCCAATGCCGTCGATGTCATCGGCAAGCCTATAGGGATTGCTGCGTACCACATCGGCGGTTTGGGATTTGTATTTTTTGTAAATTTTGAGGGCATAGACGGGGGATATACCGTAATCTTGCAGCATCAGCAGTGCTTGCCGCTGCTCCCCCTGGGTATGGAAAATTTCGGAGATACGCTGGGCACGGGCAGGGGTTATCCCTTTGATGATGGCCAGCTTGTCCGGTGCCTCGGCGATGACCTCAAAGGTATGCTCGCCAAATTCTTTGACGATACGTCTGGCCAGCCCGGCGCCGATCCCTTTGATCACGCCGCTGGCCAGATATTTTTCGATACCGGCCGTGGTGGTGGGGATTTTCTTTTCCGTATGGGTGACAGACAGCTGGAGGCCGTATTTGGCATTGTTGACCCATTTGCCGGTGACGGTCAGGTCTTCCCCCGGGATGATTTCAGGCAAATTACCGGTGCAGATCATTTCCTCTTCACCGGACTCGGACTCCCACACGAGCACAAAAACGGTAAAGCCGTTTTCTTCGTTGTGGTATATGATGTGATCCACCACACCTTCAAGGGTGGCGGTGGTGTTTTCTGTGTAGTCCATAAATTTATTTATCCTTTTTGTTTCTTGCCTTATGCATACATATCAACACACCGGGCAGCACAAAACATGTGCTGGTTACAAAAATGGCCAGTGTCAAAAACACACTTTCTATACCAATATGCTGGGCCAAAAATCCGCCGCCCAGTCCACCGAGGATAGCACCAACCCCCATGCGTATCATGGCATGGATGGTTTGGACAGTGGCCTTCATATGTGGTGGAGAATGCTCGTGCAGCAGTACAATGCAAAAATACAGATGTATGATAAAGCTGAAGCCATGCACCATCTGGGCTATGTAAATTAACAGGACGCTTTGGGCAAAGTACATAATCACCAGCCGCAGCCCCATAAAAAAGGCGGAAAGCATCAGCAGATATTCCGGCTTATGTTTACGAAAGACACGATCGATGGTCAGGAATATAGGGATTTCGCTAAACGCTGCGATAAAAAGCGCAATACCAATCTGGCTTTCGTTGGCGCCCAACTCGGTTATACGGATACCGATAAAGTTATGTATAAAAGTCATGGTCAGCCCAAATACAAAGGATGTGAGGTACACACACAGGACTATTTTGTTATTGAGCAGTTTGACGAAGGCTTTAAGGCCGCTTTGGGTTTCAACTGGTCGCATTTTGCGACCGTTTGGGTCTGGTGCTGAGATGGTATCTGGTGCTTCTGTAACTTTTTCTGTCTCCTGTTTGCGCTTAGCGGACATGAAAAATACCAGCAG
>Ga0123355_10015207_pt1 | contig 12084 bp, 17 predicted proteins | sample TergutEmb28metaG_3_FD_89872 | JGI IMG/M metagenome (GOLD analysis project Ga0123355, IMG submission 89872) | Embiratermes neotenicus P1 segment gut microbial communities from Petit-Saut dam, French Guiana - Emb289 P1 | ecosystem: Host-associated > Arthropoda: Insects > Digestive system > Gut ... | reverse complement strand
CTTCGCCGCCATCGCGAGCGGCGCGTATCGACCGGATCGCAACGAGCGGGTCGGCGTTCTCGTCTGCGGCTCCAACGCCGATCTTGCAGCATTCGCAAAGACGGTCGCAGAGGGCGTGTCGCGCTAGTTCAGGCTAAGTTTAGGCCAGAGACTATAAGGACTCCTTCCAAACAAGGCTAGACCAGAAAAACGAAGCAAAATGAAACAGGATGGCGGCCGGTTTCGGCTCATCGACATCGATCCGCACGCGCACGAGATCGGGCTTGAACCCGTGCTCGACGACGAGCGCCCCGCCTCGCACGCGCAAGGCCGCGTTCGGCCCGACGACAAGGACAAAGGCGCCCCTATCCAGCGCTCTTAAGCACCGAGCGAGGGAACGATTAGGGGATCGCGTCTCGACGAGGGGCGGGGCGAACCCGCCAGCTCTCGTTCTTGCGCCGCTCAGCTTTTGGGCGAACGTCGAGCGGGCGCATGGCCGCCCGGCCGACGCGGCGTAACGGTGATAAGCATCGGCCGCGGTGGTTTCACCCGCGGCTATCGGCTCGACGATCGCCGTCGCGTCGAACGGATCGCAGACGCTGCCCCTCCCCATGGAGCGGAATCTTGCCGGGGCTCGCGGCCCGCGTCAAATGCGGCGCTATTTCACATTTTGCGCTTCCGCGGCAATCTCATTGCGCTTCCGCGACAATCTCTCGCTATAAGCGAGCCTCGCTTGAGCCGTGAAACCGCGATCCTGGTTTCGGGCCAGCTTGCCAGCGATCGGCCGCAAGCGACGCGGCCTCCGCCTGGATTTCGTTGCAGCGCACACCAGAGCTGCCGGCCTCCTTGAAGCCCGCCCAAACGCCACGCTAAAGTGAGAAACGGGACATCACCCGCGTGTAGCGCCTGAATTCAGCGGGCTCGCAGGGGATCACAGACACACATGAGCGAGACGATCTGTGTCACGACCCACGCGCCAGGAAAAGTACAAGTTCCTGGTCGATTTCGGCGAGCACATCCCGCAAACGATCGCCGACGAGCCGCCGCCCCTCGGAGATGGAGCGGGACCGTCGCCGGAGCGGCTTCTCGCCGCGGCGATGGCGAACTGCCTCTGCGCTAGCCTCGTCTTTGCCATCGACAAGTTCAGGGGCGATCCAGGCCGCGTGAGCGCGACGGCAACCTGGGAGACCGGCCGCAATGAAAACAACCGGCTAAGAGTCACCCACGTCAAGGTTGACATCGCGCTTGGGGCGAAACCGGAGGAACTCCCCCATCTCGACCGCGCGCTCGCGCAGTTCGAGGAGTTCTGCACCGTGTCGCAGAGCGTCCGCGCCGGCATTCCGTTCGCCGTGTCCGTTCGCGCCTCCGACGGGCGCCTACTCAAGTAGGTTCAGTGCGGTATTAGACCCGCCGCATGCAAAGCCCCGCTCAATTGGCTGATTGCTATTCAGTCACGTTTTCGCAGCGAGCAGCACGCAGGACAGTAATGTCTTCCGATGTCAGGCCGAGGCCCGATCGCAGTTGAGCATCAGCGAGGTCGAGGAGCCACATGCGGATGCGCTCCTTGACAGGGTCGTTCCGAGCCTGAACGAGTCTGCGAACGAGGCCCGACTCTGATGGAGGAAGGCTCGCTGAACGCGTTGCCGTCGCTTGTCTTGAGAATTGAATGGTCATGACGGTCTCATCATGTAAACCGTGCCGAAGTTCTGCAGCGGATGCGGACGATGCCGGTCACCCGATGGAGATTCCGATGGCGACCCTGTCAGCACGGCTGCCCGGCCAGTAGCCATAGGCATGAGCGACACCGGCTAGTCGTTGGATATCGGCCGGCGTCGGCGGGCTGTTAACCCAGTGCACGGAAAGGCGCTGTGATCTGCATCACAGAGATTTGTCTCTATTGATACGCGATTTCCGTCAGCGCGCTTCCATGAAACTTACTGCGCGCTAGGGTCAAACCCAATCCTTTGGACCGGTTTCGACCCTTTGCTGCCCTTCAAGATCGGCTCCATGAACGGGCGGTAAGCGCGGGAAAGCGGTCTTCGGTGAAGGCATCGGTTACGCCGCGTCCGGTCGTTCGTTGAATGCAACGGATCGCTCGAGTCTCGATCTCCTTGCCGCCCATCGCAAATCGACGACACCACACGAATTCTTGACCTCGAGGGGTCCAGCCGCCTTGCTGGGGCGAAGAGCGCGCAACTGGATACCGGTTCTCGCGACGCTATTCCTTGCGGGATCCCTTCATAGGTCTGCCGGCCGTTTCAGGCGCGCAGATGGATGCACAAAGCGTGACGAGCCCGAGCGCGATCAGGTATATTGAGATTGGCCAGGTCGCGCCGTCCGTCCATGTCAAGAAGATCGCCGCGGCAAATGGCGTGAGACCCCCACTAATGGCGGCACCGATCTGGAAACCGAGTGAAGCGCCGCTATAGCGCACGGGGGCCGCAAAAAGCTCGGTGTACCATGGCGCTCCGACGGCGAAACCGATCATCTGCCCGAAGGTGATAGCGGCAACAATCGTCAGTGTGATGATCAGTGGGTCCTTCGTACTCAAGAGCCAGAAGAACGGAAACGCGAAAGCCATCGCGAACACTGTGCCCACATAGAACATAGCCTTGCGGCCGACCCGGTCGGAAATCAAGCCAAACAACGGGATCGCCAACAGAGCGACGACAGAGGAGACGAACACCGCGTTGAGGATCACGCTGCGCGGCATGGCGAGTCTGACGGTGAGATAATTGATTGCGAAAACGCCGGCAATCAGGGCGTAGCTGATCTCCGAGAGCTTCAATCCGACCGCCGTCAAGAACGCCCGCGGCTCCTTCGTTAGGACCTCAACCACCGGCAGCTTCGCGACTTTGTCCTTGGCCTGCAGCTCACGAAACACCGGCGTCTCCTGCAGCTGCAGACGGATGTAGAGCCCAACTCCCGCGAGAAAGATGCTAATCAGGAATGGAATGCGCCACGCCCACCCGAGAAAGTCCGCTTCCGACATTTGAGAGAGGAGTGCGAAGACGCCAACTGCAGAAAGGGTGCCAAGCGGATATCCGAGTTGAACGATCGATCCGAGAAGCCCTCGGTTCTGGCTCTTGGCATTCTCTACCACCATCAGCACAGCGCCGCCCCATTCGCCGCCGAGACCCACACCCTGAAGCAGCCGCAGCAGGACTAGGAGGACTGGCGCCCCAACCCCGATCTGTTCGTAAGTCGGAAGAAGGCCAATGAGGAACGTTCCAAGGCCCATGATGGCAATCGTTGTCGCAAGCATGGTCTTACGGCCGAACCGATCGCCGAAATGCCCGAAGACTGCGGCACCCATGGGCCGGGCGAAATAGCCGACGCCAAGCGTGCTGAAAGATGCGATAGCGCTCAGGCCGGGGTTGGACGACGGAAAGAATAGCTTGGTAAAAACGAGCGCGCTCGCGGTCGCATAGATTAGAAAATCATACCACTCCACTGTCGTTCCGATGATGCTCGATAGGACGACTCGCTTCATCTCCATTGATTGAGCGGCGGAGTCCGGCCGAATTGCATTGCTGCCGGTGGTGTTCTGCGTCAGTCTTCGGGTTTGTATAGCGCCCTGACCGTACATGAGGATCATCCGCGCCTTGCAATGACAAAGACCGGCCAGCGCCTCGAGGCGCGCCCAATGCGACCCGCTTGGGGGCCCGCTCGCAGGGGCGACACCTGGGGGCAATCCAGGGGGGCCGTCACGCCATCTCGTGGGAGCGTAACGGCCGCGGGCCTTGCGAGCATCGCGCCACGTCAGCGCGGCGTCAATTCCGCCAAAAGAGGTATGTGGAAATAATCACCCGAAGCTCTCGCGCGCATGAGGCGGCCACCTGGGGCGCGCGGCGTGCACCTGATAGTGGAGCCTGCGGGCTTATCCCGCCTGGGGGCAAGCCAGGGGTCGCGCTGATAATACTCGGTGAGAGCGGTGAGCCTGTGTGGCGGAAGGGTGAGCCCGCAGGCGAGGGGCCTCAGCGCGGCACCGTTCGGTCTGCGCCTCGCTCTCGACCAGCTTGAGGATGACGTCGCTGTAGGTTTCGCCTGGGCGGCGCAGAGTGCCGCTGACGTGAAATAGCGCGAGTTTGGCCGGTCAAAGCGGTTTCGGTGGACATGGTCGATCTCCACGTCCGACCGCTCCCACCGCAGCGTCCGCGTTCAGCAGGCCGGCTATCGTATCGCAATCCCTATGAGACTCCGGGGGACCATGTTCCCCGACGGCCGCTGTCGGAAGGAAAGGCCTCAGTTCGCTCCCTTGCGGACCTCCCTGATCTGTAACGGTACGGAAGGAATGCGCCATGACCGACCGTTCCCCGCGCAAGCTCGGAACGCGTCAGTTCGACCCTTCTGGGACGTTCGCGGTCTGGATCGCGTTGGACTGCTGTCGACCCGAAGCGGAAGTTCCCGTCTCGTCCCTGTCCAACCGGTGGCGACGTTCAGCGGACGCTGCGGGCCGTGTCTGCGAATGTTGCGATTGGGCGGATTCCGGTCGTAGATCGAATGGCCGGTTTAGGTTAGGGCGGTCGGTGGTCCAAGGGCGAGGCTGGGCCAGGCGCGGACCGAACACCCTTCATCTACGCCGATCTCGTCTCCCCGAGCCGAATGTTACAATTGTAGTCGTTTTGCCGCTATTTGAAATGACGCCGTAGCGAGCGCCCAGCAACCATCCCGGCTATGACGCCCGAACCAAGGGCGAAATGTTCACTCGGCTACATGAGCCATAAATCGCAGCAGGCAGGAATTCCTATGGCATCCAATGTAGAGGCCACGAAGAAAGCGTTTGAATTGTTTCAACGAGGTGACGTTCCAACTCTCGTGAAGGACCTGATCGATGACAACTGTACTTGGATAAGCCCAGGTCCTCAGGACAAACTGCCTTGGGCGGGCAGTTTTAAGGGGAAACAGGGGGTTGCAAGTTTCTTCGCTCGTGTAGGCGAGAATTTAGAGTTCGAGGACGTCGCACCGCGTGAGATGATTGAGGAGAGGGACACTGTAGTTGTCTTAGGTACGACAACCAATCGGGCAAAGAAAACAGGCAAAACCATAAAGTATGGCTGGGCTATTGTCTTGAAATACAGCCAGGGAAAGATAGTGTTTGTCCAAGAATACATGGATACCGCGGCGTATCTTCTCGCGATGTCGTGACGGCTAGCGAGGGTCTCTGCTGGCGTAGCGAGCCCCGCAACGATCCCGACGCACCACGCCTCGAACCACGGCGAAGTGTTCACTCGGCCGTATCAGCCGTGGCAGCCAATTTTGGAGGATCAAGTCGTGAGCGCAGCAACACCGGAACATATTATGCAAATTGGTTTCGGCTTTTGGCCATCCAAAACGCTCTTAAGCGCTGTCGAACTCGGCCTGTTTAGCACCTTGGCCGAGGCGCCCGCAGACCTGCCGACGCTTCAAAAAAAGCTCGGGCTGCATCAGCGATCAGCCCGCGACTTCCTCGATGCGCTGGTGGCGCTCAAGTTGCTGGAGCGCGAGAACGGCGTCTACAGCAACGCTGCAGACACGGATCTGTTTCTCGATCGAGCCAAGCCATCCTATATCGGCGGTCTCCTCGAGATGGCGAATGCCCGGCTCTACGGTTTCTGGGGATCGCTCACCGAGGCCCTGCGCACCGGTGAATTGCAGAACGAGAGTAAGGGTGGGGGAGAAGACATGTTTGCGGCGCTGTATGCCGATCCCGAACGGCTTCGGGGATTTCTGAGCGCGATGAGTGGGGGAAGCGCGGGTGCGGCCCAAGCCATCGCCGCCAACTTCCCATGGAGAGGCTACAAGACCTTCATGGATCTTGGTTCCGCTCAGGGCATGGTTCCCGCCACTCTTGCCCGCGTCCATTCCCACCTCACCGGTATCGGTTTCGACCTTCCCCCGGTCAAGCCGGTCTTCGAGAAATTTATTGCTCACCGCGGGGTGGAGGACCGAGTGCGGTTTCAAGGTGGAAATTTCTTCGAGGACCCTCTTCCGAAAGTTGACGCCATCGTCATGGGTCACATCCTCCACGATTGGGATCTTGCCCAGAAAAAGGCGCTTCTCGGCAAGGTATTTGATGCTCTTCCGAAAGGCGGCGCAGTCATCGTTTATGACACCATCATCGATGATGACCGTCGCGAAAACGCTTTCGGTCTCATGATGAGCTTGAATATGCTGATCGAAACTGAGGGTGGGTTCGACTATACGGGAGAAGACTGTCAGGCTTGGATGCACGAAGTCGGATTTTCAAAAACGCGGGTCGAACCGCTTGTCGGTGCGAATTCGATGGTGATCGGATTAAAGTAGCTTATCCCAGCGCGGCTTGCCAATCAGGTACATCACATGGCGCAATGGCGCGAGGTCCGTTGAGGGTCATCGGGACAAGGAACGGCAGCGGACAGTTGCGCTGCCGCTCGAAAGTCGCCTTAGGATCCGATTTGACCCGTTCGCCAAGTCCTCGGCGAATGTCTGGTCTTTGCGCATTCTCGCCATCGCTGCTGGCGTCTGGAACGACCGGAATCCGCCCAAAGCGGTCGTCGCCGTGCCCGCTGCCGCCTGAGAAACGTCGGGAGGCGCTCGTGCGGCTGATCACTAAGCGGCGCAACGACGGCATCGGTTCAACGAGACGCTCGCCGCAGAGGGCGCGATCGTGTTCGCCAAGGCCTGCCAGCTGGGTCTTGAAGGCATTGTGTCGAAGCGGGCGGGAAGTTTCTATACGAGCGGGAAGAGTCGGAACTGGCTGAAGATGATCAACCCGGATTTCGTCAGGACGTGACATCTTGCCTCGCGACGCGATCACCCTGGCCGATGTTCGCCAGCCGACGCTGACCATCGCCTGCGAACCCTGCGGCCGTCGCGGGCGCTACAACGTCGAAAGGCTCATCGCCGAGCATGGCGCCGACGTGCGGTTGCTCGACTTGCTGGCGACGCCGGCTGATTGCGACAATGCGCGTTCGGTCAGCATCCATGACCGCTGTCAGGCCGAGCGATATTCGGGGTGGTGAACTATCAACTGCTATCCGGGCAGCCAACCGGTGTTCATCTTTTTGATGGCGCCGTCCGCTTCATCGGCGTTCTCGGGCCTCTGGCCCACTCTTCAAATTGCCGACCGGAAATTTGACGTCATTATGACATATATCGCCAGTCTTTGGAGGACAGCGACGTGAATCGCGCTAAGCTATCGCGACGCCATCGACGCCGACATCATCCCAGCGTCACCGCATCGCTGGTCGCCGACATCTTCGGCGTGACGACAGCGCGTGACCACCGATCTGCGGCGGCGCAAACGTCTCTCGTGCGCGCCAACGTTCGCCCCGACTTAGCGAAAGGAGAACACGACAATGCGTAAGTTACTCGTTGCTGCGGCTGTCGCTCTGACCGCGATGGCTTCGACGGCCCCCGCTGACGCTCAGTGGCGTGGCGGCTTCGGCGCCTTTCATGGCGGGTTCGGTGGTTTCCATGGCGGCTTTGGCGGCTGGCATAGCGGCGGCTGGGGCTGGCGTGGCGGCGGCTGGGGCGGTCGCGGCTGGAACGGCGGCTGCTGGAACTGCGGCGGCGCCGGCTGGTGGGTTGCGCCCGCGATTGTAGGCGGCGCGCTGGCCGCTGGAGCCCTGTACAGCGGCTACGGCTATGGCGACTATGGGTACGGTGGCTACGGGTACGGCGGCTGTCAGACGGCGGCCTATGACGCCTATGGCCGGTTCATCGGCTACGTCCAAGTGTGCTGACCGGCAATTGCTGATCTCACTGGCGACGGCACGCCCGACACCGCGCTCAACCGGCTCGACGCTAAGCTGGAGGGCACTTGTCACCAAGCTCGATGTGCTACTCGTAGCGTGCCGTTCCGCGCTCTCGCACAGGTTTGGCGAACCAATGCCCGGCCAAATCGGCTACGAGGTTGGCCTCGTTGCGTCACGACCTCGATCAGGTGCGGCTCAAGCTGATGCTGCTTGAGACACCTCTCGCCGGTTTCTCCCTCGTTGCGGAACGAGGGTAGGCGCCGCGCAGCAAGGTCGAAGTCGAATCCGACGAAGCTTTCGTCGTGCCGTTCAACGGGACGCGGCGATAGGCTCGCGCGCGGCTTCTGTCTGAGAGTGGTTACTCAGCGGCGATCTTCGTCGCTAAGCGGCTTCAATGGCGACGATCTGCGCCAGCGCCCGCTGGAGAAGCGGCGGGAGGCGCTCCTGTGGCTTGTCTCCAAGCGGCGCGGCGACGGCATCCTGTTCAGCGAGGCGCTGGCCGCCGATGGCGCGATCGTGTTCGCCAAGGCCTGCGAACTCGGCCTCGAAGGCATCGTGTCGAAGAGGGCGGGCAGCTTCTATAAGAGTGGGAAAAGCCGCAACTGGCTGAAGACGATCAACCCGGATTTCATCAGGACGTGACGCAACATGGCGCGCTTGCGTGTCCGCGCAGCGTCACGCGGTCGCGGCATGGCCCCTTCGGGCTTTTGAACGATAGCCGAGTAAGCCGAGGCCCACGAACCCCAGAAGCATCATAGCCCACGTCGACGGTTCGGGAACGCCAACGGTGATCACAAGGGGCTCGTGGATGGAAAAACGAAAGTCAGAGTCAAGAAATGGAAAAGCACTTTTGAAAAGAGTTCCGGAAACCATTTGAGACCCTTCACTGAAGGAAGCGCCATCAATCAGCGCTGTTGGGCTGAAAGCATCACTCCAAAAAAAGTCCCCTATATCATCGGTGGTCACTCCCCGGAATGGTTTATAAACGCATCGGTTCTCGGATTGAACGCGGCCCCAGTCGCAAGTGATCTAACCGCAGCACTACCGCCAACCCTAGTGGGTCCGCTCGTGGTCGGGACGAAAAACAAAAGAAAGAAAGTCATGTCGGTGACTAGGTTATAGCCGGGATCGGTCGGCGAGGCGGCCCCCGTGGTGAATGTGCCGTCGACAACCTGGCCCGAAGCGTCTGGCCCGAAGCTGAAGTCAAAAACGGCAGCGCTCGCCGGTCGGCCGCAAATCAGCCCGGTCACTGCAGCCGCGATCGCCAACATAACAACTTTGCGCATGTGCCATCTCCCCGACTGTTGTGCTTGATACGAAAGCCGGATTTTGCAGTCTCCGCTTTCGGTGGGACCTCGCACCTTGAGTGCGCCTTTTAGCATAAGCGGGAACGCGAATATGTAGTCGATACAACGGCATGTGCTCATTGACGGCGCGTGAGCTTACCCGCGATCCTAAGCCGTTCCTTAGCTACATTGACTCGTGCGCGCGCCAAGGCGCGCGCCGTTTGAAGCAGTGTGCGATTGGAAGCAAGCGAGGCGGCGTCCGGATGGCCAGTACGGCCGCCGCAACACCCTTAGGACCAAAGAAATTTCCAGCTTCTACATGCAAGAGCGGGAAGAGCCGGAACTGGCTGAAGACGACGATCAACCCGGATTTCGTCAGGACGTGACCGCCGTAGCCCAACGCGTTAGCAAAACCCAATCAGGCGGACCGCTCTCGACCCTGAGCTGCCCTTCCAGATCGGCCCTACGAAAGGGCGGAAAGCGCCAGAAAGCAGACGGAGGCCGTTGGACCCGAAGGGCGAGGCGACGTTGAGAGATTGCGGTTCAGTCAAGCGAAAGCTTTGCGAGACCTCTTCCTGTCGGACCGCTGCGTTACAGACGTAACGCAATATCCAATCCCTGAAATTCTTCCGTAGCGGAGCTCGGTCACTGTGCGGCTTCGCGGTCGGGCCTTTGACAACATGGTTCGATCCCAAATAGACGCTCGGCGTAACGATACTGAAGGCCAAGACCGAAGAAATGAAATCGCATGGGTAATAGGGAGCGGGTATGCCTATCGATATGAAGCTGCACCGCGGAGAGAAGGCCGAGTGGTGGCCCGACCCGGAAATTCGGCTCATTTCGGGTATGACTATTCGCGAGCCTTGGCGGGGGGGGACGAGTGCTCTGTGGACCAAGCTCAAGGAGCAGGTGCGTCAAACGCACGGGCAGACCCTGGCCAAGAAACTGGACGCATACTCGCAGTACCTGATCGCCGAGGGTCGGCCGTTCGCGCTTGCCACCGCGTGGACCGAAGTTGGCTCGTTCAGCTCTGATTACAATTACACCATCGGAATTCGTCACGCCTACCTCTTCACGTGGGGCGGGACCGCGGATGCGCCGGAAGTGGGACCGGCTGCTGTATTCACGACTGCTTCGGGGGTTGATTCCCATTATATTGTCCTTGACGCGCAAGACATTATGAGTGCGAGCGTCCTCGGCTTCGGACATAACAGGGGAACCAAAGAAGTAACGTTCTTTCACGATTTGCCGTTCGAATGCGTCCTCATGTGCAACGGACGAGTACCGACGAAATCGCCGAAGCCGGGGATTGAGACGCCTGTTGTCAAGAAAAACTGGTATGTCAAGAAGAGAGCGGATCTCAGTATGGACGATAAAATCAAGTACGGAAAAATCCTTAGAAACTAAATGTTGACGCCGCCGCCGTGTATATCGGTCAAAGTCGGGCTGTGACGGCGGGGACGAGGCTGACGCAAGGAATCTGATCTGCGATGCCTCCTCCTCTGACCGACCGCGGCCCGAAGCGTTTACCTTAGTTCCTACCCGTTTCTCGCGCCCAAGCGAACCGTCCCCTCTCGCCCTCATCCTCGCCTGCCTCGCCGTCGCGATCGTGATGTTCGCCATCAACAAGCCGCGGCTCGACGCCGTCGCGCTGATCATGCTGGTCGCGCAGCCCTTCACCGGCGTCATGACGATGAACGAGGCGCTGGCCGGCTTCAGCGATCGAGGTCAACAACTTCGTCTCCGGCGGGGACACCCAGTCGATCATTGAGGCGATCGACGACATTGCGATCCGAAGGGTTTGCGCCGGGAGCCGTGATCGCCGCCGTCTCGCTGCCGCCGTTCGGCCCCTAGTTCCGATACCGCAACGACGACCGCAATGTTTTGAATGCGTCTCTCGCGAAGGCCCCGGACCTCGTCGTCCACTAGCCGGGGGATTGGTCGCCACATGGGCCGGAGGCTCGTTGTTACCGGGCAGACGCTGTCCACTACATCCGTTTCGGCTACGAGCGCCTAACCGCGGCGACGAGTTGGGCGCTTGCTGCGCGGGAGATGAGCCGTCCTGGAAATTTAGGGCTCGCCGTTCGATCCTCGACACGTTCGGGTCGAACCCTTGATTCAGAGATCACACCGCAAACCGCACGTTCGCAGATCTATCTCGAAAATGGCGCTCAGGGCTCTGACGAAGCGAATATCGCAGAAGGCGCGTCTCTTCCAACGCTGACGGACGGTCAGATCTTCACTTACATCAATGACGGCATCCGCAACACGGCGATGCCCGCCTGGGATCTGCCGGAAAAGGAGGTTTGGCAGATCGTGACATACCTCCGCCACTTGCCGCCGACAGCCGCTCTCGGAGCCGACAAAGGTGCGCCCTCGGCACACGCCATCGAGGCCCATTTCGTCGGCTCGGCCGCTTGCGAGTCCTGTCACAAGGAAATCTATGACCGCTGGCGGATGACACGGATGGCCAATGTCGTGCGCGACCCGCGCGAGCACCCCGACGCCTTCATCCCCGACATGTCGAAGCCTGATCCCGTGTTGACGTTCACGAAGGATGAAGTCGCGTTCGTATACGGCAGCCGATGGAAGCAGCGCTATTTCACGCGCAAGGGCGACGAATTCTTCCCCCTGCCGGCGCAATCGGACATCAAGCCTCGGCTAAGAGGGCCATCGGCTCTTTTTTAAGCTTACGCTCGGATCGCCGCGTCGCCATAACCCGCGCGTCATCCCTAGACTGCCCTACCGCCTCGCCAGAACCTCGCGCACCCGCTCAACCAGCTCCGCCTCGGGCGCGGAGAACTGGGCGCGCTGCCGCAGTTCCAGATAGTCGGCGCGGTCTTTGGTCGTCTTGGCGAATTGGGCCCCGAGGTTGAGATCGCGGATCGTGACCTGCGGGCCGCCCGGAGCATTGCGCTCGTTCGATCCTTGGATGATGGCGGCGCGGCTTCTGCGGCGGTCCGCATATTTGAGCTGCGCGTTCATGCCGCCCGAGCCCAGATAGAGTTCGGCCGCGATCCCGGCGTGACGCAAGCCCGCGACGAGCCGCTGATAGTTCGCCATCGAGGCCGCGTCGCGGTCGAGCGCGAGCACGACGACCG
>Ga0123355_10015206_pt1 | contig 12084 bp, 5 predicted proteins | sample TergutEmb28metaG_3_FD_89872 | JGI IMG/M metagenome (GOLD analysis project Ga0123355, IMG submission 89872) | Embiratermes neotenicus P1 segment gut microbial communities from Petit-Saut dam, French Guiana - Emb289 P1 | ecosystem: Host-associated > Arthropoda: Insects > Digestive system > Gut ... | reverse complement strand
GTATAACTGCTTACAAAAGTTTATTCAATACCTACCTGAAGATGGCCAAAGAAAAAGGCCGAAACATGTAGTAGAACCCCTATGTAATAAACATATTCTCTACCACCAGTAGTTGTGTCAGACGGTATACACACCCAAATATAGTTAAGCTAATTGAAAATATAACAGTGAAGATATCACACGAATATGAAAACCAAGTCGTTCAAAAGGAAGAGGTTTCTTGTGAAAAGGAGAACTTTTTTATTCTGCAAAGTAAAAGTACTGGGAAGAATAAATGGACCTGGAGAAGAGAAGGGAACGTGAGAATAGGGTTGAAAGCGAACTAGTGTGTACCCTATTTAACATTGTTATGCCAGTTAATAGAGAACGATGAAATATGCTAGACAAGTAGGTGGAAATGAGAAGCGTAGGAAATGGTCCAGTCGTGTGACTACGAAAGAAGCACTGAAGAATACGTAGACGTAGGTGGTTAAACAATATTGAGACCTTAGAGAAATAATTTATAAGTTCGTGGACTGCTTTCAAATAAACCGAGAGAGGACTCATGTCCAGATATTGTTTATAAGACGTTGTAACTGAGGGTTTCATAAAAGTGGCGTATCTTAACGAACAGGTATACTGTTATGTAGGAGGGCCGGAATAGTGTAGTCGGCATAGCGACCTGCTACGGACTGGTTGGTCCGAGGTTCAAATTCGGATGAGGGCGAGATTTTCCACAATTATCTTGACCGACCATGAGGCCCACCCAGCCTCCTATACAATGGCTACTTGGTCTCTTTCCCTAGGGTTCAGCGGTTGCAGAGTGGAGTTTACCACCCACCGCCATCTGTTCCCGACGTTAAGAAAGATTACAGCTATATCTCTGCTCCCCCTCTGGACTTTCATGGCCTCTTCCAGGGTGAACTTTACCTCTTTCACAATTAGGTTCTGAAGTAGAACTTGTTTCAGTTGAGTTTATTTGCTATATTTCAAATAGGTTCAATTTTAGTCCCTTATATTTGATAAAAAGGCTTAAGTAAACACAAGTAAACGAGATGACATACAATAACAGGTTACCAAGAATATCTTGGTCATCTGTTCCAAGAGGAACACAACATACAGGAATAAATAACAGCCGACGTAAAAAGTATTTAATTCATGAACCACCTAAAAGACATCTACATAGAAGAATTCTTGGAGGAAATTATTATAACCCAAGACACATACTACGGCAACAGCAAGACATATATTTAGAAACATGATTGAGAGCAATGTACTTATACTGTGGGGATTCGTTTATGGAAGAGATCATTGTAACAAAATTCGCCTTTATGATTTCGTCAATATTTTACCGTGGAAGGCGTAACATTTGGAGGCATGGTTTGTGTTTTAGAGGTTCTGTTACCGGAATCACTCTGCAAAATGTGCAACAACATTTGAGATGAACTGGCTGGTGGGAGGTTAGACAAGGAAAGAGAAGTATGTTTACTTTACTTACGGGTCGAAGAACACAGATTTCCCTAAGGTTTAACATGGAAGCATTATGAAAGACAAATATAAAAAAATCTAGCCTCATATACTAACATATGGAAAGAAAGAGACAGTTACTCCATCTGCAGTAGCTACAAAAATACTAGTCTCCATGTGTTATTAATATATAATTTGAATATAACTATATTTAATGAGTAAATATTATTAAAATACAGAAAAACATGGCGGTACGGAAACGTATATTTAAAAAAAGGATCCAAAAGAGTGAAACATTAAAGTGCCGACCTGCCTTTAGTAAGGTCAGGCTGCACTATTGCGTCGTAGAAAGATTAAACACAAACACAGCAAAATGCAGTGCACATAAACTGTGTTGCCTTTGTATACGCGGGTTAATGTTTGACAGACGTAGTTTTATTTCAGACTGTATTCTGTACACACGAGCGAAATTTAATCAAAACATCCACTGTGTGTGTGAGAGGGTTAGTTTATATTTCAGTCTTCATGTAAATTATATATAAATATTAGAACACTTTCCTTCTCTATTTAAAATAAGTCGTCCCACCCGCACTACTTCTAAATGTAACTTGTAATTATGAATCAGTAAAGATATGTGCGTTATAAGCGTGGAAATCTCACGGTATTAGCACCCAAACTAAAAATTCCTTTGTATACACGAAGATCGATCTTATAATAACACAAGAGAAAATTATTAGACATTTATTTACAGCCAAATGCACTTGATAACAAGTGTGTTCTCTAATATATCGCAATCAATCTCCTCCTACAGGGTTCGACTAAACATCAGGAGAAGCACATTTAAAAGGAATACTATTAGTTCCTTTATTACAAACTATTCATAGACATACAGCTTCTTTCAGTAATTGAATTTGCTATAAAATACCAATTTATTAATTACTGAAGTTATTAAAATGCTATTTAATGCTTGCAGGTAAAGTGACTAAGCAATAAATAATTTAAATTGTACAAACCTCTTACTGTATCAATAAAAATTAATAGCAGTTTAATTATTTTAATACTTAATAGATTGGTATTTTAACCGGAGGGAAGGAGACCACTGGGGAGACCTGGGCGTAGATGGGTGGATAATATTAGGATGGATCTCCAGGAGGTGGGATGTGGGTATAAGGACTGGATTTGGCTGGCCCAGGATAGAGATAGGAGGCGGACGCTTGTGAGTGCGTTAATGAACCTTCGGGTTCCGTGAAATGCGGCGAATTTCTTGACTACCTGCAAACCAGTTAGCTTCTCAAGAAGGACTCTGCACCATGGAGTAAGTAAGTAAATAATAGATTGGTATTTTATAGCAAATTTCATTATTGAGACAAGTAGTCTGCCTACTAATAACATACAATGCACTGACATACAATATTCCTTCGTAAATATAATCTTCCTGAGGATGGCCAAGATTTAGACAAAATATTTAGGAGGAGACTGTCTACAAAATCATACAGCACACGTCTGTTATAGCGTGCAATTGGTTGGGTATGTGTATATGTCTCATAACATGTACATTGCGCGTTATATTCTGAATATAAACAAGACAGGCAACGTACATATAACGTAACATTGAGGCGCGTTCGTGCAACAATTGCTGCGGTGGGAAAACGATAAGTACTTCAAATTCTGAGTGTGTATTTGTAGCATTATTTATCCAGCATGCAAAGTGCATGCGCCATATTGTCATCTGTGGCCTGCCCGGCTCTGCAATACTCTTCCACATTATTTCATAAGTGACAAGACTTAAAAAAAATAATTAATATATTTTGATTTTCTCTATAAATTTGCCTGTCACGTATTTCATCCTAAGAAGAACTGAGCGAGATATGATCAAATCTTTACATTGGTCTTCACGTAAAGTACTATTTATTCTTGTCAGATTTTAATGAAAATGAATTTTCTCGGCAGATTTTCGAATAATAACCAAATATACAACTTCATGAAAATCCTTCCAATTAGAACCTAGTTAATCTTATGTTTATGGGACCGTGCATCATCTTGATAGTTGAGTAAAGAGAAAAACCAACTTGATGCCACTTATTTTATTATTTTTTCAATGCTCATTCAATGCTCAACATGTTTCGGCCTTTAATACGACCATCTTCAGGAGCCTGCGACTAATTGGTTGTTATTTCGTGGGTTGTATCTGGTTCGGTGTGTGTTGGTGTTCCGTTTCAGTGTGGCTATGGCGGTGTGGTGTCTTTATGCAGTCTGAAGCACTGCTTCAGACCCGTACATCTGTATGTACTTTAATTGAACGTCAATTGAAGTTTTCCTCTGTGTTACGTAATTTGTGTAACATCATGTTTTCCGTAATAATTGTCCACAGGAGTAACAACTAAAATTAAATTAAATTTTGCATACACATTTAAACGTTTTCTTATTTTAAAAAAAATCGCAGTTCTTAATAATACTTTGCTGTCCTTTGTCCCTAATTAGAACATAAACTCATAAATCTGTGTTTTGTTACCACATCATACACGATTCTGTAATTCAAAGTCATCCTTAAGGATACTTCACAATGGCGCCATGATCGGTGCGTCTTTTTTCATTAGGTACAATGTGGAAAAAAGATTGTTCTTCAATGCCGATGGAAAATGTTTAGATGAACCTCATAGCTGCGGACATATTTGGAGTTTGGATTATCTCCCACTCTTATCAGATGTACATTGTCAAGTGTAAGTTTTGCAAACTACGGAAGTACTAACGACAATAAACATTACACAAAAACAAGCATGAAATATTCTTATGACGTGGTGCGTTCGTGCAACTATTGTTGCAGTGAAGATGCAATAAGTATTAAATATTCCGAGTGCGTGCTTTTAGCCTTTAGTATCCAGCATGCTCTGCGACATGCGTCCTATTGTCGCCTGTGGCCTGTTCGGCTCTAACATATTTTCTAAATTATCTCATACATGGCACGATTAAAAAAATACTTTTTTGAAAAAAGGTGTGTTTGATTCCGTCTACAAATTATGTCTCTTACATTGCTCATTCTCAGAAGAATTAAGCAAGATATGAACAAAAATGTCCAATTTTAGTCGTGTAAAGTACCCGTTATTATTGTCAGATTGTAATGAAACTTTAATCTTAGACAGATTTTCGAAAAATACTCAACGTGAAATTTCGTGAAAATTCGTCCAGTGGGAGCCACGATGTTGCGTGCGGACAGACAGACGGACAGATTAACAGCTATAAAGAAGAGAACATTCGACTATCGCAATGTTGCGAACCCGTCTACAAAAACAGTGGACACAATAAATGCATTTTTATAGTAGTCATATTCGTGTACTAATTGTTAAAATTCAAGAAGTTACCAATAAATGCACTATATTACAACATAAAACTTCTAAATTAAAACACTAGAATCCCGCCATGTTTCAATTTTGTCTTGTGGGTCATACTCAGAGAATGTACATCAATATTCGTATAAACCTTTACTTTCATTTTTCCCAGCGCTTTCCCAATTTGTTTTCACTCCGAAATGAGAAAATCACCACTACAGCTAAGACGCAGATAACGTAGGAACAATATCGCTGCCATTACGCAGACAGCGGAGACTGAGCCTCAGTGACCCACGTTTCATAATCGACGGTGTTAAAATTTACTGTATGCTTCAATTGCTGTGCTGCGTCAACAGCCACAGGTCGCTCTGCTAAACAGCAATATAATGTCTGAGTTCGGTCAAATGTCATTCCAACTTAGTAGTTATTTTTTACACTACAGTAGTGTGAAATAAAGTACCGTTAACCAAGTTACAGCAATTGTGTAAGGATATATGGGCATAACACAAAGCAAATTACTACTGAATTTAACACGAATAAGCCAGGATGACCTCTCATTAATTAAACAGTCATCAGATTATACACTGGGCGTTCGACCGCGTTAAACACTTCAGTGCCCCCTTTATGGTCATATATACGCTACCAAATACAGTAATTACAAAATAATTGCACTTCATTTCATATCAGGGCAATAAAGAAGGACAAAAGCCCTGTAAAGTGAAGAGCTGACAGCAATTTGTTGGGGTGCGCAGTTTACAAATGCAATCTTCACTAATGTAAATCCCCCTTTGCGGTAAAATGAAATTAATTGAATCATGGCTAAATAATTGAAGGCGTTCGTAATTAAGAGTTAAAATTATAAGTGTCTGGGGTCGTATATTTTGTTATGGAAATTATAATCATCTTAAGATATACTGGTATACCATACATATTACACTTCTTAACGGACGAAGTAACTTCCAACAGCCACTTTTCAGCAGACAACAGCCACTCATGTACTCAGTTTCGCTCCCACATGAAACTGCAAACAAAATTATGCTGTGCGATATAGTCTGAAAGTTTTTGGGAAGCGCAGGCAAAGAAAGAACAAAATATTTAACTGAATGGTATCAAGCCTTCTCCGATTTCGTTTGTGAAGGTAATAATGAGCTGTTACTATCATTTCTGAATATTTAAACTATTAACAATTTCGATGGAATAGTTAAATATATATTTATTACAATTTTTCCTGAATTATGGTGATGAAATGTGAACCTAATATATACATCACTCTGTTCATTCTGGAGTCTACGCCATCGTCAGCGCTGACACCCAACACAGCTTACGGATTTCATATTTTTGCCCAGTAAAGTTAGCATCATCAATAGAGACCAGACGCGGATGTAATCCATTCTGCCCTTGTTAGAAGCGAAAGGAACATTATATATGTGGGGATGCAGACGGCAGCAGGAAGTGTTCTAAGGCTTGAAAACTGCTCATAAAGGAGAAGGTGTGGGAAAAATATATGAAAGGGTTTTTACTGTACACTCAGATCAGATATAAATAAGGACTGAAAATACTTCTTTAAAACCCAATGGTATGTTACATGTGCCATATTCTTTAACCTTCAACACACTGCACTGTCCCACAGAGTTTACTTGTTCGGTTTCGTATTTTTCTCACAATTAATGCGATACTACGACACTAAAGTTTCTATAACGAAACTATACTGTGTTTTCTGAACAGTAGTAATTTATAGCCCATTGCCTTCTCTTAAATGACACGAAATGACACTAAGAAAAGACAAAGTCGTTTCGGTGTGTGTAATGTGCGTGAGAGTGTGCATGCAAGTACCTAAGAATATAAGCCCCTTTTAAAATTCTGAATCATCCGGCAGACTTTCACAAAATTTTGGTATGAGCGTTACGTCGTAACAAATAACGTCAAAGGCGATTTTTAAATATCATGTAGTCAATATCACGATATGGTGGACGCAAGAAATTTTGAGTCAGGAGAAACAAACACTAGAGCTGCTAGCGTCCTGGAGTGCAGTAATGTAATAGACCCCGCGCCAATTATACATATATATGTATTTCTATATGTATGTATGTGTGTATATATGTATGAATGTATGTATGTATTCACCCATTCTGGACGGTATAGGTTTGTAGAATATACGTATGAGGAAAATAAAAATGTGAAGAAATTGGAAATATTTTCTTTACCTATGGATTTGGTGGCGTTAACTGATAGATAACTAGAATTAAGAGACCGATATTTGATACGATGATTGATCAAAATCATCCATAATTCCGCATTTAACTTACTATTTTTAAGTCAAAACTTATAAGCATATTGAGGACGCAAAACTTTAATGCCATATAGGAAACATTAAACTATGTATACTACATACCTAAATATAATAATAATAATAATAATAATAATAATAACCGTTAAGCATGTCGAGATGGAAATGTACCTTCATTAAAAAAGAAGTGTACTCGTAGTTAATGTATTATGCAAGATAATTTTTTACCCAGTATTATTTAGGTAAACTTATTACCTGAAATTCCAAGCAATGCGAAACAATAACCTTGTTATCAGTTGTGTGTTCAAGAGAACACAGAAGTGCAACTTACAAATTTATTCGTTTTTTAGTACAGGCGGATAGGTGTCAGATCTAAGGAAGCTAATATTGCCGAAAATGTTGTCACAACGATCACTAAGGGTCAAATAAACAAAAACGGACACTGAATTGAAACTTTTGTACAGATGGGAGAATATTCGTCTCTCACATGTTGGCAATCCACTTTAGAATTTGGTCTTGTTGTCCCCTAATCTACAAATCTCTTGATTCCTTTTTACATCTCGCTTCACCTTCATCATTCTCATCATTTACAGAAAGTATTATAAAACACGCAAAAATACTTGAAGAAAAATCTTCTATACTGGCCTGTTCAGGGAACCTTGAATGTGTGCAAACCCGATACACGGTGCGAGCTATCACAGTTTAGGCAACACGCAACACGTTCCCTTGCAATCATTTCTTAACCTCCATCTTAGTTCAGCAGCTCCTCATATCACAAGTTCTAGACATTCTAACACCCAACTACCACTGTTCACTTCGTTTTATTTTAGAGTAAAAGGACAGGAAGAATAAAAATGGAAATTGGGCTCCTAGATTCTCTTATGGGGCCACATACTGGGGTCAGTGTTACGCGAGGCCGACTGGTATTGACTGGGGGGGAAATGTTTGTCGATTTTCTTCTTTCCATAGAAGGAGATAACTAGGTGTAATACTGAAAGAAATCTACAGCACGGAATTCGGGTTTACACTTGTCCTCTTTCCAAGGTAAAACTAAAATAAGTGCATGTATTTGTTTTCGTGGTTTTGTGTCAAGTCTTGAACACCAACGACAAAAGTAGACAAAGCGGAAGTCTCTAGAGAATGTGGTCTAACGAAAAGACTTCTAAGATTCGATATTTATTTACTAAACTACACTACACAAAATTTGGATCACAATAAAGATCTTTCAAAGTTATTGTTAAATTCGTGCTGCAAATTTTAATATTCACTGCGTATTAAAAAAACAAGCTGTGAAATGCTGTATTAAAGACTGTTCTCGTAGCTTATATTTCATCTGAAGGGTACGGTCTGTTGAAATGCATTGCGTAGTCAGCCGTCACCTCCTGGAATGTTACTTCATAATCATCACCGTGAGAGCTTCGAATCGAAAAGAGATTCATTAACTTGTATGCCACTCAGATACAAATTAACTTTAGTCTACGCTTTAGTAAATTCCAGTCTGGATATTAATACCAGATGAATAGCTGTAAATGAGAGACACAAACAAAAATAACATACAATTATGTACTTTGGTAAATTTGACTGCTACCAGAAGCTTAATATTTTACTAAGTTCTTAACGTATATGAAAATATGCCCGCAGTAAATGAATAACTTAAGAATGTTTTAAAAAACGAGACATACACCAGGCCACTATATCAAACCCATACTGTAAATAAATCGTCTGTGCTCGAGAGAAAGGCAAAGATAAGGTTGTCCTTGTGTAACATTTCCGGTCGTAAACGAACCTGGAGTTGTAGCGCCATTCATACCTAACTTCGGCATTAGACTGCCATCAGTGGTCAGCTTTAACCCTGTAGGAAGTTTCCACAATACCTATTGGGTGGGTCTCGGTGTCAGTTTGGACGCTTTATGAATGGAATAAATCTCTTACTGTGCCGGAAATGCAATCTCAGATCCTTGGATGCATAGCCCACAGCTTAGTCACAATAGTGAACACGTTATGACTGTTCCCGCCCATCAAAATTATAGACACGCCCTTGTCGAGGCAACTTCGTGTTAGGTAACTTCAAAACTACTCAAGTATTGATGTTATCATCATATAGTACATACGGTATTTATCTTCTGCCTTAAGATTAGTGGAAACATGCACATTCGTCACGTATTGTATTATATGTGACGAATGTTTATATACACCCATACAGTAAGTTTATACGCATACGTAATTTGTCATATACTAAATTCCAACTTGCGCAATATTCGACTTGTACCGGCGGTGTGTCTGCAAAAATAATTTAACAGACCTATGTAACATATTTAGTGTTCGGGATTAGCAATAATTATTGAACAACATGTCAGTTGAGATCTTACATGTGTAAAATTTACTATCATCTTCATTTTTTCATCGTCATCTTCCCACAGTCTGTTTTAAAACAGGTCCATAGCCTTTTCCAAATGAGTTTCCAGAGAACGACTTAGTTCTTTCGCTTTCAATTTTTAGGACTACCTCGTTTCCTTAACGTGGTCAAGTAGGCGCTTTTGTCTCCTGCCTCGTATTTCTTTCACTTATACCTTTCCTTCAATAACGTGTTTTAGCAGGCAATGCCTACGCAAGATGTGACCAATCTAGTTTTCTTTCTTTCTTCTTATCGTAAGTAGGATGTTCCTTTCTTTCTCGACTCCTTGTAATACTTTTTCATTTCTCACACAATCTGTCCAACTGACCTTCTTTATCCTTCTCCAACACCACATTTCAAAACTTTCAAGGGATTTCTGATGTGTCCAAATCTGAGCATCATAAAAAGCTACGTTCCACATGAAGCATTTTATTAGTTTCTTCCTTAAATTCAAGTAGATTTTTGATAGTGAAAAGAATTTTCTTATTATTGAAGGCTGCTTTTGGTATGACAAAACTGGCTTTAATTTCACATGTACGTCTTTCACCATTCGTTATCAAAACACACAAATTGTTAAAAAACTTCACATTCTCCGGCTGTTTTGGATCTTGGTGTTTTTTGCCATGATATTATCATTACTTTAGTTGTTTCCATATGCACTCCCATCTTAAACCGTCTTCCAAATTCAAATACCCCATCAATTATGCGGCAATAGGGAATTTGCTTATACAATGTGCCGGCCTGTGAAGATGGCCCGAAGACCGAAGCTTTTCGAGGAGGAGCCGTTAAAATTAACTGATTTATTCGAATTTTTTTGTCTATTAATTATCCTATAATTGTAGACATGCCCGCATTTTGACACCCTTCCTTGTCAATTACTGCTTGCGATTTTAACCTCTGCTATATGAGCTACGTATCGGATATTCGTATCTCAGCACAAAAGTTTAGAAGGGAAAGTCGTTTTGGTTAAGAAAATATTTAAATCGTTCGCTAAACTCAGGATGTGACTACTTAGTTTACGAAACAAGGTGGCATTTGTAGTGCAGATGTCTGCTGTTCGGTACTGTACGTCCGCATAATTGCATGAAGAACAGTGGTGCTCAGCGGGTTGTCTATTACAAAGGGAAGAGCAAACATGAATGTCCAGCATCCCATATGACGCAGTTTATCCTCCACCAAAACACGTTACAGTATCTGGGTCATGAGTTTAACGTTTGTCAGATAATGTACTTGCCAAGGTTTTGTGCTTTAGAGTTGACATACAATAGACCTACACGCCGTTTCGGAGTCCAAAATATAATAAAATCGATTAGTTTCAAATATATTTCCCAAATATATTCTTTGTCATATCCCATCCTAAGAGGTTTCCTTGTTACCACTGCACGGCTCACTGTGACGTATAGGATGGAGAAGAGTGCCTTCGAACATGGAGGTCGGCTGAAATTGTAAGTGTTAACGGGAAGATAATATTAAATCGAACGTAAAGAAATGAAATTGGAAGACGTGAATTGGATTTATCTGAATTAAAATAGGAAAAATTTGAAAGTTTTTGTTCAAAGGTTAATTAGGTTTCCGGTTCGTATTTCTTGTCTACCTAAAGATCTGTTTAGCTATTCGAGGACTCTGAGTCATGGAATTATTCGGAGACAGACAACTAATGTTGGATCTTCAGTTTTGGCTTTAGGCTTGATGGGTTACAGTGTCTCACCCTGACCAATCCTCATGTTAGTAAAACACACTCAAGTGTCCAGCCGTGCATATATATATATATATATATATATATATATATATACACACAAAAATCGAAAACGTAAGTGTAATTATAATCTATTTACATTCGGCACCTACTGTTGGCGCGTTCTTGTGAACGCAGTAACGAAAGAGATGTTTCTATCTGTTAAAAGAATACCACCTGATAAAAAGAATGCTTTCTGGAATTAGTTACGAGGATATTAAAAGTTTGGTATGTGACGTCGCGTTGCGTTTACAATATAATATTAAATAACTTTAAAACCAATACTAACATAACTCTTTTTGTTGCTGAAACACGTTTCATTGATTTTACTTTATTTTAGAGCACTGTAACTTTCTGCATGTAATAAATGCCTTATCAGGATATCCCTTGTGAAACATGTTGAGTAATAATATTATGCCATTTCAGGTTATTAATTTTCAACCAAACTCTCCGCTGGGAATAAAACAAAAAATGTAAAATCGGATAGAACATAAACCGTTTTACTACTTTTGTATACTCATGTATCATGTGACCCAGAGGGTTCCAGGAAGTTAAGGTTCCCAGATTTCATAACAACGGTACAGGATGGTGGTAAGGTTGTCAGCCTTACACACCGGCCGCCTTTACCTCCAGGAAATGCTCCTGGTACTCATTTCTGTTAGAGACTGAGTCGACCCCAAGGCAATAGTGCAATCGAAAGGATTTTATATCAATGAAAAATTCCAATGACACTAGTTGGGATCGAACCAGTGACCTTCCGATTTGTAGCACAGCACCTTAACCACTGTGCCACCGCGGTCCCCACCATGGTTGGACAAATCCAGGAAACCAGGTTGCCATAGAGTTTTAGAAAATTCATTTTGAGGTCTTCTGTTTGCGACAGTAATTGTTCATG
>Ga0123355_10015205_pt1 | contig 12084 bp, 7 predicted proteins | sample TergutEmb28metaG_3_FD_89872 | JGI IMG/M metagenome (GOLD analysis project Ga0123355, IMG submission 89872) | Embiratermes neotenicus P1 segment gut microbial communities from Petit-Saut dam, French Guiana - Emb289 P1 | ecosystem: Host-associated > Arthropoda: Insects > Digestive system > Gut ... | reverse complement strand
TTGGAAAGTTTGTGTCCCTTACACATGAATTTTATCAGTTACTCAGTTATTGAAATTGATGTGATACCACAACGTAAAAGTTTCTGTGTGTGTTTTTTTTCTCCCCCCCCCCCCCCCCCCCCCCCACGTATCTCCCCTATGTCTCTTTTGACAGTTAATATTTTCCCTGCACTTACAGATGATTGTGTGTTTAGTTCATGTAATGCAGTGCCACTACAAATAACGTGTTACATTTCCGGAAACTCTTAGAAGTGCAAGTGTGTGTCTTTATTTACAGTGCAGTGTGTTGGCAGCCATACGGTAGGGCCAAACCCTTCTGACAGCAGAGGTGAGCCCCTCAGCGGAACTAAAGCGTGGTTCTTGAACCCATGTCACTGCTGGATACCACGGATGACTGTAGTGTCAAAATACCGGTAGCTTACCGGAGAAGCCTCGTGTGGCGCTGACGCTCTGTACTTCTATACGGAAGGTGCCCGGTTTGAATCTGGACCGGGGCACTATGTACCCTGACTGAGAATTTTGTTGGTTTTCTTCAGTCCTTCAAGGCAACAGCCGTGATATAGCGGGTATAAGGCCATGGCCGCTGGACTCCGAATTGTGTTCCCTTAATTATCCCAGTTATTTTGGCATTCGACGGTATGTAGTGTGAGGCATACGGTGCCGGCGTCTGAAATGCGTCGCAACAGTGCCGCTAGCTTGTGTGCTTCGTTACATTTTCGGGCGCGTTCGCAAAATTGCGAATAGTGGCTATTACCTTCGTCGTGGCTGTCTGTCCTTCCTTCTGCAACAACTCGACTCCCACTGGACAGATTTTCATGAAATTTGCTATTTTAATATTTTTCAAATATCTGTTGATATTCGAGTTTCATTAAAATCGGAATATAATAACGGCTACTGTACATAAGGACTTGTGAAACTTTATGACAGTCGCTGAATTCTCCCCAGAAGGAGGAATGTTTCAGACCAAAGGTTTTTAGAAAATCGAAACACCCATTTTATATTCAGTAACGCTTTTCTTTTTCTGAAGATCGTGCCAATAATGAGGTATGATGGAAAAATATGGTAGAGCCAGACAGACCACAGCTGAAAATATAATAACGGCGCATGCGCGTTGCGTGATGAATAACTAAGGCTACAAACTCACTCTTAGAGTATACAATGCTGATTGCTTTTCCACAGCAACAAAGGTTACTCGTACACTCTTTAATGTTACGTTCTACGTCAATAGCCTCTTTTCGTATACTACTTGTATGCTATAACAAGTGTACAAGCTAGCCCAGAGATTAAGTATTATATAATAACACGCTGTTTTTAACAGTAGGTTAGAATATTTCTAAAAAAATATATGTTGGTCGAGTCTTGTGGCCAGCTGTAAGAATTTTGATTAATCTCCATCGTCTGACCTTTTTGTTTGCGCTTTCGTGACCAGAATTGTGAAGTGGACGGAAGAACTGCGTGGGCGCAGGTTGTAGTGAGCACTGCAGTCAGATTTGCCGTAATCCTGTGGTCTTGGAACTGTTCCACCACTGTTTGTAAATGATGTGCATGCATTAGTTAATAGGTTAAACATTCATTAGTGCTAGGCACTTTAAAAACCGCAACAAGTGCGCCTTATTCGTGATTACTTAAAAGAGTTCTAGAATCCTACACCTGTTGGCGAAACTATGTGTTATTTCTTATGCTGTTAAGTTCTGAAATTGTTAAGGTACAGCTCAGTGGTAACTATACGCACCGTCTGGTTTAACATAAAAAATTATACTTTTTTCCCCCACCATGTCCTTGTGTTTTTCATGTGGTTCTAACAATAAACAGAGATTTTTAACTTTATTATTTTGTACTGTGACCAACACATGCACAATTATTTCACAAATTATCACACTCCTATATGTTTCGACTCTATCGTGTCATCCTCAGGGAGCTTGTAATCAATACCATGCCAAGTTACACGAATATTTCAAATGCAGCTGTTGGTAATGCAATTTGTTATTAAGCTGTTTCACATAGGTTTTATGCAAGTTTTCATATTATGGTCGTTGAAATCTCAATACTATAAAATCTTTAAAACATTAAAATTAAAGATTTCAAGGACTATAATATCAGAACTTGCACAAAACCTGTGTGAAACATCGTAATTGTAAATTGCATTACCGACAGCTGCATTTTGAAATACTTATGCAACTTGGCAAGTTATTTTTGAATCTTATGTTTACAGGACCGTGCATCATTGTAATAGTTGAAGAAAAAAAGACCAACTTGATGTCACTTGCTATTTTATTTCACTTGTTATGTACTCAACATGTTTCGGACATTAATATATCCATCATCAGGAGCTTGCGACTGTGTTGTTGAATTACCACATCGGTCGTTTTGTTCTCAGTTCGTTGTGTGTTGGAGATTTGGTGCCCTGGTTTTGAGTTGCAGGCTTCAGCCTGCAACACGGACACTACTGAGTTGAGTTGAGTACATAAGAAGTGAAATAAAATAGCAAGTGACATCAAGGTAGTTTTCTATTCTTCGGCTATTGGCAAGGTATTGTTTACAAGCTCCCTGAGGATAAAACGATAGTGTCGAAATGTGTAGGAGTGTGATAATTTGTGAAATAATTTTCGGTCATAGTACAAAATAGTAAAAGATACACGGTACAGGTATTCAAATAACAAACGGACAATATTTCCCTCTTCAGGACCGATCCAGTCGTGTTCCTAACGGTGATGGCATGTGTTTATTCTGAAGGAGAAAATGTATTTTTATATATTGCGGTCTTAAACGGCTAATCACTGTCCTGCTACTACGGAGGACTGGCTTTGATCCCGGACAGGGTCTATGTGATACTTATGCTGGAGAGAGTAGCGATGGGACAGGTTTTTCTCCGCGTACTTACGTCTTTCCTTGTCGGTATCATCCCATTATTCTTCATGCACACCTTTATAGCGCTGCATTCAACAAGAAGAAGGCTCTTTTCACCAGCGATTTGGACTTAACTTTTAAGGAGAACTAGTAAATTGCTACATTCGGAGCATAGTTTTGTGTGGTGCTGAAACTTGGACACTTCGGAAATTAGATCACAAATACCTGGGAAGTTTTGAAATGTGGTGTTGGAGAAGAATGGAGGAGATCTGTTGAATCGATGGTTTGAGAAATGAAGAAGTGTTACGTAGTAGAGTCAAGTTGGAGAGGAATGTCCTGCAGACAGTAGAAAGATGGAAGGCTAACTTGATTGGTCACAACTTGCGTAGGAACTGCCTTCTAGAACACATTATTGAAGGAAAGGTAGAAAGAAGGACAGTTGTGACTGGAAGACGAAAAAGAAAGCGTAAGCAGCTACTGGATGACCTTAGGGAAACGCAGAGATAACTGGAAAGTGAAATAGGAAGTGTTGTTCCATATGTTAACCGACAAAATGTATTAAATAAATGCAATAAAACATATAATAAATTACACTTCATATTAGGTATCAACTCCTACATGTTTCGGCGCAAAGCTTTAATTATGAAAACGGAGGGGACTAGCACCTGAAGTACGCGTTGGAATTACAATTCTTTGTTGTTAGTAAACTCCCTGAGGATGGCACCTTGGTGCAGAAACATGTAGTAGTTTGTACCTAATATGAAGTGTGTTTTATGTGCTATATTTTATTTTAATTAATGCATTTTGTTTGTGAAAATGTAGAAAATAGTATGAAAGAAAGAGAGGAAGCACCAGATCGCACTCTGTGGAGAACTCGGTTTGGAAGGGACTATGGACCTGTCGTAAGGCAGACTGGTATGATGTCATCTTCGTGTTAATACTGTTCTTATCAGAAGGACAAGCGGGAATAGCGTGGGAACCTTCAAGGAAAGCGGTGCTCTTACGAATGTGGGGGAACATAGGAAAGAAAAGTACTTCGATATTGTTTTTCTTGCTTCAAGACTGAAGACAGTAATATAGAGCATCACAAGTGATTGGCCGGGCATTGACCACGATAGCGATAGCTGTCTTAGCTCAGTCATGCGCTTGCGCTTTGAAGCATTCAGCAGTCGCAGGACAGTGTCCTGGATGTGTCCTTTATATAACGTATTGTAGCTGTTTGCGGGGACAGGCAGCGTATAGCACTGTCGTAAACCACATATTGCACAGGTAGGTGTCTCATAAGACGGTGTAGGTCAGTAGCTCTCAGAAGGGGGCCTGGTGTAGAAGAGTGTCAAACACTGAGAACTGCGTTCTTCTGGTTTATCACGCAGCCTCTAGTGGTAGGTTCTCCCGAAACGTCGGTAAGGAATCAGCACTGCTTGCTGCGGAATGACCCAGAAGAACGCAGTTCTCATCTTCTTCGCGGCGGATGCATGAAATCACGCTTCAGGTATTGCTTGTTTATGATCCATTGTTAATTTATGACCAAAGGCGAAACACTGTAAATCGAAATACGGAATTAAATTACACACGTTTGTGGGTTAGCAATAGAAGAAATATTGCGTGTCTTGTTCAGTGTTATTGCCTGTAAACACGTGCAGTCAGGTACCGTTGAATGTAATGCCTCTTGATACACAATATTGTGCTGTATCCTTCAGGGGTTTGCATGTAGTGCAGTACCGCACGTCCAGCACAGGAACACGCTGCTTATAATGTACAAAATAAAGAGTAAAGTTAAAAAAAGGTAAAGTGATCCCGTTACAGGCCTGGTGTGGCCCAGAGTGTGGGTAGAGTTATAGCTCTACTCTTCCATGACCGCAGCACTAGAAGGGGGTGAGTGGTCAGCGGCACGCCCCGGCCGCACTTTACTCCCGGGAAAGACCCGGTACCCATTTTACAGGGGGCTGGGTGGGCCCCAGGGCCGGTCTGGACGGGCAGAAAATCTCGTCCCCACCGGGATTCGATCCCGGACCGTCCAGGCCGTAGTCAGTCGCTATACCACAAAATAAAGTGTAATAGCCTCAAATCACAATTCTTTATATTTTAAGGTTTGACTACCTCCTTCGGCCCGAGTATAAAGAGCCATCATCAGGCTGATAAGTTACCTGAGAAAAGTCGTTATATACAGGGTGATGAATTTGTGGAAGTAAAGCTGTTATATAGAGAGTATTGTATTTATGAAATAAAAATTGTTATATAGAAGCTGTAGTATATAAAACTTTTCTTTGGTACCTTATCAGCCTGATGATATGATATGATATTTATTTAACTGCAATTGGGTGTATACCCGGTGGCAGTGGTAGATGATGGTTCTTTATACATAAGCCGAAACATGTTTCAGTAAAACTTCATGATATTCAGGAACTGTTGTGACGGGTACTGTCTTTACATCTGTGTATCTTTATCACAACCGGATGTTCCACGTAAAAACGAATATATTTGCTCTTGAAACAGACTGCCTTTACTGTAGCGAAGACACAGCCATCGACGCTGGCCTGTCGTTAATAGGTCCTGCAGTCTTGCGGGAAATCTGAGCTACCAACCAACTAACGAAGCTCATTTCTATCTACTGCTGCTAAGCGGCCTTAGCATTGTGGTGTTTTGAAACAGTGTTTCCCGGATACTTTGCGACTTAGCCACGTATAATGGGTGCAGAATTGAATTAAGGCCGATTCACACATTGCATGCCGTGCCCGTGCCGTTCCCCTGCCATGCCGTGCCGTTAACTCACACATGCCATGCCGCACCCCTGCCATGCTCCGATAGTGCCGTGTCCTTCGTGAAAGTCCGCATGGTAGCCGGAAATATCCGAACTGCTATTCCAACAGTTTAACAGATCGTATTTTTTGTAGTGCGTTGCTACCACTCTTTTCCTCGTCCACGACAAACGTTGTTTGGTTTCACACTGGCCACCTGCATCAGATCGGTATGCTTCTGATAACAGCCTTCATAGAACTCCGCGTGGTAGCCGGAAGAAGCCGACCGCGGGCAGGTAGCCCACAGGCCGTTTCTCGACGGACGTGCCGTGTCGTGGTCTTGAGAAGAACAGCATGGTCGGAGCATGGAATGGGCGTGGCATGTCAAGTGTGAATCAGACAGGGCGCACTGTCTGAATCAAATGGGAAAAACACATTCAAAACCTTTAGCGGCATGGGCACGGCATACTATGTGTGAATCGGCCTTTATGCGCCGATCCCGGTAGCCTTTCGGCCAAAGGCATAGGTCTTAAGGCCCTGGATTGGTGGCATCGCGGTTTCAAAACCCATTGAGGGTATGGATGTTCGTCTCTTGTGTTGGTTGTGCGGGTTGAGGTCTCTGCGACGTGTTTACCATTCGTTCGGAGAACTTCTACCGGGTGTGTGTGTGTGTCTAATTGTGTGCGATCTGGAAATTTCAAGAACGAGGCGGCCTAGCCTCGATTTGGGCTGTTGGGCCACAGGAAAATAATTGTATTGTGCATGCTGAATAGTGTGGTGGCGGATTCCTAAGATGATCAGAACGTGCAGTTCTGTCCATTTATCCTTGTCACAAATTAACACCAGCATACAGCCTTATTCTTTACGGAGTTCTAATGTGTGTTTTTTAAAATTTTATTTGTAGTTTATTTAAGGACCCTGTCTTCGTGGGGCACTGCGCTGCAAGCCGGAAGGTCGCAGCTTCGATTCCCGATGAGATCATTCAGATTTTTCAATGACTCAATCCTTCCGGCCGCACTTTGGCCCTGGGGTCGACTCAGCCTTTAACAGAAATGAGTAAATGGTAAAGTGGTCTCGTTACAGGCCCAGTGTGGCCCAGAGGGTGGGTAGAGGTATAGCTCTACTCTTCCATGACCGCGGCACTAGAAGGGGGTGAGTGGTCAGCAGCACGCCCCGTCCGTACTTTACCCCCGGGAAAGACCCGGTACCCATTTTACAGGAGGCTGGGTGGGCCCCAGGGCCGGTCTGAACGAGCGAAAAATCTCGTTCCCACCGGGATTCGATCCCGGACCGTCCAGCCCATAGTCAGTCGCTATACCGACTGAGCTACACGGCCCACAACAGAAATGAGTACCCGGAATATTTCATGGGTGGGTAATGGCTGCCGATGCTTAGGGCTGACAACCTTACCACCTTTAGTTACAATTGTCTTGAAATCTGGGAGCCTCAGTCTCCTGGAACACTCAGCGCCTGCCCAAGCCTGTAATGGGATTTGCTTTATCTTTATCTTTACCTTTACCCTTGCCTTCGCCCTGTCTTCTTACTTAAACCGTATAGCATCGTGTGGATGGTACTGAGTTGTGACTGGGAAAGGATGCCGAAGGGGTGGACGTGGGCTAATTTAAGGCGCTTGTCCTAAATTTTCGTTTAGGGAAGGCACGAAGAACCGCTGTCAGAATAATCATTGTCCCTGCCGAGGTTCGAAGTAACCTGCTGAACAGAAGTCACAAGCTTTACCACTTGCGTGGTATAGTGTCGATGTTTGTTTATAAAGCGTTTCCTTAAAGTTCTGGTACTGGTTTGAGGGTCTGCCCTTGTGTAATCATCGGTGTTGTGTCCAACTGCATTTCTATTGTTGCATTTTATACGACCACATTGTTGTCGCCTTAAGAACTTTGTAACATAAAACTCGATTTGTTAGCTTGGACTATGATTGATTCGAAACCAAGACTACTTCTTTGACTCAGATGACGCAAATTTTGTGTATGGGTAAACGAACTCGTTTCTTTTACAATTAATCGATAGGCTATATGTTTTGATTTTTATGTAATACATCTTGTCACATTTAGGCCTGCTTAATATACTGCCAGCTTTTCATTCTGGAAGGGCTAGAATTTCCGATAATTAAGGGTAAGCTGTTGGCAGGAAAGACACGTTAGGTGCATCGCGATCGTTAAATGACGGAAGGAGTCTGGATGCTCGGTATAGCTAACGGACGGCGCTTTCATTTACATGATTGAGCTGGAATCCTGATTGGTCGCTGATAGCGGTGCTACTTCAACTTCCACGGCTTCCTCGAGGCGCTGTTCTGTAGCGATATGAGTAACAGTAGCAGTCGCATGCTAAATTCCTCACAGCTCCGCCCGGTGTTTCGTTGTCACTCCTGTTGCTCTGAAGACTCATTTATTGCACTGTGTTCAAATACATCGCCACTGTATATTATGGCATTTTTGTGTACTGTACAAGATTTTGGGTTCTTGGTGCGGTGTGTTGGAGGTCTTCGTGCTTGTAGGATATGGAACCGCGTCACTGGGTATTTGTTGACTGGCGTCTCGTGACAGCTTCGTGATCTGATCCTGAAGGGTCAAATGTCCAGTGAAGGCATCGAACGTTTGGAAGAGCCAGTCGCTGATGGGAGGCTAAAATTGAATAGGTGAAGTGGTAAAGTGCACCCTTGTACAGGCACTGAGGCTCTTACAGGCCGTACGGCCTATAGGGGGAGTAGAGGTATAGCTCTACTCTTTCTTGACCACTGTACTAGAAGGGGTGAGGGGTCAGCGTCACGCCTCGGCCGCTCTTTACCCCTGGGGAAGACCCGATACCCATTTTACAGGAGGCTGGGTGGGCCCCAGGGCCGGTCTGGACTGGTGTGGAAAATCTCGCCCCTACCTGGATTCGATCCCCGGACCGTCCAACCCGTAGCCAGTCGCCATACCGTCTCAGCTACCCCGGTCCACCTAACATTGAATGGTCTTCTTAAATTAATAGGTAGAAACCAGTGCTGTGCTCTTGTGTACACGGTAAGGAACATTTTGAGTTCCATAAAATGCGAATACTTTCTTGATTGGTTGACAGTCAGTGTCTGAAGGAAGTTCATGTTCCATGTAGTAGTAGTAGCAGCAGTAGTAATACTAATAGTATTAGTAGTAGTAGGAGTAGTAGTAGTATTGTAGTGGTAGTAAAAGTAGTGGTGGTGGTGGTAGTAGCAGTAGTAATAGTATTGTAGTAGTAGTAGTAGCGGTAGTAGTAGCAGCAGTAGTAGACTAGTAGTAGTAGTAGCGGTAGTAGTAGTAGTAGTAGTAGTAGTAGTAGTAGTAATAGTAGTCGTGGTGGTAGTAGTAATATTGTAGTAGTAGTAGTAGTAGGCCAGTTTCGTTTCATGACAGTGAATTGCACGTTGACATATATAGGTCAGCCCTCTATAAATTTGATTGTCTTGTAAGGCTGTGTGCGTGCTGTCCACACCGTTAGTCATTTACATAATGGCATAAGGAATTAGTTGCCTCCTCCGATACTGAGGGCGGATTTCGGTGGACTGACCTGATTTGATGTCCGTCTGTTCGCCCCACCCACACTTGTGTGACTGTAATCCGGCTCATCACTGCTTGCAAAGTTGAGTTTACCGAAATTCTGGGGAGATGCAAACACACCATCTGTGTCGGTGTCTATATTGACGTCAGAGCGAACACAACTTTTAGAACACTGCACATTCACTTATCGTCTGCCACAAGTTTCGGCGTTGTATGTTGTAAAATCTGCCTGATGATGGCCAAAAACGGCCGAAGATGAAATAGCTGACAATTGAGTGTGCTGTGTTCTCAAGGTTGTGTTCGCTCTAGTATCAATACGGACAGTGAGTGACGAACACATTGGAATGACGATACCACAAAAACCGCCTGTAATAGTGCTCAGCATACTAAGTAGCAGATTGTATTAAAGGGAAATACGTGACGTATTTTTGTAGTACTTTTCCTATGCATCTTCCGAACTGTTTGTTACAGTAATACCAACATACTAACGCAGTCTAGTGCAGACTGCGTTACAACAGTATTGAAATGCGTCACTACATGTTTCGGCCAATCCTGACAATCCTTAGTAGACAAGCTGTCAATCTTGGAAGGTACATAAGCTTCTGTTTCCGCCAGGATGTATGGACTGTTCCCCTCAGGCTGGCCAGGATTGGCCGATACTTGTAGGGACGAATTTGAATACTGCTTTTTTGTATTTTATGTACCGTCGTGGATTTATTGTACTAAACATGAGTCATTATTTGTAATGAAAAGTCCATCTGAATTGTATTTAAAAGCTAAACGCAGTTGAACCTCCTCACAGTAAAGCATTGCGTGTCCTTGACAAAGACCAATCATCCCCTGCTGCATGGCGATACAATCGGTGTCTGGTGTGAGAGTTACGCCTGTTGGCAAAGTGTAGAGCTTTCCAGTGTTAAAGCAGGCGGTAGGTGGAATTGTGTTTTGAAGGCTAATTTTTGTTCAACGCCAACCATCAGCACTCAATCATTTTCCAGTGACACCGCTGTCAAGTGCTGTGCTTCACCGTCAGCTCAAGTGCGTGCAGAAAGAGTCGAGTAGCTAAAAAACACTTCAGTTTGTGGCCTCTATTCATTTTTAATCACGTTATTTAACATTTGAAGCGCTGTGGTTATTATATGTACCACACACTTTAACATTAATAATACCTTCCCTGTCCCCCAACACAGAGCGTTTATCACTTTTGTATAACGACGCTCACAATGTACAGCAGTCATTTCCTTAATCGTCATTAACCAGCTGATTTTTGTAATGGGGGCACAGTGTGTTTACTGTGGGGCAGGAGTTGAGATAGCATTTTAAAAGGTAGAGCTACCCCATTACAGGCCTGGACAGGTGCCGAGGGTTCCAGGAGGTTGAGGCTCCCAGATTTCAGGACAATCGGCCCATGAAGGTGGTAAGGTTGTCAGCCCTACGCACCAGCCGCATTTAGCCCCCAGGAAATACTCCTGGTACTCGTTTCTGTTAGAGCCTTAGTCGACCACAGGACGTAGTGCGTCAGGAAGGATTATGTCAATGAAAAATTGCAATAACGCCATTGGGAATCGAACCCACGGCCTTCAGTCTTGTAGCGCAGTGCTTGAACCAATTGCGCCACCGCGTGCCCCAGACGAAAGGTAGCTTTCAAAAAAAAATCTGCTATAATGCAGGCCCCCCTCCGAATGCAAAACAAGCAATTCTACCCAAACACAGTAGCTGCTCACCTTCTTTATATATTGCCGTGCAATCAAACAGGCCACTGTCCAATCCTTTACCTTCTTCGAAAACGCTGTACCTTGCCTGCAACCCGCCTTTAACAGAAGGACGAGCGGGTACTGTGTAGGAACCTTAAGGGCCGTAAACTTTTCTCTGCTTTCGTCTCCTTTCCCTCGTCCTCCTCCGTGACCTCTCTACGCTTCACGGGATTCAACGAATTCATTCTTAAGTGCTGAGTACCAGAACTGTCAGTATGCTGCGGTTTGTCGTAAAATTATGGACGACCGCCACGTGCTGTCTGTACTGTACAAGACTTCGCTGACGGTCAGACATGTCCTCGTTTCCACCTGACCGATTCAGATAGGTTGGGAACCGGAAAACGCGTGTGACTCTCTCAGTTTTGTGGACACATAAAAACGGGACCAGTCATGCAGGATTTGTGCATATTGGCATTTGCCTATTTTACAAAGGTCTGTCTCTGATCACCGTTTGTTTTCCCACGATAAAGGGTAAGCAAGCAGGCAATGTTGGACTCTGTTAAGCGAACAGCTTTGAACATGCAACACCTCAATATTTTTTGTGTCCGTACTTTATTGTATGGAATGCTGCCACACGAATTCTCGCTCGTTTGAGCAAACAAAATTTTCAGAATACTGTCTTTCAGTTTGTTTAAATTGAAGGCAAGTAAGGTAATCTAAGTGTACATTAATTATTTTTACGACAAAAGAACAGAGTTTGACGTCCATAGGGCCGTGCATTGTAATATATATCTGTAGTAAAACCAACTAGATGCACCAATGTTTCAAGTTTATTTTATTTTGGAATGACACTCTACATGTTTCTGACGGTCTTTCCGTCCATCATCAGGAGTTCAAGACTGTACATACAGCAACAGGCATTTCTCAGATACTGCCAAGCAAGCAACATGTAGAGTGTTACTGCAATGAAGTAAATTTTAGGCATTGATTCATCTGGTTGGTTTTACAACAGAAATAGAAAGAAACAGAACAGGGTCTGAACTGAAAACTTTTCAGCAAGTATTATTGTCCTGTCAACTTATATTGTTACTTTATTTTCGAATGTGGTGTGTGCCATTGTGAACGGTGTATATAATTTGTAACCAGCCTGTACTGTCTACCGCCATGGGATGAACGGTCTGGGGATCGAATCCCGCTGGGGAAGAGATGGCCTGCACCCGCCAAGACCGGCCCTTGGGCCCACCCAGCCTCCTTTACAATGGGTACCGGGTCTTTCCC
>Ga0123355_10015204_pt1 | contig 12085 bp, 8 predicted proteins | sample TergutEmb28metaG_3_FD_89872 | JGI IMG/M metagenome (GOLD analysis project Ga0123355, IMG submission 89872) | Embiratermes neotenicus P1 segment gut microbial communities from Petit-Saut dam, French Guiana - Emb289 P1 | ecosystem: Host-associated > Arthropoda: Insects > Digestive system > Gut ... | reverse complement strand
TTACGAGAAATTACAAGGAGTTTCTCAGAATGATCACCTATAACATCCATGCCGACGATCTCGTCTTGGGCGCGGAGGCGGATGCCGCGGACACCCATAGCCATACGGCCCATCGGTCGGACGTCTTTCTCATTGAAGCGGACAGCCTGCCCAGCCGAGGTGCTCATGATGATGTCATTCGTGCCGTTAGTGCACTGAACCCACTTGAGCTCGTCACCCTTATCAAGCTTAATGGTGGCGAGACCGTTAGAGCGGATATTCTCGTACTCTTTCATCGCGGTTTTCTTGATGGTGCCTTTCTTGGTGGCCATAAAGAGGAAGTCGTCCTTAGAGGTTTCGTTGCCTTGCTTGATAATAGCGGTGACTTTCTCGTCTGGCTTAAGGTTGAGAAGGTTCACGACAGCGACACCCTTAGCTTGGAGGCTAGCGGCTGGAACCTCGAACGCCTTTAAGCGGAAGAGGCGGCCAGAATTAGTGAAGAACAAGAGAAACTCGTGGCTATTGATAGGAATGACGCTTTCGATAACGTCCTCTTCTTTAGTGGTGATGCCGCGCTTACCCTTGCCACCGCGGTTTTGCTTTTGGTAGTCGGTAGCGAGAGTGCGCTTGATGTAGCCTTCGGCGGTCATCAAGACGACGCTCTCCTCTTCTGGAATGAGATCCTCTTCGCTAAACTTGCCGAGCTCGTGACTGAAGATTTTACTACGGCGCTTGTCGCCATACTTGTCACGCATGGCAATCAATTCTTCTTTAACTACGGCGAGAATCTTTTGCTCATCAGCGAGGAGTTCTTCGAGGTGAGCGATAAGCTTGCGAAGTTCGGTTAGTTCATCCTCAATAGCTTGACGCTCGAGGCCAGTGAGTCGGCGAAGCTGCATAGCGAGAATGGCAAGCGCTTGCACCTCTGAGAGGCCGAACTTGCTCATAAGAGCAATCTTAGCATCGTCAGTGGTCTTGCTGGCGCGGATAGTAGCGATAACTTCGTCGATATGATCGAGAGCGATTTTGAGGCCCTCAAGAATATGTGAACGCTCGCGGGCCTTGCGGAGGTCGAACTCACAGCGGCGGCGGATAACGACTTGGCGATGTTTAATGAATTCGCTCAAGATATCGCGAAGGCCGAGGACGCGTGGCTGAATACCGTCAACAAGAGCGAGCATGTTGTAGTGGAAGCTAGTCTGAAGGTCAGTGAGGCTGTAGAGTTGATTTAAGACTTTCTTAGGGAAGGCGTCTTTTTTGAGCTCGACCACAAAACGGACCTTGCCGCGGGCAGATTCGTCGCGAACAGCGGCAATGGTCGGGAGCTTTTTGTTCTTAGCGAGGTCAGCGATCTTCTCGGATAGCTTCTCCTTGCTAACGCTGTACGGCATCTCGTTGAAGACAATTAGGAATTTGCCTTTCTTGTCTTCGACGATTTCGGCTGGAGCCTGGATGACAACCGATCCTTTACCAGATTCGTAGGCCTGGCGCATTGGCGCACCACCATAAACATTGGCGCCAGTTGGGAAGTCAGGGCCCTTGACGTACTTCATTAGGTCTTTAGTGGTGGATTCGGGGTTATCTATGAGCGAGATGGTAGCATCGACGACTTCAGTGAGGTTGTGAGGCGGGATATTAGTTGCCATACCGACAGCAATACCGATCTGACCGTTCAAGAGGAGGTTCGGAACAGCGGCGGGTAGAACTGTTGGCTCCATTTCGTTACCCTCATAGTTAGGGCGGAAGTCGACAGTTTCCTTGTCAATATCAGACATGAGCTCGGAGCCAATCTTGTCCATGCGAGCTTCAGTATATCGGTAGGCAGCGGCTTCATCGCCGTCCATAGAGCCGAAGTTACCCTGACCTTCGACCAGAGTATAACGAGTGGACCAAGGTTGGGCGAGGCGTACCATAGCATTATAGATCGACATGTCGCCGTGGGGGTGGTATTTAGCCATTACTTCACCAACGATGTTAGCAGACTTAACGGTCTTAGATGGAGCTTTCCAGCCACGCTTTTCCATAGCAAAGAGGATGCGGCGATGAACTGGTTTCAGGCCGTCACGGACATCTGGGAGGGCGCGATCAATGATAACGCTCATCGAGTAGCGAAGGAAAGAATCCTCCATAACATCTTCCACCTTGCGGAGCTCTACGCCGTCAACAGTAGTATCGAAGGCTTGCCCTGTCTCCGAGCTGCCTACGACTTCTTGATGCTCGATCGGCAAAGCCTCGCCGACCTCTCCCTCAGTGTTTGTGTTATCAATTCCCTCTGTCATATTCTTCTCCATTAAATATCCAAATCGTCTATCTTAACTGTTGCGGCGCGGTTCTGGATGAAGTTTTTACGGAGGTCAACTTGGTCTCCCATCAACTTAGTGAAAATCGCATCAGCACGCTCGGCATCCTCTATTCTGACTTGAATGAGGACTCGATCCTCTGGATTCATGGTAGTCTCCCAGAGTTGAGTGGCGTCCATTTCACCGAGACCCTTAAAGCGCTGCTGGAAGCTATAGCCAGCCTGCTTGTAGCGCTCTTGGTTCTCGTCAACCTTGGTGCCAGCGGCTTTGCGTTCAGCTATCTTTACGTCAAGGATTTTCTCAAGCTCTGCTTCATCGAAGACGTAGTCGATCTTACGATTAGAGCCAGTACCCTTTACCAAGCCGAAGAGTGGTGGCTTCGCCAGATAGACATAGCCAGCCTCGACCACTTCGCGCATATAACGGAAGAAGAATGTCAGTAGTAGAGTCGAGATGTGAGAACCGTCGACGTCGGCGTCAGTCATGAATATAATCTTGTGATAACGGGCTCCTTTTAAGTCAAATTGTTCACCAATGCCGCAGCCCATAGCCTTAATCAGGCTGACAATCTCGGTGTTAGCAAACATCTTATCGAGACGAGCGCGTTCGGTGTTAAGGACCTTACCGCGGAGAGGTAAGATAGCTTGAATCTTGCTGTCACGACCTTCTTTTGCCGAACCAGCGGCCGAGTTACCCTCAACGATGTAGAGCTCGCAAGCTGATGGGTCGCGAGACGAGCAATCAGCGAGCTTACTTGGGAGGTTAAGCCCGTCCATAGCTGATTTACGGAGGACGTTATCTCGGGCGGCGCGGGCAGCTTTGCGGGCGCGGGCGGCGAGGACGGCCTTGCCGACGATCTTTTTCGCGATATTTGGATTCTCCTCTAGATAATAGGTGAAGTTCTCGCTCATGACCTTATCGACAGCGCCACGAACCTCTGGATTACCTAGTTTGTTTTTAGTCTGACCTTCGAACTGCGGGTCTGGGATCTTAACGAGGATAACAGCAGTCAGACCCTCCTTGATATCATCACCAGTAAGGCTGTCTTCTTTTTCCTTCAGGAGGCCGTTCTTACGAGCGTAGTCGTTGACTACTCTGTTTAGCGCTGTGCGGAAGCCAGTAGCATGAGTACCGCCGTCTGGGGTGAGGACGTTGTTAGCGAAGGGTTTCATGATTTCGTTGAAAGTCTCGTTGTACTGGACGGCAATTTCAACGCCGATGTCGCCGATCTGCTTATCAGTGTAGAATGGCGCGCCCTCGAGCGGTTCTTTGCCAGTGTTTAGCTTTTGGACATAGCTCTTGATGCCGCCTTCAAAATAGAAAGCTTCGCGCTCGCCCGTGCGCTCGTCATAGAGGCTGGTCTTGATACCTTTCGAGAGGTAGGCTTGATGGCGGAGGTAGTCGGCGACGCGGTCGAAGTTAAACTCGATGGTTTCTTTGAAGATAGTGGGGTCTGGATAGAAAGTGATACTGGTACCGGAATTCTTAAGCTTACTTTCGACGTTCGGAATGGCTTCGATATCACCTTGAGGTACGCCCTTGGCGTATTCCTGGTGATAGAGCTTGCCGTCACGGAGGACTTCAGCGACCATGCGAGTCGAGAGGGCGTTAACAACGCTAGAGCCGACACCGTGAAGACCAGATGAGACCTTGTAGCCGCCATCGCCGAACTTACCGCCAGCGTGGAGAACTGTAAGGACGGTTTCGAGCGTAGACTTGCCAGTCTTCTCGTGCTTATCGACTGGGATACCACGTCCGTCGTCGACAACGCGAACACCGCCATCAGACTGGAGGACTACTTCGACATAGGTGGCATAGCCTGCAATAGCTTCGTCAATGGAGTTGTCGGCAATCTCTTTGATAAGGTGATGTAGACCATCTACGCCCGTTGAGCCAATATACATACCAGGACGCTTACGGACGGGCTCTAGCCCCTCTAGAACCTGAATCTTCGAACCATCATACTGATCGGCCATCTGCCTTCTCTCCTCTTACCCTGTATTATTACTCTCTTTATATTACACGAGACTTGGGTAGAAAGCAAGGATGTGCGCTAGGTGGATGGGAGTAAATCTAACGTACCTTGAAGATCTGGTCTTGCACGTCTGGCGCATTCTCAGGCGTTTCTGGAGTGTTATTGGCTTCAGACTCAGTCATATTAGCATTAGTGCTTTCAGGCGCGTCTACGGCCGTCTGTGCATGTCCTAGACCCTCTTTCTTTTTGTTCCATCCGTCAAGCAATGACTGGCGTTGATTGCCCTGCGCGCTGACCTGCATGCCATCAACGACGTTGCTGATATCCTTAACACCGAGACGCTCAGTGATTTCGGCAAGAACCTCGTCACGAGGGCGACCGAAGCGAGAAGCGGAATAATGCTCGACCGCCTTCTGGAGCTCGATATTGCTGTCTGGTGTGCTCTTCCAAGTCCAAGTCATCGAGAATGGCGCGCTTGGGACGGAGTTGATGAGGACAGTAGCAACGGCGTTGAAGTTCGGAAGCTTAGTGAGGTCTTCGGCGCTGAAGGTCGGAGCGAATTTCTTAACCAGGACTTCGGCATCGGTAATACCTATACGACCAGCGATAACAGTACCGACGTTACCGAGGATCGCTTCGCGGATCTTGTCAGTAAGCTGGGCCATGAATTGGTTAGCGAGAATGAGGTTGAGGCGATATTTACGAGCTTCCGACAGAATGGATTCGAAGCTCTCGGTCGCGAAGTTCTGGAACTCGTCGACATAGAGACAAAATGGCTCACGCTCGTCCTCTGGCATATCGGCGCGACCCATAGCGGCAGCCTGGAACTTCATGACGAGAACCATGCCGAGGAGCTTAGCTGCCTGCTCGCCCAGGAGACCTTTTGATAGGTTGACGAGGAGGATTTTCTTGTTGTCCATGATTTCACGGACATTGAAGCCGCTCTTGGTTTGACCAAGGATGTTGCGGAGGATGTCGTTTTCGAACGGCGCCCATTTGGAGACAACCCATGAGGTGACTTCACCAGCGTCGTTGCTCTTCTGGGCGGCTGGCCACTCTTTAGTCCAGAAATCGATAGTGCGGGGATTCTTAACGTACTGAAGCTTGCTGGCGGCATAAGCTGGGTCGACCAGAACCTTAGGGATATCCATAAAGGTGGCGCCAGCAGGGTCGCTCATGAGAAGTATGGCAGCATTACGGACGATATTCTCCATGCGTGGGCCAACAATACCAGTATGTCCAGGATCGAAGAGGCTGTAAAGCATATTAATCATTTCGCCGATAACGAAATCCATTTGGTCTTCATTCTGGAGCTCGAAGATATTGAGGCCAACTGGAGAATTACGGTCGTTCGGATTAAAGTAGATGACGTCATCGATGCGATCCTCAGGAATGAGACCGAGAAGCCCCTCAGCAAGATCGCCGTGCGGATCAACCATAGCAAAGCCACGCCCAGCTACGAGGTCTTGGTAGGCGAGGTTCTTAAGCATGACCGACTTACCAGTACCAGTCTGACCAATGATATAAGTGTGACGGAGGCGGTCTTTGTCGCTAAGACGAATAATCTTCTCTTGGTCTCGGAACTCGTTGACTCCGAGAACTAGCCCGCCCTCAACTTCGTCGGCTGGACCGTCGACCTGCTTGACTGCAAGGCGCTTAACACTAGAGGTCGGGATGTCTTTTTGGTTCGGGAAGTGAAATATGCTGGCGGACTCGTAACTATTAAGGATATTGCCAGTGGTACTGACTGGGAACGAACGAAGTATGTAGGCGGTCTCAATCTTACTAACATCAGATGCCATCTTGACCTTAAAGCCATTCAAGAGAGCGTTGTCAAGCAAAGAAAAGGCAGCGGTTGCGCCGCCAACCATAGCCGTACTGCGCTCGCGACTTGAGCTAGATGCGACAATACGAATTAAAGTCTCGAAGCCAAGCGACTGGATCTTTTTGGTGATAGCATCAATCTCCGCCTGCTCTTGCGGAGTGAGTGACTTTTCATTCTTTTCGGCCTCCCAGGCTGGAGGCTTCCATAGGCTGCGAGTAATATCACTAACCCAGCCGAGCGGAGAATTGGTGGTTTTCTTGCCGTCTTTGATTTTCTTGATGTGGGACTTTGCCTTCTCGACCCAACCATTGCCAGCTGGTCTGAGTAAAAATTGTACAGCAACACCGTCACCTTTCTTGGCGCCGCCCAAAGCATTTAATAGGGCGCGCATAATGTCTTGTTTGGTGTCTTGATACGAAGCTATCGGTAAGAAGCCGTCTCCACGCAAACCGAGCTCAGCACCGACCACGCCAGATGAACCGTTGGTCTGAAAAATGTTTTTGATTTCAGCCTCTTCGAGCTTGGCGGTAGGATAGGAGGTCGCGATAGCTTGGCGCACGATCTCAACCATCTCGGCTGGGACGGCGACATAGTAATAGATGGCACCCTCTGTAGCAACGAGCTCAAAGCTGATATGCTCTTGCCCCCAAAGCTGACGAGAGAGGTTCTTTTCATAATTAGATGCGATAATTGCATAAAGACTCTGAGCCTGAGCTATCGTCTCCTCGGTAATATCGCGCTCATCGCGACTCCCCTCTTTGATGTCTTCGGCGCTAGGCGGCAAGTGGATAAGGAAGGTGATCATCTTTAAGCCACGTTCGCGCTCGCGTTCGAGACGACGATTCTTGATTTGTTGCACAGCAAGCAACGCGACAACCGCTAAGATAACGAATGTGATCACGACGCCCACCATTATGCCCATTATGCAGCCACCTTGATCACTTCTCTGCCGCGCGAACGGGCGCGAAGGAGTTCTTGGAGCTTCTTGATATCTTCCTCGCGCTGGCGGGGGTTACCCTTAGTGCGCTCGATGATCTGCTCGAGCACTTCGCTTGGATTTAATCCACTGCCACCGATCTTGCTTTCTCCCCCTGTCATGCTTAAATTATATCATACTCGACAATTAACGTCGACATTACTTTTTACGAACAACGAATAAGCACCCCATTAAAAATAGAGCGCTTATTCCTCCAACCCATAGTAAGTTCCAGCCTGCAATACTCATTACAAGCACGGCAAGGCCACCGAAAAGAGAGATCCCATACCGCGAGAAGACGGTCATGATTGGTTGAGATGATTTGCGTTGCAATATTCGCAACATCAACCCTAGCAGGGTAAAAAGGAGAGAAACTATGACAATAAACGCTAGAATTAATGCAGCCAAGATGGCAACACTGCCTGCCCTTTCGGGTGAGGAGAAGGAGAATAACGCAGCTAGCGAGAGAGAACTTGCTGCGAGTGTGAAGATGGCTATTTTGTCTGTTTTGTCGGACTTCATAGGCATAGTATAACATAAACACCTTCAAAATATCTTAGAAGTAGAGTGGCTAACTGGTCTAAACTTAAAATATTTACCACAGCCACTACTACTTGCTTGGTCGCCGACCCTAGTGGGACGGCAAAAACTAGGAGCTTGATCACTGATTTAATGCTAATGTACTTGATGTTCGCCCTGTTCAGGACTTCTTACGAAGCTCTGGGTAGGTTCTAGAAGGTCAAAATGGTAATTTATGGCCAACAGAAGCTACCAATTCGCTTCTTAACGCCTCTATAATATACGTTTTCGCGTATATCTCACCCCTATTGGGATGGTTTGATGTGCTTTGCTTTTTGTTTTGTGCTCTTTTGGAGCGATTTTTTGCTTTTTGTCTATGACACTTTTAGTGTAGCATAAGCGCAATCTAAAGTCAATAGATTTTTAAAAAATGTGTTCAAGATTTTGATAAAATATTTATACAGGATTTTACTCCTAGGGTGTGTTGTAGCCTGTGGAAAAGTGCTGTATAAAATATTTAATAAAGTTTGCAAAAACTATTGACATAAGCATTTTGTCACGCTATAATAGGGGTAGTTACTGAACAATAATTTTGTACAGTAGCCCAAAACAAAAAGTCGTCTGGCTCGAAGGAGCGTAAAAGCATAAACGCTCCTAAGGCCAAAACCAAAAACTCCACAAAGACAAAAACCTTATACAAAACAAGAAAAATCCCCTACTCTCTCGCGGGGATTTTTCGTATTCGGAGATACATAGCGCCCCTAGCCGTAAAAGCCAGCCAAAAATATTGGCTGGCTTTTGTATGCTTATAGGCGACCTAGAGTCACCTATAAAACCGAATTATGGTGGTGGAGCTACGGGATACTGCCTCCCGGTCCGACTAATAATACCTCGACGTCCTACAAACTTAGTCAATCTTTAGTTGCATCTGACTGTCTAGAGTGACAAACCTAGCCAGATGTGCCTGAATTATCCCTTAACGTATGCCGTCAGGCATGGCATACGCTCGTGTTACCGAAATATGACACCTAGCCCTCTACGGTACCTTGAGAGGTCGGCGGCGCTGCGGTTAGGCTAGCGCTGGGGCAAAAGCTGGGACGGCGAACAAGTTCGCGACCGCAGTCTTTACCTTAGAAAATGCGTTTGCATTTAGAGTTGACCCTTGACGCGGGTGAGACGATTTGCACGTTCGAGATGTTAATTAATCGTCAAAGCTTTGTTAGCCCCAACTACTGTTAGTATACCACACTCGCCTCTGAGAGTCAAGATGGTAATGCTTGACGCTCTAGTCTAGGGTTACGAAAGGTAAAATAGTCTTTTCCTATGCAATTTCTTGACCCCTAGAGCTTATAGAGGTATGAACTAAACATAAGCGTTTGTCCTTATGCTTAGTTTTAAAAAAAGACGTGGTAACCTGGGGCATGGTGACAAAGATTCTATCAGCAATACCTCTAGGGTTCAGCGGGGAGCTGGTGCGAGTCGAATGTGATATGAATAAAGGGCTGCCTAGCCTGAGTATAGTAGGGCTTCCCAATACTACTGTTAGCGAGGCGCGCGATAGAGTGCGAAGCGCAATCGTTAACTCAGGGTTCGTCTTCCCTGCTCGCAAGATAACGATTAACCTAGCGCCAGCTGAGATCAAGAAGGAAGGTACAGGCCTAGACCTGCCAATAGCGATAGCCATACTGGCGGGAAGCGGACAGATAGAAAAGATGGCAAAGGAGGTATTTAAGGAGAAAGCTCAAAAGAGCCCAGAGAATGACGCATTTAAAGGCTCCAGGAGCGTGTGCTTGACGAAGAAGTTATCCAAGATGCTATTTGCTGGAGAACTATCCTTAAACGGCGAGATTTGCGCGATTCCTGGGGTGATAAACGCGGTGGAGATCGCAAGGAGTACAGGTATCGAAACGGTATATGTACCGCCAGAAAGCCTGCCCTACGCTAAGCTCGTAAAAGGCATAGAAATTCGCAGCACGAACAACCTTCGTGAGCTGATACTGTCTATAGTCGACGAGGAATCTGATTGCGTTGCAAATGACACAACACTGAGATTAACACCGGCGCTACAGGGAGAACACGTGATATTTGATAATGTCCACGGACAGATACAAGCAAAAAGGGCGCTTATAATTGCGATTGCAGGACGCCATAACATACTGCTTTCAGGGCCGCCAGGTACTGGTAAAACAATGCTGGCAAGAGCAGCTCACAGTTTGCTGCCACCCCTAGATGATGAAGAGCTGATAGATGTAGTGAAGATCAGGGGGCTGGTATCAGCGACCACTTTAATTACCGCCGAACGACCCTTCCGTGCGCCCCACCACAGTGCGAGCGCTGCGTCATTAGTGGGCGGAGGAAGTCGGGCTACTCCAGGTGAAATCAGCCTAGCGCATCACGGAGTGCTATTCCTAGATGAGTTCCCAGAGTTTCCGCGAAACCTAATCGAGGCTTTACGCCAACCCTTAGAGGACCGTACGGTAACTGTGTCACGTGCAAACTGTAAGCTAAGCTACCCAGCCAACTTTATGTTGATAGCGACTGAGAACCCCTGCCCTTGCGGCTTTCTGGGCGACCCAGATCGCGAATGTAGCTGCTCGCCCATACAAATCGCAAGCTATAGCAAGAAAATATCAGGGCCGATACTAGACCGCTTTGATATGAGAGTTCGTGTGGAGCGAGTGAAGACTCGAGAACTAGCTATAAGTCCGCATTCTAGCACCAGGCATGAGCACGAAACAGCGCAAAAGCAAATTGAGCGCGCTTTAGCGCGACAGAGGGCGCGAGGGATAGGTAACAGCGAGATTGCCAGTCGCGATATGGGTGAATTGTGTAGGATAGAAGAATCTGGGCTAGAACTACTGAGAGGAGCCGCAGATAAGCTGAGTCTATCAATGCGAAGTTACTTCAAAATACAGAGGGTGGCGAGGACTATTGCAGACATTGAGAACTCGGAAAAGGTTGAGGTGGCGCATGTCGCCGAGGCGCTACAATACCGAAAGGAGAGCAGATAAAAGCAAAAAACTCTTGAAAAACAGAAAGAAGACGCTATAATATGGGCAATGAAAGGCACACAATAGGCGAACGAGTCAGAGTAAACGGCGACATTCGCTATGCCGAAGTTCGAGTACTAGGAGAGGACGGCGAGCAGCTGGGCGTGATGACGAGCGCCAAGGCGCAACAGCTTGCGAATGAGGCTGGTGTGGACCTGGTTGAGATCTCGCCAAATGCGAAGCCGCCAGTAGTTAAGATTATCAGCTGGGGTAAATATCAATACCAGAAGTCGAAAGAACAGAACCGCGCTAGGAAGAACGCCAAGACTAGCGAGTTGCGCCAGATACGACTAGGTCTCCGAATTGGCGACAACGACCTGAATATCAAACTAAAGAAAGTACGTGAGTTCCTAGATGATGGTGACCGAGTGAAAGTGACAGTGGTGTTTCGAGGGCGCGAGATGGCGCATAAAGAGATTGGTTACCAGATGATCGAAAAGATCAGCGCTTCACTGGCTGATGTTGCCTCCCCTGATTCTGCGCCGCAGATGGCGGGGAAGCAGCTGTCTATCGGCTATCGCGCCAAGAAATAGCGCACTGCTAGGCGAAACCCCTTGTATTTTGGGATTTTTTTGTTATAATTGTTAGAGAAGGATTATTATGCCAAAGATGAAGACACATAAAGGGACCGCGAAACGCGTCAAAGTAACCGCCTCAGGCAAGCTTGTGCGCGAGCGTGCTTTCGGCAACCATATCTTGTCGAAAAAGAGCAAGGCCCGCAAGCGCGTGATCGCAACTCCAGCGACAATCAATGGTAAGATCAAGCGCAATATCAAGAAAGCACTGAGGGTTTAAGGAGAATTATGCGAGCTAAACGAAGCGTTCCAGCACGAGCAAAACACAAGAAGATCCTAAAGCTAGCGAAAGGCATGCAGCACTATCGTCGCCGAAGCTACCGCTTGGCGAAACAGGGTGTAATCAAGTCGCTACAGTATGCTTACCGCGACCGACGCAACCGCAAGCGAGATCTACGCGCACTATGGATCACCCGCATCAATAATGCAGCAAGAGAGAATGGCACCACTTATGCGAAGCTAATCGCAGCTATGGATGCGAAGAGTATCACTATTGACCGCAAGATGATGGCGGAGCTAGCAGTGCGAGAGCCAAAGGCATTTACCGCAGTTATTGAAGCTACGAAATAAGACTAGGCTGAAAATCAACAAGAGAAACTCCCCTAACGGGGAGGCTCTTTTATAAGGTTTGAGTTTGCCGATAAGCCGGATCCTGTCGAGGACTATCATCTATCTAGACCAGAGATTACTCAATGGCTCTAGCGGTATTCGAGCCTTACGCGGGTCGCGCATAACAAGACTCTCCTTGCAGCTGGCAGGGTTTACCCCTAAGATACGTCGCCGTACCCTACTGTGCGCTCTTACCGCACTCTTTTCACCCTTACCCCAAAGGGGCGGTTTAAGTTTCTGTGGCACTTTCCCTATCCTCGCGGACGGTCGCCGTTAG
>Ga0123355_10015203_pt1 | contig 12085 bp, 9 predicted proteins | sample TergutEmb28metaG_3_FD_89872 | JGI IMG/M metagenome (GOLD analysis project Ga0123355, IMG submission 89872) | Embiratermes neotenicus P1 segment gut microbial communities from Petit-Saut dam, French Guiana - Emb289 P1 | ecosystem: Host-associated > Arthropoda: Insects > Digestive system > Gut ... | reverse complement strand
TGGGAGAAGTGTGTGGAGTCCCAAGGGAACTACTTTGAGGGTGATTAGGTGTCCAACGCTCCAAGTAAGCCAGTTTCTTTTTCCCGGCCAAAGGTCGGATACTTTTCTAACAGACTACGTATACTGCCATACACAATGTTGATATATCAGAGGGTACTTATCAATTTCATATAATTTTAAACACATTTTGGAAGCTTTATGGGATCCCATATTACAAAAATATTGTCTGCACTGCGTTGTACCTGGTTCTTTGTTTTGTACAGATGGCCAGATGATGGTCAGTTAACCTAAACACGTCGTATTACCGGGGTGCTGATAAGTACATAGCCCGACCAGGAAGGAAACAAGCTCTGAAGCATGTCAGGGACGCGCGCGATTTCAACAACATCGAGACGTGAGATGGCATCAAGTTGGTTTCCCTACAAGACAAGGCGCCGAAGGAAATTCACGCCATTCTGACAGAAACATTAGCTTGCTTCCTTCCTGTTCGGGCTAAGGACTTATCAGCATCCCTGTAAAATAAATAAATATTGTAGAGTTGGAAGGGAACCAAAAACTACTTTACTTTCTTTTAGTTTGAAAACACAAAGGGATGTTATCTGCAAAAACAGTCAGGTCATCTTATAAATGTTGACAAAAAGAGGCAGAACACTACACTCACCTCAGCAACCTCCTCCTTGCTGATACCACCGTTCCTGTCCTCACGTGACGGCTTGCTCTTATCTTTCTTCGAAAAGCTGATGGACCGGAAGGACCACTTCTTCTTCACCTTTTCTTTCTTCTCCTTCTTCTTGCTGTCCTCTTCCTTCTCTTTCTCACCCGTTATCGTAGTCTCTGCCTCAGACGCCTGAGCTGCAGTCTCTATCTCTCCGTCCGCTATCTGCTCTGACCCATTTTGAACCACTTCCTCCTGCAAGAGATCCACGTTCCATCACTTGCTCCGCAAGTTGTACCCACTTCCTCCTGACAATTATGCGCGTCACAGCCGTCCTGCTCGCACGAGAAGTTAAAAGACTCGCCATACATCACTTACAAATCGTCAGCAACTATTTCGCCTGACAGACTTCTTACGCGTCACAAGCTAATCAATTCTGAAACCATTTTGCCCGCGGGCATTCCACTACTAACGTCTTGCAGTAACAAAGATTCATGACTCAACAAGCATCACTTAACAGTTGTCGGCAATCACTTGGCAAACCATTCCACCTGTTAGCCTTCACCATTCTAACAGACCGTCGGTTAATCACTGCATTAATCATCTCGCCCGTGAGACTCCTCGTCTCATACAGAGTTTGGTATTAATCACTTCCTGCTGCAGTAAATGTTCTCTTGTCTCACCTGGGATATAACTTGCCCTCATGACACAAGTCATCCTCAATCACATGAATACTATATCACTTCCGCCTGAGATCAAGCCTCATCCTGTTAGGCACTCGTGACCACCAGACATCGTTTTAATTATGTGGCATAACAAATCACACACTTCTGCTTATGAGACAAGAATTCCCAAGCACCACTTACTCCGTAAGTAACAACAATCAATCCATCCACTTTCCTCTGTAAGCAGCAGAACTTTCCTGCCGGCGAGACTCGTAATTAATTTATCATAACTTAGTCCTGTAAAGCACAGGTGTCCAACCTGCGGCACGCCAGGCTGTGTTGCGCGGCTCGCCACCGCCTCTAAGTTATATATGCAGTACAGATTGCACAACCATTTAGGTTAGGTACACAACCTAGTGCGATTTGTACAAGTGCGGCCCGCGAACTAGCCCACAATAACGGTTGTGGCCCTCTGCCAAAACGGGTTGGACATCCTTGCTGTACTGAGACACCGCAAAGAGTTCATCATCCTCTGAACACAGAGTGTCCTTCTGGTGGAACTCATAAATCCATTATGCATCATTTACTCTTTATATTAACACCAGCAACAAAACACTCCATTGAGGCTATACACCTCCAGTCCTTCCCAAGTCATGTTCTCTGATGCATTGTCCCGTAAGCAGGAGCTACAAATGAGTGGCAACGCAACTAATCAACCAATCAAGTACCTCAACCGGCTGGCCGTGATCAGCAACTCGCCCCATGACTTGCTGACCACACAAAATGGCTCATGACCGTCCTAGTCACTACCAGATGAACTCAGTAACAAAAACCCAATTAACCAAATGACCACTCTGCTACATATCAGCCAAGTTTCAGGCCACTGGTACGAACGCCAGTGGGCCCGACGTCGTCAATCTACATCCCTCAAGATGATCGTTTTTCCTCACCTGTATATCTGTGGCCGAGACCGTCGGGGCGCCGTTGGCCGCTGGCTTGGATTCACCTTCCCCCTCTTCAATATGGCCCAGGCGTCCGTCAAGGGGCTGCTGTTGGTCCTCTGTGCCCTCTTTCTTGGGGGTCGTTGTGATGTCCACAGAGCGCTTACTCTGACGGCCTCCCATCGTGCTCGCTCACTGAAACAAGTAACGTCACCAGACTACAGACACCGCACGCGAAGACTCAACACTGCGTCATTCTGACGTCATTAACGGCTCTGTAGGAATTATTTGTTAAAAATCAGTGATGTTCACTTGTGCTGAGAATGCGAATAGAAAAGGAAAAGGGTAACTGGCATCGAAAGAAGTTTCGGAATATCGCAAGAACGAAATCAAACACGCACAGACCAATTTACCGAGGTGCTGATAAGTCCTTAGCCCGGCCAGGAAGGAAAGAAGCTCGGAAGCATGTCAGGGACGCGCGCGATTTAAAAAAAAATCGAGATGCGAGCTGGCATCAAGTTTTTCCTCCCCTGCAAGGGAAGGCGCCGAAGGAAATTCAGGCAATTCTGACAGAAACATTAGCTTGTTTCCTTCCTGGTCCGGCTAAGGACTTATCAGCACCCATGTACAAGGGCGCTAACAATTGTATTATGGATAAAACCGAACCGAAGCCTCTAGTGTAGGAGCTCATCCAGATTTTGCTTCTTTCGACGCGTTATTAACTTGCGTATTGTAACAGAGTATGATTGCGAATAAAAAGAAAAGTGAATGAAGTGATCATTACCGCACTATACTACACGAGATCCTAACACGCCCCAAGCACTGAGCACAACCACGAAAAACAGTCATGATACCTGACCTTCGGACCCAGAATCGAAATCAAGCTCCCTAACAGAAAGCTTGAGTAGTGTTAAATGACAAGGTCACTGTAAGTAACTGACCAATGCGATTCGGTAGGAAGCGGTCGTGGCCTACTTTAAGACGCGAACACAGAATTTGACAAGAAAAACTGGGGTAAACCACAAAACATGTATCTAGGTCAAGAATAAAACACCAGCTTTCACGACTAGGTCGCCACTCTGATTTAGGCATGTACATGGTAATCGATACCAAAAGTCAAAAATATTTCTCTTCCTAGTCCACAGCTCAACAACACGCGCATATGGCCTTGACTCTATAAACAGGACGAACAGAAAACATGACTTGAATACTCATGATAAAACAGTTAATCCATACGGAGTTTGGGTCTGTAGACTCCAGATCACGATGGACCCCACAATTCCATTACCGAGCGCATCGTCTACGTAAAAATATGAATAGCAGCTTTTCTTACCAGGGGGCTGTGGTCACTGGCGGCACAATCGTCTACTGGACTTGTTGCACTTGAAATTCCCCAGATATCCCCGAAGGCAATACTTTATTTACTTTACATTTGGTCCCGAAAACAGACACTCACGAGCAGCATGCAAACTGGCACGGTGGCAAGCCATCTGTGGTGCGACCGGTAACTTCACCGACATGTGTCTACGTCAAGCACATCAAACTGTGTCCTATGCAACGCCTCGGGTAAGAACTAATTCGGACTGCAAATACTAGGTCGATGGAGAGAAACAAACAGAAGTTTCATGGCTGCACTCGTTAAACCTAATGCTAGTAACCTCCAAAATTTGTACTTTTCACCTAAAACAGTGAGAATGCTTAAGCCTTAGGCCAGATGGTAATAACACACAGTATGCATTACAATAAACGAATACAGAATTTTGGTAGATAACTTCGAAAGAAGGCTCCAATCTGAACACACTGGGAACGAAAATATTAAAATTGATGGAAAATAAATGAGGTAAAACAAGCTTACAACACGAAATAGAGAAAACTCATCTCCGAAAAGGGCAAATATTCAACAACAGGTAACCATTAACTTAGTTTTTATTTTGGTTTCCGCCTTAAATAGTTTCCGTCTATTACACGCTAGCTGCATGTTCTGACAAACACTGTGACAAGCCCCATGTTCGGAACAGGCCTACTGCGTTTGACGAGCCAACACATTCCTTTGGCAGGTTTTTTGAAACGGGGAACAACCGTGGGTTCCTAACACCTGCAGAGTAACAATGACTGGCTTCAGCTGCAGGCAGGCAGGCAGCGTCGGACTGTTGGTACGCGACAACTGTACAGGAGTCAACACATCACTTGATACGAAAGTCAATAAGTAATTTGTCACTGTTTAAAATTTCATACCAACCCAGGCATTGCGGCGCCAATTATATAACAAGAAAACTCGCGTACAAATAGACTGAAAGGTACTACAAAAGGCATGCTTACACAGAAGCTATTAAGAGACGAAAGGTGTGGTCCAACTTACACAAATGCGTGTGTACAAAACAAACGCAAAACGGGACAAACACGTCAATGCGTTAAACAACACGCTGTGAAGAGAATTAAATTTTAGCTCCTAAACCGTACATCTTACAATTATACAAGACCTGGGTGCACAAATTTTCCAAATCAGGAGACATCTCAACACCGTAGGCGCCAGTTCCGTAACGAGTAAAGGTAAAGGTAAAGTTCACCATATTAACAGGCCACGAAGGCCCAGACGTGGAATACAGGTATGGCTCTACTCTTTCTTGAACCTTGACGCTAGATGGGGTGAGTGGTCAACGCCACGCCCCGGCCGCTTTACCTCTGGGAAAGACTCGGTACCCATTGTATAGGAGGCTGGGTGGGCCCCAGGGCCGGTGTGGACGGGTGCGGAAAATCTCACCCCTCACCGGGATTTGATCCCCGGACCGTCCAGCCCGTAGCGAGTACCAACAAATATTCGGCGCCATTGTACAGTATATGGTCGACAGGGCCAGCTCGCACCTGGGAATTCAGCACTCCTGGTGTAAAATATACGTGTAGACCCACACCTAATTAACATCTTCAAGTTTCGGGATATTCAAGATATGGTGAATATTTAAAGCAACAAAAGAAACCACAGTTTCGCATTCTCTAGAGTGCGAATAACCCTCACGGCGTAACGAACTGAATACTGACGCTCATGTCTTGCTGTTTGTTGTTATTAATGTGCACAGACGCTTACCTATTAAAACAACTGGCCATTTTGATAATTTTAAGTGTTACATAAAACGTTACTTACGTCTACGAATGGCTACAGGATACGGCAACCAAAATGTGAGTACAGAAAGCCGATGAAGGAGAACGGCGCAGCCTCTTTCTGACAGATAAACCGCACAAGATTTCAATCAATGGAATTTCTACACATGCACCCTTAGATATGCATCCGCAAAGAACGGCCAAGACGAATTACGTAACAGCACGAAGAGTGCACTGGAAAATAAATAGTCTCCCAGCCGCCACAATTATTGCAACACTTATCACATGTTTATGCTCGCTATGATCGTATTTTACGTATTTTTTCTTTCCGGGAATTTTTCGAGCAGGGGGGGGAGGGGAGGAGGAGGAGGAGAAACAAGTTCTATTTCAGCTTCATGCATTCGTACACATCCAGACAAAATTAGACTGAAAATTTTCGGTGTACAACAACTTCGATACAGAATGTAACTTAATATCGCTACACATTTTGGATTATTATATATGTACACGGACGGAAACGTCATTTACACTATTTGTCTAAATTCGTACTTTCGTTACACATGCTGGATACAACTGTACAAAGCGTGAGGTGACCTTTCAAGACACGGCCATCTGCGGTGTTTTCCAGACAGCCAAAACCACATAAAAACACTTCAGGACACCTGGCACCAGCCCAGATTCGAACCAGACACATAACGGTGACCTGCCATTCAGCCAAGAAAGCGTCAAACAACAGTTCCCCACTTCGAACCCCACACCTGTTTAGAAAGTTCGTCGACACGTATCAGCTTTATATGGAAGATGCTGCAACAGTTGTATCATGTCACAACGTGAGAGGCAACCGATAAGCCATTGTCAATATGAAGATACGTGTATATCCACTCTTAACTACACTACGGCCTTCTAAGAAACAATTACAGCATGACAAGCCCGGAGCTGACACGTGCAACGAACCTGGACGTAAAGCCGCATTCCCTTTCGAGTGTAAGAAGAAAATAACGAGAAAAGCAACAAAATGAAAACAAATCCTGTTACAAATCAGCAGTTCTTCACCCTACAAGTACACATAATAGCAATGGAGACTGAATTCGGGGCAGTGTTTCATGATACATCACGTCCGACGCAACTGTCCACGTTTGTGTGGAAGTTCACTCCTTCCCAATGATCGGTACCCGTATTCGTGTGGATCAATTTCAGTAACAGAATTGCTGCTCTTGTTTCGCCGTACCATTTCTACATATCACGGTCGCCACAGCCCTCCAATATCGCGCCAATCACAGCCGCAATACTAAAAATACATACATATCACACGGGAACGCGTATGATACTAACTTCCTTCTCGTTACGTTGATTTATAATCAGGTTATTTTATAAGGCTGAACCAGCTACCGAGTTTATTATAGCACGAGGGAGAACAGGGATGTATATTAAAAAAGCGACCATGGCCAATATTAAGGTATTCTCCCAAGCCGGTATTCGGGTAATTCCAGAATGCAATTCACCACAGTCCAAACTGATCCATTCAAACCCGATAAGGACAAAACGCCGCCGTCGTGAGGCTTCTTTTCACACGCATCGGCGTAATCAACAGAATTCCCGGCAGGAAGTGAACCAATGACAACACCTTCGAAATGGTCCCAGGATGGCGTCGCTTGATTTGCTCACGCAACGGCGAGTGATGAAACCTTGGGCTTGGCTTCTTCTTCCCATGAAACGTTCGTCTTATCAGCTTTTCCCTAATCACGCGATTGAAGCACGCCGAAAATATAGGCAGGGCAAGAAATTTCTGATACCGATCTCCGCATTAGTGTACAGTGTAACAGTGATATTGACATACCCTGAAGTCTGGGTATTTTGCACTCTGTACAACATTAAACGAAACGGGACTTCTACAGGGCTAAAGTTTTAAATTAATTAAGTGAAACCAAATACTTTCTGATAACATGAAACCATGGCCAATTCAAAATAATTCCCCACTTTCTTTCCATACCCTGCCAGCTTCCATATTTCCTTGACTCAGCCAACCCTCACGTACTTTAGAGCTTCACGAAACATTAAACCTTGTCCTTTCTGAAAGAAGGGGGGGGGGCTAGAGGTATACAACATTCGAATTGCACAAATGATACACACAGTCTGCTACAAGCAAGTAATCTAAGGGAAACAAAAGCTGCACGTTTGCCTCTGTTTTCACTTAATGTACCTCGAAATTGTGAATACCTATACTGAAAACACTGTTATGAGTAAGCAATGAAATCCTGCAACGTGTTGAATTGTTCCAACAAGTTCGTAATCCACAGTTGCTAAACCCCTGGATGACGTTAACAGTCCTACAGTTCTGCGGAAATACGAAAGAATGAAATCCATGAAGGATGATAAAGATGATGATGTGTATTACTTACCGGCATTGTGCCACACATTTATGGTATACTCAGAGCTTATAGTCTGAGTCGTAAGTGCATGAGATTTACTGAACTTTGCAACATTTCTATCCAAATGCACACATTACGGAAACTTGTTTAGAACCAAACAACGTGCAAGTCCATTTGGGTTCTATTGAAGCTGGTTTCACTGTACGCCAGTTACATGTGGCGTGTATAAAATACCAAAACTGCGTCAGTTTTGTATTTATCTTAAATTCTGATTTGCTTCGTTCAATGCGTTAGTAATATCCAGTACCGCGAGAAAGATTTCAACATTAACATTAACATGGAAGAGAAGTTACTTTCATGTAGGCACAGGGTTTCGCTGACCATTATTGCTGAAGTCATGCTTCAACGAAGCGAGTGCGTCGTGGATACGTTGCTGGAGACGGCGATGTATACTGAAAACACCTAAATCAAACAAACTTTTCTCAAATGTCTAATATTTGTGTGTTACAAAAGAGGCGTATTCCTCTGGACTAGTCAACCTACCTGAAGCCGTACCGAACTACGGTATTAGAAACAAAAATTAAAGAAATCGGTAGTAAGAATACGAATTCAATAAAAATACTCACATAGAGTACAGTTTGGGATGGCGTTGCTTGCACCTATGTCCAGCCTGATAGCGGTATATGCGCGCACCCGGACACTTAGCAATCTAAAACAAGACTGGCACTCCAAGTCCTGCAATATTTGAACACGGACAACCCCGTCTTGGAACAAGCAGTCCACTCCAGAATGGCACATCACAATGCACCTTAGGCCACTTCCCAGGAATCTACTCTGCAAATGTCTACTGACTGCAATACGCGATTTCAGGAATAACCAAATCCGCAGAAATCATGAGAAGCCACTGGACTGACTGTGAGCCAGTAGCAACATATGGCTTGTTCAGGACGCCTCAAAACTTCAGTTCCTGCCAGCTTATGACACGGCGTGCACGTCTGCAAATCAGGACGAGGATCCACAAACTCAGCATTTTGTCTTCATCCAACACCACTTCGGGGAACAAAATTATACAAACATAATGCGAAATCAAGCGGCAAAACTGAACTTCGAACGTTGGCAAGACTGCCTTATTTTTCATATGTCTTGAAAGAAATTCGTCTCTGTGCTTCTCATACTAATGCGAAGGAAAGCCTTGAAAGCCGCTGTCAACATCTGCATCAACCCACAATACGCAGTATTTTAGACAAACAAGCATCTCATTTTTCTATATCCCTCTGGTGTTTAAAACTTTCAACTCACCCAATTAAAAAAGTTCTACCGAAAAGGAAGAGACATTAGTTAGGACTATGATTAACGACAGGAGCCATAAATCCAGAATTAATTCCAGTTTTTCCTTCATCGGAAACATCTGCGGCTTTGTCCGTCTACAGCCGTAATTACATCACGGCATTAAAAAACACTATCATGGTATTGATTTCGAACACATGCGGGTGCCAACATTATGACCGACTATTGTGCAGATGAAAGCGACATAACCCCGCTACCAGGGGTGTCAATCAAGGTCGGCATATAAACTTCTCAAAAAAACCGCAGGTCGTCATTAAACAATGCCATGTAACTTAAATGAAAAATGTACGTGTACAGCAAAGTGGAAAGGGCATGAGACTAGTGACGGTACTATCCGGGAATTCGCTTGGAATGACTACCCAGCCAGCACAACTGGTGCCTAGGTCTAGATTCGAACACGGCAGTTTTCTAACACAAGTCACACTACCATCATTTCGTTCCCTCCACGTCTCAAACAGAAAGCTGAGAGGTCAATATAATTTAAACGACCCTTAATTTTCGTGCGCTGCTCGGACCTAACTACTTTTCATGTAATTTCCCCAATACACTGTATCTGTTCTTCTTTCTGAATTATCCAGCCCATCCTTATCTCACTGTAACAGCCCCTTCAAAATGTGTGGCCTGTGCAAAGTGACAAAGTTCGTCGATATTGACCTACCGCATTCCCAACAGATACCGCAGTCCAGATGTTACAATACATACTTCCCATTCGGTAGGTCCCGACTCTGACTCTCGACCCTGAAGTCGGCTGTCCTCACAACGTTTTCCACGTTTTAAAGGACCTTCTCCATGAATTTTGAATAACAATGCACGCCACGACCGTTTCTTTCCTCATAATTTATAATCATGCTCTTGCCTGACGTCATATACACCGTGCAGCTAATATATTAAAGCCCAGTAAACAAAATGCCACGAAACTAAAATTTCTACATGCATAACTCCCTCCTACTACCTTAAAGTATGAAACCCCTGGTGTCAGGCATGTGCTTTTCTTCACCTCGAGCTTTAATATCCTGCAAACTGCTAACTTCAACACGTCCCAACAGTTACTGTCAAACAGCAATGAACTGACTGTAGCAAAACCGATTTGCACAGTGGGAAATATTACCGTGGGAAAGTTAACATAACCCGTATTTCCCAGAGTCTGGCCACTTCACAACCTGAACCTGATCCTCAGGGAGTGAGGACCCCCAAGCTGAGAAAATTATCTCGGTAAGAAGGCAACCATGACGATATTAACCCTTTACCTGCTAACGTGGAGAATATGGTGAGTTCCGAATAATGCCAGCAAAGGGCATATAGGATTTAACTCGGTGTTTAAAGGGTTTAAAATGTCGACACGTATGTCCTGGTCTGAATTCAAACCCCAGAAGATGAGGTTCGCTGATATCTACACCCGCCATTTATACTAAGTTTACAACGTCTAAGGTAAGGACGTGGACAAGACAGAGCACAAGTTGCAGCATGCTTCACAAACAGAAGAATGCAGAAACTAACAATTCGTGGAATTCCGAACGTCACTTATCTCACCTAAAGTACCTGTCACGCTCGTAATATAGTGACTAATATATGACCGACACAACAAGAATCACGCTGGAGAGCAGGCCGATGGCGACCGGTACTTCGTCGATGTACTCTCGGCAGCAGAGTACACTGCGGTATGGCAACAAAAAAACGCGGATGGGACAGACAAATGGGTGGATCATAAATTACTTAACGACGTTGTATCACATGCAGCGACTATTTAAATTCAAACGATGTGCAATGATTATCGCGTTCGCCGACTATAGAACGATTCGAGAGAAACCAGTCTTAGTAAAGGCAAAGGAAACAGTGTCCCTGTGCTCGCCACGAACACACACATAGGAGTGGAGGTACAGATCCAGTCATTCTTAACCTCGGCAACAGACGAAAGTGAGTGGTAAGATTAACTTCCCAGCAGCTTTAAGACTGGGGGACACCCACTGATACCCACTGAAGAGGGGGGTAGGTAGGCCCCGGGGCAGGTCTCGACACTGAAAATCTCCTGTCCCTACTGGAAAGCGAACCACGATTCTTCTGTCGTTCAAGACGTAGCCCAGTCACTTTGCCAGATCACAAACGGCCTTGGTCAGTTTCAAATCATTATCCCGGCAATGGCATGCAGCAACCGCGGAACACTATAAATACCTCAGTCGGTACAGACGACTTTCCGGCAGAGACCCGAATTCTTTTACATGCAATTCGGACTCCTTATTACCGACTGGATGGACAGAACTGAGACGCCAGATGCTTTTAGCTATACACGGTTGTCTCCTAACACGAAATGAGTCGTTGTCTGGCCAATACACATGCGAGCGTTGCTCAGACTCGTCAGCTCAGGCAGCACAAAGACGCTCACTTATCGGCCCATTTTTCAAATGAATAATCTGGGTACTAGCGGGTACAGCTGTTAGACCTACTAGGGTCCCATTTGCAGGTGCCATGTCTGAATTACTACCCTTAAGGTAACGGCATTCGGGAAATCCGTATGCCTCAACGACCCGGCGTTCGTTTGCCGGCAGGGACAAGGGCTTTCCTCTTCTCCAGAACAACCCGACAGGCTCTGGCGTCCAGTGGCGTACCGGGGGGGGGGTTCAAATCCCCCCGAAATTCCGAAGGCCCTCCAAAATAGTGCCACACTCAACCCGATTGTGAGAACTGTTAAAAATTGCTGAATTTAGGACGCCAACACCCCAAGATGTTCGGAAAAAAGGCAGTAAAATTCTAAAACTACCTAGGTTAGCAATTGTTTTACATTAGCAATGACAAATAAATTGGTTGTCATCATAAACAGTCTTAAAGTACCAAAAATTAGGAAAATTTTACTATATGAAATGAAATTTCTTGTACCAAATTACAGTTGCCTCCAGAACCCCCGACTAGGGGGCTACCGCCCCCAGATCCCCGTTCTCTCTGTCCTCAACTGAATTTGTTGAACCACCCCCCCCCCCCCCCCCAACACCCCCGGTCACCCCCCGCACCCCCCTCGCC
>Ga0123355_10015202_pt1 | contig 12085 bp, 10 predicted proteins | sample TergutEmb28metaG_3_FD_89872 | JGI IMG/M metagenome (GOLD analysis project Ga0123355, IMG submission 89872) | Embiratermes neotenicus P1 segment gut microbial communities from Petit-Saut dam, French Guiana - Emb289 P1 | ecosystem: Host-associated > Arthropoda: Insects > Digestive system > Gut ... | reverse complement strand
GAGCCCGAAAAAAAAAAAAAAAAATTATTTTGTTTAAAAAAAAAAAAAAAAAAAAAAAAAACTAAATGAACAATTGTATACCAAGCATCTAGAATGCACTTCCCTGTGGCCCAACTGCTGGCAATTCATTCAGACCATCATTGATAACAAACTGCAAACCGAAATGGAAACAGTCTAGCCCTCCTGAGGATGGGCGAAATTATCGCCCGAAATACGTTGAGCTGATTGAATTTATTAATAAAACTATTATTGTTGCATCTAGTTGGCTGTTAATATTATTGTATCAATGATGCACGGTCACAAACATCAAATTCCATATAATTTGCAAACAAGTACAGCTGAACTCGTTTATAACGACTTCGGTTTGTGCGACACCTCGGCTATAAACGCAATACATTCTGTGGTAAAGTTCACCCTAGAACAGGCCACAAAGGCCCAGAGGGGGAGTGGAGGTATGGCTCTACTCTTCCTTTAACCTTGGCGATGGATGGGGTGGGTGGTCAGCGCCACGCCCCGGCAGCTTTACCCCCAAGAACGACCGGGTACTCATTGTATAGGAGGCTGGGTGGGCCTTAGGACCGGTCTGGACGTATGCGGAAAATCTCGCCCCTACCGGGGTTCGATCCCCGGACCGTCCAGCCCGTAGCAAATCGCTATACCGACTGAGCTATCCCGGTCCACATACATTCTGTGGTACCAACCGATTCCCCGTATGGCGCGTACTTTTCTGTCTTGTTTAGCACGAAATACGTAAGATCATCTACCTTGGATATAGAGAAATTGCCAAACATTCCCTCCAATACAATTTCCCAAGAAGCAGGCTATTTTGAGACTTCAACCCTCTCATCATCATTAAGAAAACAGGCCCCCTACTCTTACACGTAGCTATATAAAGTCCATGCCTGAAAATGACAATAATAACGGTAATTCACGATTTCAGGCTTCCGCTGCGTTCTTCTGGGATACGAAACGTAATCCGGTAATTAGTTAGCGACGTTTCGACTCCTTGACCCCTGAATATGGGGCCGTTAGGTTGTCCCGAAACGTCGATAACAGTCTAGGCTGCTTAACATCCAAATAGAGAGAAGATGCTAACGGTAATTCAGTTTTTGCGTAAACCTGCCCTCTGCTTTTCTAATCCTGCAGCGAACAGAAGACTGGTAGAGAGAACATGGCTACGAGTGACGGACAAAAGGAAGATTTGAGCGTCGAATGAAAATGTAAAGTGGTACGAGAAATAGAAAATGGAAAAAAGAAAGCCGACAGTGTGTCGGGAATTTGGTCTCGTAAAATCCAAGAGCCAAACGATTGGTAAAAACAGCCAAATTGTTATTTCATCGGAACAGAAATCGAGAATAAAGCTATTTCGAAAGCCTGAACGAAACAGTGTCGATGAGGCGCTGCTTAACGTTTTAAACAAGAGACAAGTGAGACAATGTACCAGTGAGCGTTCCTCTTGTCGTGGTAACTTTTGTTCCACCTAAGTTTAATTTTAAATGAATGTATTTTTGGCGTCAGCTCGTACGGAAATTCAAAATTACATGAGAATAATTTTTATTGCTTCTAAATAACTGTTATTTAATTCCAAAAGAGATCACAGCGTAAACGTTTAAGTAATATGCCTACAGGCATATATTTTCTCTTCAAATATTTTCCCTTCTCTTTTACCATAAACCTCGATTGGAGCGACACTTGTTTATAACGACACAATTTTTTCGGCCCCTTTCATAACGTTGTAACCCACTCCAACTGCATTTCATTTGCTCACGCTTCGACCGTTTGACACTGTGGAGGTGGTTATGGTGTAACTACCTCGGAAGGGAATGGAATCAAGCATGATGCGCAGTTTTGCAGCCTTGAAGAGCTCGCGGCTAAAGACCGGACAGAAAAAACACTCAAGGTAATAGCGAAGTCAATGACAGATTCGTCGACATGCAGTCCGTCCGTTACACCAACACATATCACGGGTGGAGTGGGGAGGAGAATGCGTGGAGCGTAGGTTCGGCGCCCCACTACACTTTCATGTTATCACGGGCAGCACTTGCACTCAGGTTCGAGACTCGAAATTCAACAGATTACGTTATAGTAGAATGCAAGCCTTTACAACGAGAGTGCAATTATCTGACTCCATCACCACAACCAAAAAAAATATTACTACTTGATGACGATAAAGGCAACGCGGTCCCTCTTAATTCGCGCACTCTGGAAGAAGCAAAACTATACTGCCCCAGCTGGCAATCAAACTCCGATTCGTGGGTCATTCAGAACATAACTAGGTCACTGTAAGCACTAAGTCATTCCGGCACCGTTACTAACTGGGGAGGGGGGGGGGGTTAATTTATAAAAATTACATAATCGAGCTTCAATAACACGGAATTTTCAAATTATGACGCTGGGACCATGCTTGTAAATAGCCTGGACTACTGCAGCACTTACGCCGGTCTTACGTATCGTCGTATAAGAATTATGTACGACGATATAATTGGGCTTACTCGTGACGAAATGAAGATCACGTTACATTCAGCAAATGCAGCTCCCAAACCGTTACCTTAACGTGTTGTGCCAAAAAATTAAGGCTGAGATGTGTTGTTTTATGCAGTGAAACCTGACCTCTCACTGTTAGGAAAGACAACAAAATGAGGTGTCTGAGACTACAGCAGACATGTAAAATACCAGGAGAAGACCACATAACAAGGAGATTCTTAATATTAATTTATACTCTTCATTGGACATTATTAGGCCATGGCAAAGAAGATGATGAGATGAGTACAACATGTAGCACGTATGGAAATGAGAAATGAACACAAAATTCAAATAGAAAACACGAATGGAGAAGACCACTTGGAGAACTAGTTGCATATGGAAGAACAATGTTAACCTTGATTTCAAAGAGATGGGATGTGACACTATAAACAATGTACGGCCAATGGCAAGCCTTTATGAACTTTCTCATAAACTGAGTTTCCTAAAAAAATGTAAATTTGTTGACTAGCTAAATGAGTAGCAGTTACTCAAGTCTTTGTACCATGGAATTGGTTAACATACTGTGGTAATTTAAACATAATTTAGAGTTAAAAACTGTAGCAAATTCTTTAAAACAGAATATTCACATATACATACAGTGAACATAGCACTGCTTTTAATTAGAAACCATGCATTTACAACAAATCTACAACCACATAAGTTGCAACTTTGTAAGAATACGAGAAAATACATATTAATGGCAGAATTAATAACACCCCTTTACTTAATGAATCCATTAATACAAGAATGTAACATGTATTTCAGGTTAAAATTATATTTCCCAGCATGAAAATTATCAGACATAAAAATCAACATCTTCACATTCCATAGTTATATCACAATATATATCACAATAAAATTTCAGCTACATTCCTCACCAAGTACCATGTCAGTTTGTGCATGTGTAACAACTGTGGCTCATTGTGCACATTTCCTGCTATGAATAACAATAAATAAAGTGAACAGATTAAATGAATGGGTCATGTGACCTAGAATTAATAAGATCCATTTTGTTGTTCCCCGAAGCAGCTTTTGTTTTCAAAGCATTTTACTAGTTTCTTGGAATTCTACATACGAACATACTACATGCATACATACATTACACAAAGACAAATGGATGTGGAAGAAGGTATAAATACACAATTTTAACAATGTAAATTACCAAAAACATTTCAAAAAACAGTATTGGAGATCATCTTGACACAAAAAATTCACAGAGTGAAAAAAGTGTGTAAGTATTTTCTAATGGCTACTTTAAATACTGTCTTTTCATTTGTAAGGATTGTCGAAATACGTGGCAAGCTGCCAAAAATTTTGATACGGCATAAAATTTACTTTTCTTAAAAACCAGATAGGTGGGTATTTGGTCTATGAAAATCGTGCTTATTACTTGCATTAATAATGTGTGCAGATGAAACTGCCTGAAAAAATCCTGATTACTGATAATATACACATACATACATACAAAAATTCTGATCCCCGAGTAAGATGTTAGCAATAGGTCTATGTAGATGGTGTTTATTTCTTGTACTTATACTATGTACTGATGAGTTAGTCAGAAATTTATCCTGATTTCCAATAAAAAAAAACTCATCAATGAGTATATATATTGGCTTGGGACTGTTCAAACCTATAATTTCTAAATAGCTTTCTACATGAATTCTATGGTGTGCACACATCATACTTCTGATTATTTTCTTCTGCAGAGTGAATATCTTCCTACTGTATGACCAATTTCCCCAGATAATTATTCCATAACTCACAATAGAGTGGAAATAAGCAAAGTACATTGATCTCAGAGTATTATTATTATTATTATTATTATTATTATTATTATTATTATTGCAGATACAATACATTTGTCTAACCACATAACATGTTACGCTTAGTTTAGGGATTATTTGTTCAATACTGTTCCTCCAATTAAGGTGACTGTCAATTTGTATACCAAGAAATGTTTAATTTACTGCTTCTTCTACATACTTATCCTTATAACTAATGGTCAATGCACAGTATGGTTGATTTATTGTTACAAATTTCATTATATTTGTTTTTTCCAAGTTTAAAACTAACATGTTTGCTGAAAACCATTCAATCATACGTGCCAATACTAGGTTTGCTGATGTAGAGAAATCTATAAAATTTCCATTAGAGATTATAACACTGGTGTCATCAGCTAATAATATTGGTTCTGCAAGGGAATTTATTTGCAATGGAAGATCATTTATATAAACCAAAAATAGTAGACACCCTAGAATGGACCCTTGGGGGACTCCATGCTTCAATATTCCCCAATCAGAAACCAAATTATTCGTTGAACTGGGTGATTTTATTTCTACTTTCTGTTTTCTATTTTTTAAACAGGACCTGAACCAATCTATAGTTATTCCTTGGATACCATAAAAATGCAACTTAATTAACAGAATTTCATGATTTACACAGTCAAAAGCCTTTGATAAGTCACAAAATATTCCTCCAACATACACCTTTGGTTAAGAGATTTAAGTACACTGTCTGTTAGCCTAAATGTAGCATCCTAAGTAGACATGCCCTTCCTAAAAGCGTACTGTTCTGGGACCAGTATATTGTTAGGCTGCAAATGTTGACATAATCTACTGCATATTGCTTTCCCAAATATTTTAGTGAAGGTTGGTAAACAGTGAAATGGGTCTATAATTTGAAATGTCAAATTTGTCTCCCTTCTTGTACAGTTGTTTTACTACTGCCATTTTTAGACAATCAGGGAAAATACCTGTGTGTAATGAATAATTATAAATATAGCTTAATGGGATACTGATCAATGAAGCACATGATTTTATAATTCTACTTGTTATATACGTTATATATTGGCATGGAACAGGAGGAATCACTATTTGTTTACACAGACTTCTACATAATGTTCTGGTTTGTGCACCAGTCATATATTCTGATGATTTTATTTAGTAAAGTGAAAATCTTCCCACTGTTGGAAGAGTTACCCTAAAAAATTATTCCATATTTTATTATGGAATGAAAGTATGCATAGTAAATTGATTTGTGAGTGATAATGTTATGGAAATGGACAATCAACCTAACAGCATAAAATGTTCCACTAAACTTATGAATCATATGTTCTATATGGTTCTTCCGATGTAGGTGATTACCGATTTGTCAGGCAAGAAATTTTACATTTGGTGTCCCTTCTACAAGGCTTATTCAGAAAGTAAGTACCATTTCGCTGTAAAAAGAAATCGATTCATGTTTCGTATAAAATTTTATTGTTATCAGATTCTATATTCTTCAAACTATTTTTTTGACATATTCGCCGCCATTATTGAGGCACTTGTCATAGTGGAGCACAAGTTTTTGTATACCCTCCTCATAGAATGCGGCTGCCTGCGACCCAAATGACTACTGACAATGTCATAGAGTAGAGTCCTTGAAATCTGAGGAAAGTGCAGGGACAGATCCGAAACTGTGAAACGTCTGTCATCACGCACTCTTTCGTTGACCTTACGCACCAAATCATCATTCACCAAAGATGGACACCCACTTCGCGCCTCATTGTGCACGTTCTCTCGTCCTTCAATGAACATCCGAACCCATTTCCTAACCATGCCATCACTCATCGCATCGCATTGTCACCATACAATTGACAGATCTGATGATAAATCTCATTTGGTAGCACATTCCTAGAGTTCAAAAAACAAATTACAAACCACATTTCACAGCCGGCGGCCCCTTCAATTGTCTTAAACATGTTTAACGCACAGGAACAAACAGAAACATAATATGAATTTCACGAAATGGCATCTGTGGCTTCTCAACTGATAGAGGAAGTCACTGCACATGCGTAAAGTGACAGTCTCGAGGATGCACGAGAGATATGCACAGACGGTACTTACTTTCCGCATATCCTACGTATGTACTTTTCTATATAACCAATATATAATGTAGAATGTGATGAATTCTTTGTTACTGATTTCATTATATTTGCTGCATATAGATTTTGGACTAACTAATTAGCAGCAAACCATTTAATCATAAAATAGGGAACTGAATTTGACACTGAACAGAAATCTCAAAATTTCTGCTTGAAATTATCACACTAGTGCCACCAGCAAATAATACTGTTCCTATTACAGGACATATTCTCAGGGGAAGGGCATTTATACATATTATGAACAACAGAGGCCCTAAAATTAATCCTTGGGGAAGTGAATGTTTCAGAGAAAAAATGTTTAGTTGTATTAGGTGACTTTATATCAACTTTCTGTCTTCTGTTTTAAGTAACAGGACCTGAACCAATCTTCAGATACTCCTTCAGTTCCATAAAAATATAACTGAACTAAAAATTTCATGACTCACACAATCAAAATTTTGGGCAAATCACAGGCAAGTCCTCCAACATGCATTTTTTGTTTAACAGGTTTAAACACACTATCTGCTAGTCTCAACACAGCATTTCAGGTGATATCCCTTTCCTAAAACCATTCTGTTCTGTGACCAGTAAGTTGGTAGAATGCAGATGTTGGCTTTACCTACGGGGCATAGCTTTCTCAAATACCTTAGAAAAAACAGTTAATGGTAAAACAAGCCTGCAATTTGTCATACTAGTTTTGTCTCCTTTCTTGTAAAGTGGTTTTACTGCTGCAATTTGAAGATGGTCAAGAAAAATGCCTGTACAAGGTGATTGATTATAAATGAATTTTAGTGGGTGACTATTGAGAAACACACAAGTTTTTCAGATGTTACTAGTTATTTCATCATAACATGATTTTTTTTGTTTCAGAGAATGTATTATACTTTTTACCTCAGCTTCAGAGACTGGAATTATTTGTATGCAAGAGAAGTATCCAGGAAATGAATCTTTTAGAACTGAGATAGCCATCTCATTTCTCTATTTGTTGAATGTTAAATTTTTCAATAACTGTTATAAATAAATTATTTAAAGCAATGGCCACATTTTTTGGATCCTTTAATTATTGATCATTCCCAAGTGCTCCACTGAATAAACTTTTCCAGTATCTTTCTTTAGGATGTCCCACACTGTTTATATTTTGTTATTAGATTGTACTGTACTGGTGTGGCAGCTGACTCTTTGTAGCGTCTAGAATAAATAAAACTAGTGAAATTAAATCCTGCGCTAATAACTGCAACATTATAAACCCAAAAAATAACTTACCGTACACAAAAGCATGTACATCCTTATAAAGGAATATATTTTGAAAGATTCCAGCCTTAAACCAGTCCACATTCAGGAAAACTTCAGAGAATGTTATAATCATCCTATTATACACACTGTAACCTCCCACTGAAATTTCAGGGGCATTATAATAAAGTTTGCAGTAACTGCATAAATCTGCAGAAAGCACTGAAGGAGTATACGCCTCCTCACTTTTACAAGCATGCTTTTAGTGTCGTAACTTAAAAACCCTGCAACACCTTGTATTGCATAATATAATAAAATTATGTAAAATTCTGGAAAAAATACAGTACCTATTTACCGTGACCTCAATGCAGAAAGTCGTGGTGTAACATACATACGTACATATACAAATGGCGCCTTGAAAAATGAAGACGGAAATAACTGTTTGTGATTTAAAAAATGTACCCTTCTCTCTAACAAGTGTTCTAAGTTTGTACTGCGATAATTATTTCATGCGGGGTGGGCTCTAAATGCAGATTCTAAATTTATGGGTTAAAACAATGTTCTTTGGCAGCTATTCCACAGGCAGCTCAAAATCAAAACTCAACATGCTTCTAAGAGCAGCACTCTTTTAAACAGCGATAATTCAAATTAGCAACAGAATTAAATTATCCTACTGAACACCATACAGACACAAACGCCTTGAAAAAAGAACGAGTCAAATTTAAACAATACAGAACAATGTTCGCCTCCCGAACGAAGTTACGAGACATTTCCACCCATGAGTATAAAATCAGTATACTTACTTGCATTGAATCAGCACTGATTATTTCCCCTCCAAATCTTCTTGCAATTTCAATTCCTAACTTTGATTTTCCACATCCTGTAGCGCCTAGAATAACAATAACAGGGACACGAGAACACATTTCTCTTTCGCCATAGGCCGCCATGTTGGATTTACACATGAGATGTATGAGAAATTCAATAGTAAATCTCTTTGCAGCATGGCGTGTGGAAAATTCATGAACCAGTATCTGCCAGACAGCAATTTTAGGTGGCCGGAAAGTAATGTAAGAACCACACTCTTGACTGTTTACTAATAAGAATTTAAAACATAGTCGGTATAGAACGTTACATTATATTTAAAAGATCAGTAGTTAAGATTTATATGTATCATACCTTGTCAATAAACTACGTAAAATAATTCCAGCTCCATCCTCATTTGATCATACAGCATTCCATATAGTTGCTTTACACCCCCACCCCCCTCGCCAGGAACAACTAAGCTAAATGAGGGGCTTGTGGATAAAATTCAATGTCTCTTTAAAAACAGGAAGTTTCATTAACAATATATGCATACAGCTCTAATTAAAACGGAATTGAATTGTATTCATTTGGTATATTAAAAAACAGTGGAATGCAAAAACGAAAGCGATTCCATGAAAATCCCACCAGTGGGAGCTAAATAGTTCCATGCAAACAGAAAGGCGGACAGGACGGACCGACAGGGAGGACTAAGCAAGCAGTCGTTTTTTGCAGTTTTGCAAATGAGCCTAAAAATGAGTCAGCTAATTTTGTCGTTTGCTGTTCTGAGAGCCATGCAAAACCCAAATATACCGTGTGGGCAGAATGTAAAATTTTTTAATGTTAAAACTGGTGGTACATAAACTAATCAATGGGCTGTAAAGGGTACAAAAATTATTTCACTGCAACGTTACGTAATTCCAAATAGGGTCTTGCAGTAACTTTTAAAAATTCCTATATTACAAAAATTCTGTTTATCCACAGACAGCGTAAGAATAAAATGTTTACGTGTAAGTAAAAGTGTACCACACATAAAATTTCATCTGGTATGTACCTTAACAGGTCTGGTATTAATCTGAAGTAGAAGCGCAAGACTGTATGCGTAATTGATTATAAATACAACTGTTCTCAGCTTCACTCCTACTTCTGCCATATATGCAGGGTGGTGAATTTTTGTGGAAGAGTAGAAGATGGATGCCATATATCATACACATTCTACGAGCGTTATAAGAGCTTTTTGTGCACCTATCACTTTTTGATTAGACCTCCTCCTCCCACATTGTTATACACCAGCAATATGCAGTTTCATTCCTGATCTTGTAGTTGTATTTTATGTAATCCATTAAACATTGTTAAAGTAAAAAGTCCTTAGTTTATCTGGTGCATAAAGCTGGTAGCTGAACAGACGCATTTTGTGTGGCGGCATGTAGCCAGCGCTCGCCGCTAGTACAATTTGCCGTGAGTCCGAGACAACGAATTTTAAGTGAATGTACTGCACTTAATATTATATCTTACTCATAATATTTTTAAAAAAAGTGTTAGTAAGCTTTAGTTTACTGTACTGCAGTTAATAATCGTGTTTTTACTTCCCATATTTGCAGCATTTGCTGAAAATTGTTTACTTCGTCCATGCAGGCACAGGTCACACGTAAAAAGAAAAGTTATTCATTGCACGTCGAATATTTGCTGGTGAAACCAAAGACATTTTCTTTCAGTACGTCTTCAATAAGAGGAATATTATTACACAGTTGAACCTTTAACATGTTCACAAGCGACAAAGCGAGAGTCCAGATCTGGCGAACGTGGAGGCCACAATCCCCTTATTAATGTCGTCAAAAACACTCTAAACTTTATACCCACTGAATCGTTTGTTGTGTGAGCTCTTGCGCTGTCTTATTGGGGGGGGGATTTTAAAGTTCTCTCATAATGTGACAGGTGATAAAAATTGTGTCAGAAAATAGTATTATGCTCTCACTGGGGGAGGGTGGGGAGTGGGAGGCTTTACTTTAAGACTGACGGAATGGAACTTAGAAAAACTGAGGGAATACACCAAACTCTTCACGGAATCCTTATCTGTTGCGAGCAATCGAAATGCACAGGACCGCCTCAAGAGTTGTTCCTTGTATCCTGGGATTATCGGCATTTAACCCTCCAACACAGACCATAGAATTACACAAAGACAAAGTTAATTATCACCTGAATAAGTAATATGTGGTACTGGCCTGTTAGTTGCGGATTCTAATTTCGAAGGCGTGGGTTCCTTCCCAAAGCAGTACATGCGGGACGTGTGGTGTGAGGTGACGCTGGGACTACAGGTCTTTCGCACAGCAATTCGGTTTTCACCTGTCGCTGTCACACACCCGGTAATTCCCAAATCATTTATCATCCAGGGAATGGACGCAGGCCCGATAGCGGCCGCAACTTTCATACAAACGTGGTCGTGGGAGAGGGCAAGATATAAAGGAAGAATGAAACAAAGACAAAAGAGAGAGAGAGAATAACGTACTCTAACAGCTAAACACGAAGAAAATGTTTTCTCAAGGTGATTCATACCCGTGGCGTTATTAAATAATATGCATTTCGTGATAGTGCAGTCACACGAAAAACTACAATATGATCAATCAGGCTTGACTGATCATATTGTTGTGTTTTGTTCATTAATTATACAACGGAGATAAATCACCTTAAGATTGAAGCAGGTAGTCAATCTCATAATCATCGATTTAAGAAACTGAAGAAAATCCTTTATAGCTGCAACGCCATCGTACCTTGTTCGGGAGTGTTTATGTTATAAATTATGCCAAAATCAGGATCCCTAACATCTCAACAGCATCGAAGTCTACTTGCAAAACGCCTCAATGAAGATATTTTACCTAAATTAGCACAAGCAAATGGGTCACGACTGTCTTTTTGGAGTGAATGCGTGGAAAGTTGAATCCCTGCCCAGCTCATTCAACTGAATGATTTGCAAGCCGCCTTCTTGAAAGTAGCCTCGCCGCATTCAGGCAGCCGTATTAATAGCTTTCAATGACACGGTCTTCCATCCACCGAACGAGCACTGCCCTCCGAAGTCAGAGCATCAAGTTGCATTTCTCCCAGCATGGCAACACGTCTTACACGCAAGACTTGAGGTTACCACAGCGGTGTTGCTGAACATTCAAGTCATATGGGGTGTCAAGCTGTACCCATTCTACATAGTTAACGACATTTTGAAAAATCGCAGTGCCTTCATCTTGAGAGTAAAGCAATCCCAGTTACCAAACTTGCTCTGAGTCATACAGCTATGTTCCAATATTCGTGTAAAAAAAACATGTCAGCGAGACGCAACTCTGTTTAATGAACGGCATTCTACTTTGCTACATGTTTCTATACCAAACGAATCATCAACCGGCAATTAATACAAAGTTTTTAAACCACATCACTTCCCTGATAATTCATGCGCAGTCGAAACATGTAGCAATGTAGAATGTAGTTAATTAAATAAAGCTGTGTCCGACGTGCTCTATTTTCTTATGTGCGTCATCCCCGTTGTGTGTTTTACAATAGTTTGGTAATATATGTGTGCGTGGCACTTGCTGTCGAACACAACTATTTTTTATTGGCTATATAGGAAGCTTACAACAACTACAT
>Ga0123355_10015201_pt1 | contig 12085 bp, 7 predicted proteins | sample TergutEmb28metaG_3_FD_89872 | JGI IMG/M metagenome (GOLD analysis project Ga0123355, IMG submission 89872) | Embiratermes neotenicus P1 segment gut microbial communities from Petit-Saut dam, French Guiana - Emb289 P1 | ecosystem: Host-associated > Arthropoda: Insects > Digestive system > Gut ... | reverse complement strand
GTACAGATGTTAAAAAGTCTCTGTCCTTTTTAAGTGTAGGCCAGTTATTAGTTCATATATCGAGATTTTGTCGAAAAAATGAGTTACAGTACACTTCAGCTCTCTGTAACTCGGGTTATACATACATTAAACCGACACACGTCTATTTCTTCAGGTCTGAAGCGAATTCAGTGTGACGGCGTGCACATTTCTCACACAACTGACTTAGACCCTGAAGATGGAGACAACAAGTTTCTCGTACACGTCGGCTGCACAGCCAATGTCTACGCGGGGTCAACATTAAAGAGCAATGAAACCTCGGACTTTATTATGTTCGGCCACATACAGTTAACATCTACGTTCTGTTGCCTGACGGTTGGTTCATTTCAGGTACTCACACTTATAGAGTGACACCTTCTGGGATAGACTTAGTGAATCTTACTGCAACGTATCCAACACATTTAGACGTGTGCAACATAGAGGTGTTTCCAGCAGAACAGAGGGAGAATTAACGGAAAGGAGTGAAGCGTTAACACATGGGAGATCATGCACTTTATGAAAAGGGGAAATTCACAATATAACTCATCGCCGTCTTCATAAATTATTATCCTGTCGCGAAAAACACTTTTGATCGAAGTTAGTTAACTCAGTAAACGAAAATAAGAATCCTTCGAAATTCCACGAATGTTAATCTCAATGTATTATATTCCCTTGACTCTCAGACTATGATATCCGGTGCATGTGGTACGTAAGATTAGTAACGCCACCACTCTCCATCTAGGTTTAGAACTGTTGCCAAACCTAACAATCGACGCTTCATTGTAATTAATTCGCATGGCCGACTGAATAGCCAAGCTACTCTGTATTTTAGGGTGATCAAACAAAGTTACATGACACGGTTTGGGCGTGTAGCACTCATAGGGAAAAGCCAGAACCATCGAAGGTAAAGGGCACTTGGGAAATACCGGTGTAGATGGGACAAAATTACCAGAATAGAATTTACAGGAGTAAGAAATCTAGTAAAAACCATAAATAGTTTCGGCCACTTCATATGATGAGTAGGTCCTTAACGTTTAAAAGGTCCTGCAATATGGTGTTGTTTAGTGATGCTAAAACATTATTGAAGTTATGTGAATATTTTGTTTTAATCTTCGATACTAATAGTAAAATTGTACCAGATTTATGTAAAATATATTACTTTACCAACGACAAAATTTAACACTCCTTTTTTGCAGACGATCAAGTCATAATAGCTGATTCAGAGGATAATTTACAGCGAGAAATATTCACATTAAAAACGAAGTAAAAAATTTTGAAGTCTAAGAATTACCCAAAAAATGTGAGACAATGGCATTTTTAGGAGAAGACAGTAAGATGTAAAATCATTGTGGATAACAAACGTTTACAACAAGTACAGAATTGTAAATATATCGGTTGTGAAATTTCCTATGAAAGTGAAAAAATTTTATTGGACACAAATAACGAAATTTGTTCCAACACTGAGAATTTTGAACAGCACTTTTAAGCCAACTTTGGCCCAGAAATCTTTAAGAGTAGTTGTATATAATATAATGGCTGTCCCCATTCTTCTATATGGACGCGATATTATGAACCTCTTGACAAAAGGATAAAGAAATGTTTGACATTAATTAAGATGACATTTTTCAGAAGAACAGTGGAATGCACGCACTTTGACCACAAAAGGAATGAAGAAATTTTGGAATAGTTAAAAGCAGAAACTGGTGACGAGAAACTAAGACGATGCAAATCAAATTAGTTACGACATATAAGAAGAATAAACAACGGGCACCAAACGCAGTGCTGAAATATCGACCAGAAGAAAGAAAACGGCTTGGAAGACCTTTGAGGAGACAGACGAAGACGAAACAGGTCAATTGAGGCCTAATTCTTGACTGATGATGATGATGATGACGACGACGACGACGATGACAACTACTACTACTATTACGACGACGACGATGATGGTGTTGATTTTGGATATTTTGTCTTAAAGTTCTACGTAAAAGGAAATGTATTGAGAGCACTTTGTTTCTTTGCCACACGACTTGCTCTTGATAAGTGTTTGTGTCTTCAGGTTATTATTTACACATATACAGTTGTTCAATGTTAAGTTCTCTTCCACCTAAGTATCTTTTAAACGCGACTAATATTCTGATGTATACATACACACACACTCACACACACACAAACACACACAACACACACACACACATACACACACACCACACACACACATATATACACACACACCACACACACACATACACACACACACCACACACACACACCCACACACACACACACATATATATATATATAAAATAGAAGCCCTTTCCAGTCTAGTCCAAATAATATGGAACAAGCACAACATTTACTCAGGAACACATACAGCCTTAATCATGAAACACATGTAGCTCCTTGAAAGAAATAACACTCCGAGGAAGACTAATATCTGACTCAGCTCTATGTTATAAAATGCATCGAGGATACAAAATGTGGGTTTCAGATTTTGTTGAATGTGTAGAAATAAAATATGAACGATCGTGCCAAAAAACATGTTGTCTTTTGGATCTTCGACCTATGAGAATGTGGTGCTCAGCGGTTTTTTTCCTTTCTCTTATACCCACTTCCTGTTTCTCTCCTTAAAATCTTCATTTTGTTGAAATATCGCATTGTCATCAGAGTTCTGCTCTAATGCCATTACTGCACACGGTCTTCTTTAAGGTTTCCTAGTTATTCAGTTGTTCAGAAAGTTATGCTCTTGTAAGGAAAAGGAACGTTAGTCACCGCCTTCAAAAAACGCACCATTTCACGCTATTCTGACATCTACTTCACTCACAAACATCGCACTTAAAAACTATATATGAACTACACGCATTCATTCATTCATTCATATATAATGTTTATTTATACTTGAGTTTCCCAAATATATATGCATTTCTTAATTTCCCCCCTGCTGAGGCTTATTTCGTATTTCCCCTTTACATTTCAGATTAACATCCCTGAAAACCTGGTAGACTGATATATAATGTACTCCGCTCCGCATTCGGAAATTTTCTCCTTTGATACATTTTACGTCCTGTTCAAATATCCATTTTTACTCAGCTCTTTACAGTCGAGCACCACAATTTTGTGTTTTTCTGTAGCTTGTTTGACCAAGTATCACACCTGCTGAGGTTCAGTCGAAAAAGTTTTACTTTGACGAAGCAACTTTTCGAATAATTAGAACCCATGTGTAATTCAAAGGATCAGAAGTGCTTGTTCATAAGCTTCTGTTTGAAACGTATTACCTGTAATACTATCACTTACACTATGTTATTATACCGCATTATTACACCGGATAAATGATTCAGCATGAAAACATTTACACTTAAGTCGTAAGTGAAAATTATAATTAACTCGAAAAGTAACACTAATAAATATTTTGACGTTTTGCTGACCGTGCATCTCAGTATATTTATCTCAGTAATTAACCAAATTGATGCACAAGTTTTTGTTTTACCATAAATTTATTTCATGCCTCTACATGTTTCGAGCACATGTGCTCATCATCATCAGGAGATCAAAATTGTGTTATACTGCCTCTGGTATCATCACACCTATAGATGGCCGTCTCGTGCAGAGGTTGAGAGAGGAGTCCTCTCTTAACCTGTGCACGAGACGGTCACCTATAGGTGTGGTGATACCAGTGGCTGTGTAATGCAATTTTGACCTCCTGATGACGAGCACATGTGCTCGAAACATGTAGAGGTATGAAATAAACTTATTGTGAAACAAAAGTTTTGTGCATCAAGTTGGTTTACCCTTTGACGCCTAACGACCACTATAGTGGTCGTACCGCACCGCTAACCTCTAAAGTTTCATTTTATATATCTATTCAACAAATATAGGTATTGAATATTTTAAAAACGGTATATACTCTCTGTTGTTTTCACTTCAAAATGCAGTTTGTTTCATAATTCTAACGCATTTGGTTCCTGTTTTATTCACATTTTATATACGGGGTGTGCTAAAATTAAAAAAAAAAAACTCCGGCGCCAAAAGGTTAATTACTGAGTTAAATATACTGAATATTTGTTTCTCAAAAACGTCTGTAAACTTAGCATATGCCCCCTGCACACTCGTTCATCCAGCATGATGTGTCTCAAACGCAAAGCGGAACACAGCATCAATTGCAGATGTAGGAATGGTCGCGTTGCTACTCTGGTGACGTAGGCCAGAGTGTGGAGCGGTAGCTAACGCTTGATGGGGAAATGCATCTGTGGTTACGTAAAGTTTGTCCGACTGCTTAACACAGACACACACATTAATGAAATAGTTCTGTGTGTTTCTTCATTTTAGTCCTTAATAATTTTCCACGAGTGTGTAAAAATCTGAGGTAAAGCTAGCAATCACCTCTAGAGCCTAATCATTTTTAATCGTAACCTGATTCATATAAAGTTTTCCTTCTTGGAGAAAAATAATCTTTTGCTTTCATTGTTTCTTTTTACAAGTAAAAGTTTAAATTCCTATTTTTTGCGTACGTTGTAATTATCAAGGAAAGTAACTGGTTTGAAAAACTAGAGGTAAATTAGAGGATAATAATAAAATAGATTTTAAAAAGGCATGATTGGAGGATGTGGAATGGATTGATCTGGTTTAGTTTACGTGCAAGTGGCAGGATCTAGTAAATGAAACAATGAGCCTTTGGGGTAAAGAGTAGCATGAGGTACATTTCTTGACTGGCGAATAACTCGTTATTCTCTAAAAAAAACTCCGCTCCATGTAGTAAATTAGTTTGGCTTTTATGTGCGTGACGTGTACTTGTTTCATATAATAATTTTTATTGTGTTGCTGGGGTATTGAGAAATGTTCTTTCGGACGACCTTCATTTGTAAGACGTAAACGTCAAAAGAGAATTATGACGTGAGCCTGAGAATGTTACAATCCCCGATTACATATTTTCACGTGCTGTGGATAGACACATGTTTGGTATAAATTCTATTTGAAAGCTTTTAAAGTAATTTGAAGACTGAAATGTTGACAACATCAACCTGTTCCTTCCGAATAGGAAATAGCGTTTTGAAAGAACTCCATTAACAGCAATGGTCACAGCGCTTAGTGCATTTCATGCACAGATGTGCCGTTAATGAAACTTGCTGCTCAGTACATTATGAACACGTTCCTATTTTGTAATGAGACACGTGTTTCACGAAAATGTGTAATTACGAAAATAGAGTGAAACTAAATTTGTGATGTCATGAAATGTGTAGAAGAACGAATAAAATTTAAGTTGTGTTGGGACTTAATTAACTGTCAGTTTGATGTTTGTTAGACCGTGCATCATTGTGATAACTGAGGAATAAAACCAACTAGATGCCACTTATTATTTTATTGTACTTCTTATAGGCTCAACATGTTTTGGGCCCTACTATGCCCATCATCAAGAACTCGCGACTATGATGTTGATTACCACATTGGTTGCTTCGTTCTTGGTTTGCTGTAGGTTGGCGGTTAGGTGCGGGTAGGCTGGAGTAGTGTCCGAGCTGCAGGATACTCCAGCTTAACCGCACCTAACCTCCAACCTACAGCAAACGAAGAACGAAACGACCAATGTGGTAATCAACATAATAGTCGCGAGCTCCTGACGATGGGCATAGTAGTGCCCGAAACATTTTGAGCCCATAAGAAGTACAAAAAAATAATAGGTGGCATCTAGTTGGTTTTTATTCTTCAATTAACTGTCAGTTGTACGATACGTGTATTGACAAGTAAGTTCTAAAATATCCTGTTTTGCTGAATATACAGAACTTCACACTGGTGTTCCTGATGGTCGAAGTATTCTGAGATATTACGCCTTATCGATTGATAAATATTTGTCAGAGAATTGAAGAATCATATTACTCTTTTCTTTAGATTCACAGAGTGAAAGAAAAGTCACAGCTTGCACATTTCAGAAGTTCTGAATTTCGACTGTGTTCTCTGCTTTACACACTTTTTATATTCTCATTGATTAAGTGTGTCCTAGAATTACTAAATTCCTGGAATTTGTTTATTTTCTCGTAATAAGAAAGAGAACAAAATTTTCGGAAACCGGGTCTGTTTCTATCTTTCGGGTAAAGGGTGGGAAGGCCCTAAGTCATTTGAATCCGACTTTTCAAATGCCTTTCGAATCACTGTAAAACTTAATGCCACTTAAGTAACTAATATCAAGTTTAGGCAGGCGGATATGCGAGGAGATGACAAGACCATAAATCTAATGAACTTGGCATACAGTTTTCCTGACATATCTTACTCAGTCTATCTGTGCAAATATTTAAATATTACTACTACATCCTTCCAAAATTCTTACCTGATCGCTTGCATAGTTACGTTTTCTTATCATTCGACGTCACATAACGCGTAAAACTTTAAAAGCATCAGTCTCTAACATAGGAATTGGCAGGCTATTTTCATTCATAGGGACGTTTGGTAAATATGGTAGCTTGCTAGTTTATGACACTCTGTAGTTTGGGTGGCTACCGATATCCCGGAAGAAAATACTGCCTGCTTGTCCTACTGGACGAAGAATTTTCCATAAAGTTGGCACCTACCCGCAGTCCTTCACCAATATGAATCATCACCCCTATGGAAACCAGAAGTAATTCCCTGTATGAATTCGCTCTGTTCCCGCTTTAATGCAGTTCGCTGCTGTTGATAAAAACGCAGAAAAATACAGAGAAGCTGCTGCCTCTGTCAATGTCACGGGTGCCAAGTTATAAGTTCCGATCTGCATTACTATAGGGACGTGAATCATCATCGTAAGTATGCGTAAACCTTTATAACTTTAATTGCCGCTGTTAATACAAGCCATATATAAAGGTTCAGCTCCTTCCTCACATCAAGAACAGTCCATTTGAATTCGAAAGGCCATTAGGTTTTTATTGTTTAGGAACACGATGGACGTTTATTGTAAGCATCATATGCAAAATATACACGTTCTGTGCCAGCAGATGTCAAGAGTTTATTAATGATACAGCAGGTGGTAAAAGAAAGGGATGCTTTATTGCCATTGTTTTACAACTTTACTTTAGAGCATGCCATTAGGAGGGTTCAGGTAAACCACAATGGCTTGGAATTAAATGGTACACATCAGCTACTCTTTTATGCTGATGATGTTAATATACTGAGCGGAAGCGTATTTACTATAAAAAACAAAGACTCTTTCATACTTGTTAGTAAGAAGACTGGACTAGAAGTCAGTGCTGATAAAAATAAGTATAGTGTCATGTGTCAAGGTAAGAATGCAGGACGAAGTCTCAATATAAAGAATGATAGTCGTTCCTCTGAAAGGGTGGAACAATTTGAATATTTGGGTAAAACCTTAAGGAATTCTACCCAGGAAGAAATTTAAGAGAAGATTAATGCCAGAGAATGTTTGCTATCATTCGGCGCAGAATCTTTTGTCTTCCACTTTGCTATCCAAAAATATAAAGATTAAGATATTCAGAACTATAATTATGCTTGTTGTTTTGTATGGGTGTGAAACTTGGTCGCTCACATTGAGACAGGAACCCAGTATGAGGGTGTCGGAGAATAGGGTTCCGTAGCGAATATTTCGGCCTAAGAGGGACGCGTAACAAAACAGTGTAGAAAACTACATAACGAGAAGTTTAATGATCTGTACTCATCACCAAATATTATCCGGGTCATCAAATCGAGAAGAATGAGATGGGGGGAGCGTATGGGGAAGAGGAGAAGCGTATACAGGGTTTTGGTGGGGAAGCCTGAGGGAAGGAAACCACTTGGAACACCCAGGCGTAAATGGGAGGGTAATACTAAGATGGAACTTTAGGAAGTGGGATGGGAGGAATGGATTGGATTGATCTGGCCTAGGTTAAGGATAGGTGGCGGGCACTTCTAAACGCGGCAATGAAACTTCGGGTTCCATAAAACGTGGCTATTTCTTCACTAGCCCAGAACCGGTTAGCTTCTCAAGAAGGACTCTGCACCATGAGGTAGTTAGCCAATAAGTAAGTAAGTAAGTGAAGTACAGCAGGTGGTAAATATAGCGATCATAGGGCTTCAAAATGTTAATGTTGGAAACTACACGACATATATCCGTGAGAGTATGGAAAACCTCATATTGCTGTACGTTTAAATATGCAGTAATCCTATGAACCTAACAGTTGTTTTGAATTTCAAATATGCATTGGTTTGAACAAGCGCTTTGATAAACACTTCTCGTGTTACACTCTGTTTCAGCTTACAACTATGGACAGAATTTCACTGTGTAAAACGAAAGAAGCCAAATGAATTATTAGTGATGCTTTCCAACGTTATGAAGTTATAAATGTTTAAAAGTCCACTGAGGCAAATGTTAATACTTGTCATTTTATAACAAAATTGCGTTCACTTGAAAACCGTTGGTGTTTAATAAATAAAGCACTAGGGATATTTGCATATAGAGTGAACTTTTATTGGCCAGAGTCACTTTTATATTACACTGTTCAAACTAACATTAATCATCAAGTTTCGTAGCGTAATAAATTGCTTTTAAACTAATGTTCCATAACTTGGGGCACAGAACTACACAACCAAGTATTTCAACTCGAAAAACTTCAAACAATTCAGCACCGACATGAAGATCAAAATGTTCCCTTAAGTTGACGTTTCACTTCCTATCCCTTTTCTTGTCCGTTCTCTCTTTTAAACATAGGTTACCTCATTACATACATTTCTCTCTTTTTCCCTCACTTTTCTCACTATTTACATATTGAATAGAGCCGTTGTACATGTATGTCCTGGGTTCGAGACTGTAGGAAATTTTTCTCTTTGGGGGGTGGGGGGGAGGGAATCCGAGTACAGGCTAGGGTATTCGAGCAGTGCAATGAGAGGTTTCGTACCCCAACTAATTACCTGGAATGTTATATATATATATATATATATATATATATATATATAGACAGAAGATCACAGTTCATATTTAACCCAATCATACGCACATATATATCCAACGAAATGTACCGAGTTGAAGCTGGAAGGAGTAGAGCCAATTAAATCGATAACTGAGGGGCAAGATTCTTGAATTTCAGAGAAAAAGAAATTATTTTTGGGCGGAAAGACGCTCGTTAGTTGGCTTCTTAATGGTAATGAAAGTAGATCTCAAACTTTACGTGTTGCAAGAAGGGAATTCCTTAGCGGGGAGATGGGAGTTATTTTTTTTTCGGTGCCAGAAACATTTCATTGGTAACAAAGTCGTGTAATATTTTAGGAGATCTACCTTGAGAATGATAAAACACACACACACACACACACACACACACACCACTTAAGTGCATACAGGTACATTTGTCTCATTTGTTGTATCAATGACGTATTATGCAACTGTAAAACGATCAGTATTTATGCAACTTCATATACGTGCCTATATCCACTACTATATTCAAGTGTATCAGCTATGTTGCTTCAGTTTTATGTTTAATGTGTGTGTGTGTGTGTGTGTTTATTGTGTGTTTGTGTCCGTGTTTGTTGTTGTGTGTTTGTGTGTGTGTGTTTGTTGTGTGTTTGTGTGCGGTTTGTGTGTGGTTTGTGTGTGTGTGTGTGTGTGTTTGTGTGTGTACTTGTGTGTGTGTTTGAGTGTGTGTTTGTGTGTGTGTTTTTGTTTGTGTGTTTGTGTGGGTGTGTGTGTGTTTGATTGGGTGTGTGTGATTGTGTGGATGGGTGTTTGTGTAGGTTTGTGTGTGTTTGTGTGTGTGTGTGTTTGTGTGTGGTTTGTGTGTGTGTGTGTGTGTGTGTGTGTGTGTGTGTGTGTGTGAACTATTAGCGTGGATTAACATTCTCCGAAAACCGAATATTCCCTGCCAAGCCTCAAGTTCTCGTTGAGCAAATTTCACAAACGTCTAGCTCAGACGACGTCAGAAATATCATTGAAGCTAGGTAATAGAAACGAATTTGGTGCAGTGACGGTTACAAATCCTTCGGTTGCTTCTGCTTCGTTACATTTTGTTTAAAGCCCGTAACACATAGTGACATCTGATTCAATCTCATTCATCTTATTCTTCTCTCTACCTTAGCTAAGGCTGTTAGGCTAAGATCATCACATATTATTTGCGTTTGACTTACCTCCTAATATGTTTTGCATATTATTCCTTAAGTGTAATTTCTCTGCTTGTAAATTACACTTTGCCTAAATACAATCATGTGTCACACAATATTCCCACCAGCTAAGCAAAAGATAAGCAGTTTATTTTATGGAATAGAGGTAAACAAAGATGAAGAGTAGCTGAGTTATTTTTTCCAATCCTTTCCTCTTATGAGCATTTCTGTTGGTTATTTACCAAGAAAATGGTTTTCAGGAAGTCAGGAAAATATCGTAAACATTTTTCTCAAATACATAGATAGTATTTTTGGTTCCTGCAACTTATATTATTGATGAGATATTTTATAATTCAGGTATGATATTTTAAACTGAAAGGAACACTGCGATTAGATTTTACAGTGTAGTGGGTCCTGAGGTTCAATCCTGTCCGTCTGTCCCCCATTTCGGAGAAATAAACTTCATATTTAGGAGAAGAATGGTTCGTTTTGTTGACTTCCTGGAAAGGTGAAAGTGGCTTTTTCTAATATTTCATGGGTTTAAGACCAATATGAAATTATGTCATATATATATTTTGTCTAAAATTTCTTACTTATTTCGTGACTGTTTGTAATATATGTTGATATTACGTACAGGTATTCGCATTTCTTGGTAGAAGGAAGATGTTCTATTAGAAGGAAATGCCATTAAAATTTCTCACGTAGTAATTTCAGATATTAATTTTTATTGGAGCATTAAAATAAAAATGATACACTAGCTTTCCGGAATTGGTGCACGCGGTAGCTCAGTGGTTAAGGTACTGTGTTACAAATGGGAAGGTCGCTGGTTCGATTCCAGATGGTGTCATTGGAATTTATCATTGACATAATCCTTCCCATCGCACTGTGGCCCTGGGGTCAACTCAGACTCTAACAGAAATGAGTACCATGAGTATTTCCTGGGGGGTAAAAGCGGCAGATGCGTAAGGCTGTCAACCTTACCACCATCCTGGGCCATTGTCATGTAATCTGGGAACCTTAACTTCCTGGAACCGTCTGGGAACCTCGGGCCTGTAATAGGATTGATTTAACTTTTTTATTTATCTTTCCAGATTGTGATCAAGCAGTTGCTAGAGGAAATACCTGAAAATATATTAAAGGTAAAGAAGGTATCAGGTGTTCAAAAGAATTAACTATTTTCACATTTTGCAGTAAATGTATAATTTAATTTAACGTTTTGCTAACAAAATTCCCTATGAAAATTTAAAATCCAAAGTTTTAATTTCAAACTAAAAATTAAAATTAAGTTCCATTTTGTTAATTTCAAATAGAAGAGGAATTATTTTCGGTCATCCTACATGTTTAATATTTTTTAAGTCCAGTCTGCTACTGAAAATGTAAATTGCATCACGAACTTAACGAGACAATACGTACGGGACTAAAAGACACTGTTTATTATGTCCCTTTTAACTCCCACGCCTTTACGAAACTGTCGTACGGCACCGTTTTGAACTGCAACGAAGAAACCTACACGTTCTGGCCAACTAGGTGGGCGAATCAGGTGGCAACAACTGCTTGCGAAACAAGCGATAAACCAACACGGTGTTTACATCACCCGACAGTTAGTGCCATGTCGCTGCGCTGTCTTGCGACGCGCGGTTCACACGAGGGAGTTTACGAACTTTAAAACATAACCATAACTCCGTAATAGTCCCAAATCGGACACATGTTGATGCAAAATTGTTGAATCACAAATAACTAGCAAGTAATCTATTGCAATAATATCCACAAGTCATGAATCACCTTGTAAATATACGTATATAATATTTCTCGAAATAAGTTTTTGAAATCGCAATAACTCTCTACATTAAAATCTCAAATATCAGTGATACCATTTGATTAGCACACCAACTAATGCACATACATAAAAGTTTTATGTGGATAAAGAGACCAACTAGATGTCACTTTTGGTATTATGTTTATTTTTCCTTTATAGGTTGCTCAACATGTTTCGGGCCACCTTGTGCCCATCTTCAGGAGCTGACGACTT
>Ga0123355_10015200_pt1 | contig 12085 bp, 3 predicted proteins | sample TergutEmb28metaG_3_FD_89872 | JGI IMG/M metagenome (GOLD analysis project Ga0123355, IMG submission 89872) | Embiratermes neotenicus P1 segment gut microbial communities from Petit-Saut dam, French Guiana - Emb289 P1 | ecosystem: Host-associated > Arthropoda: Insects > Digestive system > Gut ... | reverse complement strand
TATTGTGTGTGTATGTTAGTGTGTGTGTGTTATTGTGTGTGTTTGTTAGTGTGTGTGTGTTATTGTGTGTGTAGGTTAGTGTATGTGTGTGTTATTGTGTGTGTGTATGTTATTGTGTGTGTGTATATTATTGTGTGTGTGTATGTTAATGTGTGTGTATGTTATTGTGTGTGTATCTGTTATTGTGTGTGTATGTTAGTGTTTGTGTTTGTTATTGTATGTGTGTGTATGTTATTGTGTGTGTATGTTAGTGTCTGTGTGTGTGTTATTTTGTGTGTGTATGTTATTGTGTGTGTATGTTAGTGTGTGTGTAAGTTATTGTGTGTGTGTTATTGTGTGTGTTTTTTTAATACATTTATTTTCCCTCGCATGCTCCATTAACATGCCGCAATACTACGTGCATTGTTTACAGATTACACGTTGTTTTTCTTTCTATAATTTATACATTTAGTATCCTACTTTCCATATATTGTGCTTTAGTCATTGTCCCGGATTATTGAGTCTATGTATTCTCTAAAGTTTTTATAGTATATTGTGCTTAGTTTGTTAAAACTCACTGGCCAGTTTTCTGTCCTCATCTCCACTGCTTTTAGTTTGTCCCTTTCTTGGTCAAAGTTGTGCACTCGAATATTATGTGTTGCACCGTTTGGTCACCATTTTTACACTGACACTGTGGGTTATCTATTATATTACACTTGTATAAACATGACTTTATGTTGCCATGTCCTGTTGTTATTGTTGTAAATGTAGGTGTGTGTTTGTATGTTATTGTGTGTGTGTATGTTATTGTGTGTGTGTATATGTTATTGTGTGTGTTTATGTTATTGTGTGTGTGTATGTTATTGTGTGTGTTTATGTTATTGTGTGTGTATGTTATGGTGTGTGTGTGTGTGTGAATGTTATTGTGTGTGTTTATGTTATAGTGCGTGTGTGTTATTGTGTGTGTGTATGTTATTGTGTATGTGTGTGTATGTTATTGTGTGTGTTTGTTAATGTGTGTGTGGCGTGTGTGTGTGTATGTTATTGTGTGTGTGTTATTGTGTTTGTGGCGTGTGTGTATGTTATTGTGTGTGTGGCGTGTGTGTGTGTATGTTATTGTGTATGTGTGTGTGTTATTGTGTGTGTGTTTATGTTATTGTGTGTGTGTGTTTATGTTATTGTGTGTGTTTGTGTGTGTGTGTGTGGATTTAAATTCAATTCGTAACCTGACGCTCGATTCTCCGGCACTAATCAAAGTATTCCGTAATTCGTAAACATGGCTTGGTGCCAACTTGCTGATGCAAATAGACGTTTCTTTAAAACCCCAATATAAAGGCAAACTGCAGAATAAAATATTTGACTACTATTGGTCCTAAATTATATATATAAGCCGTCTATTTCTAGCCCGGTTTTTGTACTTTTGTTGGGAATACGAAGAATTTTCAACATGTCGTAATAAATATTTTCCTTGCTTAAAACAGAAGGAAAACCCTCTCCTTATTTAAACTTTTGAAGCGCGAATTTCTTCTGATCTAAGTCACCCAGAACACCATCTCCATTGCCAAAAACAAGCACTTATGCTGTATAGAGAAAAAATCGTCGCTGACATTGAGAATAATATGGCATAAATAAGTTCCTAATCTGTGCGGGCAGAGTAGAACGATTTGAATTATTGAATCAAATGGTACAAATATTTACACCGATATTCAGCTACGCAATTATACAATGGGCATGAAAATAATTTGGTTACATCGCTCACTAAAAACAATGGAGTCACAATCCCAAAATAGACCACTTGTAGTTGTGGTGGACTGCCACTGACTAACCAAGGCGCTTAGCCAAGCAAAAGAGCGGTATAAAACTGACAACATAGTTGCGAGGGAAAGTGAGAACTGCAAAGTGGAGACAAACAGCAAGAAGGCTACAGGCTACGGAAAATGTACGTACGAAGAAGAATAGTGTTGTGTGCACATAAAACTGTGTTTGTGTGCGTGTTTCTGTTAATTTATTCCTACACTACCACACTGGTAACACCGCAGATAGGAGACAGCGTAGTGCCGTGAATAAGTGTAATTTTCCTCCATCAAAGCAGCATGCAGCAAGAGGCTGAAGTATCAACACGGCCGGAACAAACGCCTGATACGATTTTCACTATCAACCGCGTCGGTATTCGTGTCCCGCCTTTCTGACTCGTAGAGAAATCCGTGTGGTTCGCGCAGTTCGAGGTTATGTTTGCTTTGTCCAACACCACGCAGGACACAACACAGTTCTATTATGTCATCTCACAACTTGACAACAAATACGCGGCGGAGCCGAAGGAAGTCATTTCCAACCACCACCCACAGCCATTATGACAGAAAGAAGGCAGAATTGCTTGAGTTCAAATTGTAACAACTACATGTTACAATAATGGCATCTAGCGTGGTATGATTCTACCAACAGGTGTGTCGGTATTGTGGGATGTAGTTGATAGATTTTGTAGATCAAACGTAGTATTAGCTCTAAATGACAATTTTTCGTTATGCAACTGCATTCAAACAGCAATATGACTGCAGATAATACCTTCCGTAACATTGATGCGATAGTTTACTCTGAATATTGCACGGTGCTGATCGAACCCAATGTGCAATATCTAGGATATTTAAGAGCTGTTCTTCAAATCAAGGGGGCGAAAGGATTTGCTTCGATAAGAGTAATAGAAATTAAAAATGTCACAGGCCATATAAGAAAAATGTGCAAAGAACAAACAATTCATATACTATTAAACCCAATATAAATTCAAAGTGCTTACAGCAAACAATTCAAATATTATTAAAACCAATATAGCTACACAGTGCACACAGAAAACCATTCACACATTATTAACACCAATATGGCTACACAGTGCATACAGCAAACAATTCATATAGTATTAGCACCAATATGACTACACAATGCATACAGTAAAACAATTCATATAGTATTAACACCAATACGGCCACACAGAGCATACAGCAAACAGTTTATAGAGTATTAACACCAATATGGCTACACAGTGCATACAGCAAACAATTCATATAATATTAACACCAATATGGCAAAAGAGTGCATACAACAATCAATTCAAAAAATACAAACACAAATATGGCTACACAGTGCATACAGCAAACAAATCATAATATATTAAAAACAATATGGATAAACAGTGCATACAGCAAACAATTCATATACTATTAACACCAATATGGCTACACAGTGCATACAGCAAACAATTCATTTAGTATTAACACTAATAAGGCTACACATTGCATACAGGAAACAGGTCATATAGTATTAAAACCAATATGGCTACACAGAGCATACAGCAAACAATTCATATAGTATTAACACCAACATGGCTACACAGAGCCTACAGCAATCAGGTCATATAGTATTAACACAAATATGGCTACACAGTGCTTACAGCAAACAGGTCATATAGTAATAACACCAATATGGCTACACAGAGCATACAGCAAATAATTCATGTAGTATTAACACCAAAATGGCTGCACAGTGCATAGAGCAAACAGGTCGTAAAGTATTAACACCAATATGGCTACACAGTGTATACAGCAAACTGGTCATATAGTATTAACACCAATATGGCTACACAGTGCATACAGCAAACAGGTCAAATAGTATTAACACCAATATGGCTACACAGTGCATACAGCAAATAATTCATATAGTATTAAAACCAATACAGCTAAACAGAGCTTACAACAAACAATTAATATAGTATTAACACAAATATGGCTACAAAGTGCATACAGGAACATATTCATATATTATTAACACCAATAAGGCTACACAGTGTATACAGGAAACAATTAATATAGTATTAACACCAATCTATCTACACAGAGCATAAAACAAACAATTCATATAGTATTAACACCAATAGAGCTACACAGATATACAACAAAAAGTTCATATAGTATTAACACCAATATGGTAACACAGTGCATACAACAAACTATTCATTTAGTATTAAAAACAAATTTGGCTACACAGTGCATACAGCAAACATATTCATATAGTATTAAAACAAATAAGGCTACACATTGCGTACAGCAAACAATTGATATAGTATTAACAACAATAAAGCTAGAAGGTGCATGCAGCAAACAACTCATTTAATATTAACACCCATATGGCAACACAGGGCATACAAAAAACAATTCATATAGTATTAACACCAATATGGTTACACAGTTCATACAGCAAACAATTCATACAGTGTTAACACCAATATGGCTATACAGTTCATACAGCAAACAATTCATACAGTATTAACACCAATATGGCTACAAAGGACATACAACAACAAATCATATAGTATTAGCACCAATATGGCTACACAGTGCAAACAGCAAACAATTCATTCATTATTAACACCAATATGGGTACACAGTTCATACAGCAAACAATTCATACAGTATTAACACCAATATGGATACACAGTTCACACAAAAACAATTCATTTAGTATTAACACCAATATGGCAACTCAGTGCATACAGCAAACGATTCATACATTAGTAACACCAATATGACTACACAGTTCGTCAAGCAAACAATTCATACAGCATTAAAACCAATATCTCTACACAGTTCACACAGCGAACAATTCATACATTTTTAACACCAATATGGTTACACAGTTCATACAACAAACAATTCATACAGTTTTAACACCAATATGGTTAAACATGTCATACAGCAAACAATTCATACATTAGTAACCCCAATATGCATACACAGTTCATACAGAAAACAGTTCAAACAGCATTAAAACCAATATGTCTACACACTTCACACAGCAAACAATTCATACAGTTTTAACAATAATATGGTTACACAGGTCATACAGCAAACACTTCATACATTACTAACACCAATATGGCTACACAGTTCATACAGAAAACAATTCATACAGTTTAAAACGAATATGGTTACACAGTTCATACAGCAAACAATTCATACAGTACTATCACCATTATGGCTACACAGTTCATACAGCAAACAATTCATACAGTATTAACACCAATATGGCTACACAGTTCATACAACAAACAATTCATATAGTATTAACACCAATAGGGCTACACAGAGTATACAGCAAATAATTCATACATTATTAACACCAATATGCCTACACAGTTCATACAGCAAACAAGTCATAAAGTATTAACACCAATATGTCTAAACAGTTCACACAGGAAACAATTCATACAGTATTAATACCAATATGGCTACACAGTTCATACAGCAAACAATTCCTATAGTATTAACACAAGTATGGCTACACAGTTCATACAGCAAACAATTCATATAATATTAACACCAATATGTTTACACAGTTCATACAGCAAACAATTCATACAGTATTAACACTAATATATCTACACAGTTCACACAGCAAACAATTCATACAGTATTAACACCAATATGGCTGCACAGTTCATACAGCAAACAATTCCTATAGTATTAACACAAATATGTCTACACAGTTGATACAGCAAACAATTCGTATAGTATAAACATCAATGTGGCTACAATTCATAGATCAAACAATTCATGTAATATTAAGACGTATATGGCTACACAGTTCATAAAACAAACAATTATTATAGTGTTAACACAAATATGGCTACACAGTGCATACAAGAAACAATTCAAACATTAATAAAACCAATATGCCTACTCAGTTCATACAGCAAACAATTCATACCGTATTAACACTAATATATCTACACAGTTCACACAGCAAACAATTCATACAGTATTTACACCAATATGTCTACACAGTTCATACAGCAAACAATTCATATATTATTAACACAAATATGGCTACACAGTTCTTACAGCAAATAATTCATATAGTATTAACACCAATATGGTTACACAGTTCATACAGCAAACAGTTCATATAGTATTAACACCAATATGGCTAAACAGTGCATACAGATAACAATTCATATTGTATTAATACAATTATGGCTACACAGTTCATACAGGAAACAATACGTATAGTACTAACACCAATATGTTTACACAGTTCATACATAAAACATTTCATATAGTATTAAAACCAATATGGCTACACAGTGTATGCAGCAAACAATTCATATAGTATTAACACCAATATGGCATCACAGTTCATACAGCAAACAATTCATAAAGTATCAACACCAATATGGCTACACAGTGCATACAGCAAACAATTAATACAATATTAACACCAATTTGGCTACACAGTTCATACAACAAACAATTCATAAAGTATTAACACCAATATTAAAAAAAAAACAACACACACCCCGTCCACACACCGGAACCAATGCCAACTACAAAGGACTAGCCACATGCACCTCGGCCACAGCGGATAAACAATTAAAATTTTACATATAAACCAAATTAATTAAATGTGTTCCATGTTATAAATCCAACTTGTAATGCATAAGGAATCCCAAATGCATTTGGAAAATAATATGACAAAATAGTGATGTAAATAATATGTTCTTAAGCTCGACCTGATGATGACCCCCAAGGATCGAAACATGTAATTTTAAACCTACAATTAAAGTTGTGTTGACGAAATTTATATTCTATTTATAATAGACTTAATAACACCAATATGGCTACACAGTTCACAAAGTAAACAATTCATAATATATTATCACCAATATGGCTACACAGTGCATACAGCAAACAATTCATACAATATTAACCCCTATATGGATAAACATGTCATACAACAAACAATTCATAAAGTATTAACACCAATATGGCTACACAGTTCATACAGCAAACAATTCATAAAATATTAACACCAATATGGTTACACAGAGAATACAGCAAACAATTCAAACAATATTAACACAAATATGGCTACACAGTTCATACAACAAATAATTCATAAAGTATTAACAACAATATGGCTAAACATTTCATACAGCAAACAATTCATATTTTATTAACACCAATAAGGCTACACAGTGCATACAGCAAACATTTCAAATAATATTAACGCCAATATCGCTACACAGAGCATACAACAAACAATTCATTTAGTATTAACACCAATATAGTTACATAGTTCATACAGCAATCTATTCATAAAGTATTAACACCAAAATTTCTACACAGTGCATACAGCAAACAATTCTACTATATTAACACCAATATAGCTACAGAATTAATACAAATACAATTCATAATATATTAACACTAACATGGCTACACAGTTCATAGAGCAAACAATTCATACAGTATAAACACCAATATGGCTTCACAGTGCATACAGCAAACAATTCATAGAATATTAACACCTATAACTCTACACAGTTAATTCATCAAGCAATTCATTTAGTATTAACACCAATATGGCTAAACAGTTTATGCAGCAAACAATTCATAAACTATTAACACCAATATGGCTATACAGTGCATAAAGCAAACAATTAATTCAATATTAACACCAATATGTCTACACAGTTCATACAACATACAATTCGTAAAGTATTATCACCAATATGGTTACACAGTTCATACAGAAAACAATTCAAATAGTATTAACACCAATATCGCTACACAGTTCATACAGAAAACATTTCTTTTAATATTAACACGAATATGGCTACACAGTGCATACAGCAAACAATTCATATATTATTAAAACCAGTATGGCTACACCGTGCATACAACAATCAATTCATATAGTATTAACACCAATATGGCTACACAGTTCATACAACAAGCAATTCATATATTATTAACACCAATATGGCTACACAGTGCATACAGCAAACAATTCATACATTAGTATCACCAATTTGCCTACACAGTTCACTCAGCAAATAATACATACAATATTAACACCAATATTTCTACACTGTTCACACAGCAAACATTTATACAGTTTAACACCAATATTGCTACACAGTTCATACAGCATACAATTCATAAAGTTTTAACACCAATAAATGTACACAGTTCATACAGCAAACATTTCATACATTATTAACACCAATATGGCTACACAGTTCACATAGAAAACAAATCATACATTATTAACACCAATAAGGCTACACAGTTCATAAAACAAACAATTCGTATAGTATTAACACCAAATTGGCTACAAAGTGCATACAGCAAACAATTTGTATATTATTAACACCAATATGAATACACAGTTCACACTGTAAACAATTCATACAGTATTAACACCAATATGGCTACACAGTTCATACAGCAAACAATTCATTTAGTAATAACACAAATATGGCTACACAGTTCATACAGCAAACAATTCATATAGTATTAACACCAATAAGGCTACACAGTTCATACAGCAAACAATTAATATAATTTTCAAACAAATATGGCTAAACTGTTCATGCAGCAAACAATTCATATAGTATTAACACCAATATGACTACACAGTTCATACAGCCAACAATTCATACTATATTAACACCAATATATCTACACGGTTCACAGTTTTAACAACAATATGTCTACACAGTTCACACAGCAAAGAATTCATACCGTATTAACACCAATATGGCTACAAAGATCATACAGCAAACAATTCATATAGTATTAACACAAATATGGCTATACAGTTCACACAACAAACAATTCTTTTAGTATTAACACAAATATGGCTACAAAGTGCATACAGCAAACAATTCATAAATTACTAAAACCAATATGCCTTCACAGTTCATACAGCAAACAATTTATACAATATTAACACCAATATGTCTAAAAAGTTCACAAAGCATACAATTCATACAGTATTAACACCAATATGTCTACACAATTCACACACCAAACAATTCATACAATATTAACACTTATTTGGCTACACAGTTCATAAAGCAAACGATTCATACAGTATTAACTCAAATATGGCTACACAGTACATACAGCAACAATTAGTATAGTATTAACGCCAATATGGCTACACAATTCATACAGCAAACAGAATATATAGTATTAACACCAATATGGCTAAACAGTTCATACGGCAAACAATTCATATAATATTAACACCAATATGGCTACACAGATCATACTGCAAACAGTTCATTTATTATTAACACCAATATGACTACACTTTTCATACAGCAAACAATTCATATAGTATTAACACAAATATGGCTACACAGTGCATACAGCAAACTATTAATTTAGTATTAACAACAAAATTGCTACAGAGTTCATACAGCAAACAATTCATAAAATAGTAACACCAATATAGCTACAAAGTGCATGCAGCAATCAATTCATACAATATTAGCAACAATATAGCTACACAGTTCATACGACAAACAATTTATAAAGTATTAACACCAACATGGCTACATAGTTCATACAGCAAACAATTCGTAATTTATTAACACCAATATGGCTACACAGTGCATACAGCAAACAATTCATACAATATTAACACAAATATGGCTACACCGTTCATACAAAAAACAATTCATAAAATATTAACACAAATATGGCTACACAATTCATGCAGCAAACAATTCATAATTTATTAACACCAATATGGCTATACAGTGCATACAGCAAACATTACATACCATATTATCACCAATATGGCTACACAGTTCATACAACAAACAATTCATAAAGTATTAACACCAATATGGCTACACTGTTCGTACAGCAAACAATTCATTCAATATTAAAACCAATATGGCTACACAGTTCATACAACAAACAATTCATATAGTATTAACACCAATATCGCTATACAGTGCATACAGCAAAATTTCATATATTATTACCACCAATGTGGCTACACAGTGCATACAGCAAACAATTCATACAGTATTATCACCAATATGGCTTCACAGTTCATACAACAAACAATTCATATTGTATTAACACCAATATGGCTACACATTGCATACAGCAAACTATTCATATGGTATTAAAACCAATATGGCTACACTGTGCATACAGCAAACAATTCATTCAGTATTAACTCAAATATGGCTACACAGTTTATACAGCAAACAATTCATACATTGTTAACACCCATATGGCTACACAGTGCACACAGCAAACAGTTGATATAGTATTAACACCAATATGGCTACATATTAAATACAGCAATCAATTCATAATATTAACACCAATATGGCTACACAGTGAATACAGTAAACTATTCATATATTACTAACACCAATATGGCCTTACAGTGCCTACGGCATACAATTAATATATTTTTAACACCAATATGTCTACACAGTGCTTACAGCAAACAATTCAGTTATTGTTAACACCAATATTGCTACACATTGCATGCAACAAACAATTCATATATTATTAACACCAATATCGCTACACAGTGCATACAGCAAATAATTCGTATTTTATTAACATCAATATGGCTACACAGTGCATACAGCAAACAATTCGTACCCTATTGACTCCAATATGTCTACACAGTGCATACAGCAAACAAATCGTATTGTATTAACACCAGTATGGCTACACAGTGCATATATCAAGCAATTCATACCCTATTAACGCCAATATATCTACACAGTGCCTACAGCAAACAATTAATATAATATTAACTCTAATATGGCTACACAGTGCATATACCAAACTATTCATTTAGTATTATCACCAATATGGCTACACAGTTTATACAGCAAACATTTCATATAGTATTAAAACCCATATGGCTACACATTGCCTACAGCAAACAATTCATAACGTATTAACTTCAATATGGCTACACAGTGCATACAGGGAACAATTTATACTCTATTAATACCAATATCTCTTCACAGTGCATATAGCAAACAATTCATACACTATTAACACCTATATGGCTATACAGTGCATACAGCAAACAGTGCATACACTATTAACACCGATATGACTTCACAGTTCATATAGCAAACAATTCATATAATATTAACACCAATATGACTACCCAGTTCATACAGCAAACAATTCATTTAGTATTAACACCCATATGGCTGCACAGTGCACACAGCAGTCTATTCATACACTATTATAACCAATATGGCTACACATTTCATACAGCAACAATTCGTATACTATTAACACCAATATGGCTACACAGTGCATATAGCAAACAATCCATACCCTATTAACACCAATATTGTTAACCCGTTCATACAGCAAAACACTTCATATAGTATTAACACCAATATGGCTACACAGTGCATACATCAACAATTCATATATTAATAACACCAATATGTCTACACAGTTCATACAGCAAACAATTCATTTATTATTAACACCAATATGGCTACACAGTGTATACAGCAAACAATTCATACACTATTAACACCAATATGGTATACAGCAAACAAGTCATACACTATTAACTCCAATATGTCTACACAGTTCATACATGAAACAATTCATATAGTGTTAACACCAATATGGTTATACAGTGTATACAGCAAACAATTCATACACTATTAACACCAATATGGCTACATAGTTCATACAGCAAACAATTCATATAATATTAACTCCAATGTGACTACACAGTGCATACAGCGTATAGTTCATATAGTATTAACTCCTATATGACTACACATTCCATACAGCACACAATTCATTTTGTATTAACACCAATATTGCTTCACAGTGCATACAGCAAACAATTCATATAGTATTAACACCAATATGGCTACACAGTGCGTACAGTAAACAATTCATATATTATTAACACCAATATGGCTGTACAGTTCATACAGCAAACAATTCATATAGAATTAACACCAATATGGCTACACAATGTATAAGCATACTTTTCATATATTTTTAACACCAATATGTCTACACAGTGCATGCAGCAAACAATTCATATAGTATTAACACCAATATGGCTACACAGTGCATATAGCAAACAATTCATATAGTATTGACACCAATATGGCTACAATGTGCATACAGCAACAATTCGTATAATATTAGCACCAATATGGCTACCCAGTGCATATAGCAAAAAATTTATTTAGTATTAACGCCAACATGGCTACCCAGTGCATGAAGCCAATAGTTCTTAT
>Ga0123355_10015199_pt1 | contig 12087 bp, 7 predicted proteins | sample TergutEmb28metaG_3_FD_89872 | JGI IMG/M metagenome (GOLD analysis project Ga0123355, IMG submission 89872) | Embiratermes neotenicus P1 segment gut microbial communities from Petit-Saut dam, French Guiana - Emb289 P1 | ecosystem: Host-associated > Arthropoda: Insects > Digestive system > Gut ... | reverse complement strand
TATAATTATAATTTTTTTTTTTTTTTTTTTTTTTTTTTTTTTCCTAAGTAGTAATATTCCATTAGATGTGGCACCATTCTTTGGGGACTTAGTGAAAGAGAAAGTATATGGTTACTTTATGCAGAACAGTGCTACATCCCATACAATATATCTGTGCAGTTGTTATTTCAGGGGGGACACTAATACAGTTTGTGTAAACAGTGCATTTTTTGCAAGAACTAGTATTTAATGAGAAATTGGTAATGTTTTAAGATGGGCTTCACTGTGAATCAAGATACATTCTCAGAATGTGAGGTGCGCCTGGAGGCAGGTTGCCGGTACTTCGAAAATCTTGTATAAACTAAGCTAGGTTCAATTGCAAGGGAAAGGTGGACTCCAGATCCCACTGGATGCATGCTTCTTTTCTGATATTACTTCAATGACAACTGTAGTGTTCAGAGACATGATAAAGTATTCTCTCTGTAGTATACATGCCTGAATGAATTTTGGGATGTTAGTGCAGTACTTTAGAGCACTCACATGGTGAGATCTGGGGTTTTAAGGTAGTATTGCCAAAGAGTTGAGTCTTATGGGATGCTACTGTAACTGTCTACCAGTGGACATAGCATAACACACGTCAACACATCCCAAGTGCTAGGTTGTCTGACCAACTTAATTTTATATGACACCTAATATTTGTGGTTCCTCAGTATGCAACATGCTTCATGTCAGTTTTTTGGCGCCTCAAACTTTGAAGTGAATAAGTGATTTCTAGATATTTGGAAATTATGTGTACCTCTGGCATATCATTCCAGAGGACTTGAGTCTTAAATTCTTGTGGCATGGTACACCACTTTGAGTTATGAGGGAATGCTGATGAGTCCTTAGTTCAACCAGAAAGGAAACAAACTACAGCTACCAAACTCAGGATTTATTCAACATACTCCCCACGAAGCAAAATACACTTCTTAGCCCATTGCTCTAACTTTTGCAAGCCACTCAAAGAGAATTCAGAAGGTTGTCCATCCAACCAGGTCTCCATGGCAGCATTGACCTCTGCGTTGGACAAAAAATGACGACCTTTCAATTGTTTTTTCAGTCCAGGGAACAGGTGGTAGTCCAACAGGGCCAGATCCTGAGAACAGAGTGGGTGATCAAGACATTGGAAGCCCAGGTAGGCCAGTTTCTTCTTGGTTGCAAGTGCCCAGTGAGCCAGGGCATTGTTGTGCAAGAACAAGACCCCCTTGGTGACCTTCCTGTGGCATTTTTCCTTCAAAATGTCCTTCAGTTGCACCAGCAGAGATGAGTAATACTCTACGTTGATAGTTTGGCCATTTGGAAGGCAATCAATGAGGAGGATGCCGTCTTGATCCCAAAAAATTGAGGCGAGAACTTTTCCAGTAGATTTTTGCACTCGGAATTTTTTGGAGTGGAGTGAGCTGCTATGCCGCAACTCCATTGATTGTTGCTTTGTCTCCGGGTCATAGTGATATAACCAGGTTTCATCCATGGTCACCAATCACAACAGGAAATCATTTGGATCATGCCAAAAAAATTCCAAAAGTTGCTCAGATGACTGGCACCAATGATGTTTTTGATCCATGTTCAGGCATTTCAGGACCCACTTCGCAGAGAGCTTCTGCATGTCCAAATCTTCAAGAATGATGGACCCAACCCACTCATGTGAGATGCCCTATTGATTTATTCAAAATCCAGTGGTCTTCCAAGATTAGCTCATGAATTTGATCATTAATCTCCCAGGGTGGTCACTGTTTTGGGTCGTCCAGGACGAGGCGCATCACAGATGGAAAAATCACCACGTTTAAACTGGGCCACCCAGTTTTTGAAGGTGGCATACGATGGTGCATGTTCCCCTAATGTTTCTGTCAGAATGGCGTGAATTTCCTTCAGCACCTTGCCTTGCAGGAAAAGAAACTTGATGATAGCTGACGTCTCCATGTTGTTGAAATTGCGTGTGTCGCCTGACATGCTTCCTTTCATTCTCAGTAACAAGAAAAGACTTGCAATTCGGCACATGAACAGACCCCTCTTTCCAACGACACTATCGATTCCTTCCTATGACATCGGGAAGTAAGTCGGGCTAAGGACTTATCAGCACCCCTTCATATAAATAGTCATAACTGTTTACCACTCAAGATGACATAGCATTCCAGAAGATTTGAGTCTTCATCAACACCACCATGAGGACCTCAAATATTGCATTGTTCACCTGCCTGAGGAGGCTTCTCTGCAATGCATCTGTAGGTCACTTTGCACAGCGTCTGTCATAGATTTTCGATAGCATGAAGTTTTCAGATATAATAACAGTGGATTTCTTTATTACATGTTTGTAATTTCCATCACATATCATTCCCATACACAGTATGCTGTTATGTATGTAATAATGCATGCTCTTATGAATAGAATGTGGCCAGCAGATAGCATTTATAATTTTAACATTATGTAAAAGGGTGACATAAATGGAAATTGTAAATTTTTAAATTTTCTGCATCACATAGTTTTTCAGGACACTGTATTAAATGGTGCTAGTGTTGATCACACCTGAGATGTTTGCAGCTTTACAGTGTAGGTTTTAAAAGTGATGCTGACTATCTCTGAAGCACACACAAGCAAACATTAATAAATGGACACAGACATGGACAGATGGACACATATGGACGTGACAGGACGCTAAACCTGTGTATTCTTAAGAATGGAAAACAGGCTAAAAAGTCACACTCTGTTGCTATGGACAGTGGTAGTGATGCAGCAATATAACCTATGAAATTACTGTGGCATCAGTCAATAATCTAATAATAAATGATATAGTATTCTTACACATTTGGTTTGGAATGTGTAAAATTAGGATTTAAAATGTTGGCAAAATTTTCCTAGGGCAGTTAATATTTTTTTCGTCCTTATTAATACCAAGTCTGTTTCTAGACTTATGGCCTATCACATAAACTTAATCAGTAGGGATGTAATTAGAATCTGGCACATGCGATGAGTGGCAAGAAATTCAGTTAACCTGGACAGAAAGGGAAGTAATTAAGTTAATTTCCTGTCACCTTCTTTGCATCCATTAGTCTTTGTCTTTGATGTTGTTGGTTGGTACTCAGTTTCATATAAATTTTCTGTTGAGTCAGAAGTTATAATTGGGGCACGAGAAGGAGGAGGAGGAGGAGGAGGAAGAACAGACCCGTTCATGGAAGTATCCCACACCTATCATTATTTATAAAATAAAAAGTAGACAAGGCTGAACACATTCTTCAGCATTTGACAACTCTGCCAATTTCATACTGTTTATGTGCCGGTATTTACAAGCAGTTACTAAGTCTCCACACTAATATGCATTCGTAGTGAGGGGTTATGAAATTTAGCTCATAATGAAAACTGTAATGGATTTCAGGGTTGCAGAAGTGGTTTATGTATTCATTGTTCTTGACTGAATAAGAATGCATGCCTAGCCTTTTCATAGTCTGCCACCTGTTGGTTATAGAGGAAGCACTTTCTCTGGTAAAGAAGTGTTAGTGTGGTGTAACATAGTGTCCCCTGTTTAAATGTATAGCTGTTTTATAGCAAATATTCTATTTATTTCCACAGGACATGGAACATAGTTTTCTGATCTTAAATATTGCATTGAAATTATCATCTCTTTAACCTCTAGGCACCATGCATCCTATATATAGGACAGGCGTAACACTACTCCCCAGAGTACACTTTTTATATATTTAGTTAACAAATACATTTAATTATTTTTTTTAGACTTTCTGTCGATTTCTTCATTTATTCCTCCACAAAATGTCATGTATTTCCTAATGTTATCCTTCTTGGTTCATAAAATATTCACATTTTACATAAATGGTGTGCTAAACTGTAAATGTTCAGCTCCAGGGCCAAAGAGTTAATTGAGGTTTGTTGACAGTACTGGCACGATAGCATAGGTGAAACGTGTGGCATAACGTTAGGTGCAGTGAATTTTATGACGTTTCGTTTGCATTGTTCTTTCTCGAATGCAGGTTAACTTCTGCTGTTCTTCCATTCTTTTGTTTTTACTGCTACAATTAATTGGCAAGTTATCTAATGTTTAAAATCAACCCTTTTTATGAATTATGACTCCAGTGGTGTCTTGGTGTATGCTGGTCCTGTACATGTTTTATATATGCCAGGGGTGGCCAGTTAGTAAATGAGTTTCTTTTCTTTAAAAAGTGTTCTAAATTTCTGTTCATTCTCAGCCTCATGTGTGTGTAAACTACTTGAATATTATTTTTTACAAGCAACCTGTTTGAACCACATGAGTGACATGTGAGCCACATTGTGGCCTCCTCTACTGTGTACATACATGTATATGTATATCCCTGTATACTGGAGTGCGTTTACACTGCAACCAATAATACTTTTGTAGAAGCCATTAACATAAGGTTACACCTTGAAAAAAATTACATACAATTTTTTTTTGTGTGTTTATTGGCATTAAATATAAATTGTTTTAAGTGATAGTTGGTATGAGTCAGCCTGATACATGGTTTGCAAACTATTGTACCTTTACACCCCTTGAAGTATTAAACTTTATCTCTGACATATTGGCTGTAGAATGTCATGTACTATTTATTGCAAACAAAAGCACTCTGAAATAATGCAGTACTTACAAAACATTTTAATGTTTATTGGAATAATACACTTTAACATTGATAATGTTACAATATTTATGTATTTCAGAGACAGAAATGTCAGAATATATTCCTTAAAATATCTTGTAGTTAGCCTTCTCATCCATCATTCTTGCACTCTTTTTCCTTGTATCATATGATTTATTAAACATAAATATGACATGTACAGTTCTCAAACTTTAATGTTGGCTGAAATTTGGGGTTATGTAAGACTGTATACAAAAATAAATATGTCTGTTGTATAATTAAATGTGGCTGGTACAGTGAAGTTTCCAAGATATGGAGAAATATGTCGTGTCTTTAAGAGAATCAGAAATTGCTCTGAGTAATTCAGAGATGGAGAACTGGATGTATATTAAGGAGTGTTATTGAATTTACCAGACGTTTTATTCTTTTGTTTAAGTTTTACGCATAAGTATGTTGGTTTTAAAAGTTTGAAAGACACTGTATGTTGAATTGATGTACCATGAGCTACCTATTTTCCAAGTGGTCCCCAGCCATACGAAACAAAAAGCTGTGGAATTACAGAGTATGGCCTGCGGATTTTTCGTCCTCCTCTTCTGTTTCCTGTTTTCGGAGCATGGCTAAGTGCATTCTGTATGTTGACTTGCTGGTGTTGACTGGTAGTGGGGAAACCAGTGAGGGGTGCAGGCGTCACCATCTGTTCGGCCCTGACCACCGCGGATCTTGATGCTGGCTTCATGTACAGAACATTGAAGGGCATTCCTCCAGCCCCCCAACCACGAGATAGAAAAATATTTTTCTTCATTTCTTGTATGGGTCCCAACTCATCCACAGCAGTATCATGTGACATTGTTAGTGGGTCCCATTGCATGTTATGGTGTGCTGAAAGTAGCTGCTGAATGAGGTCCAAAATATTTGGTTTGTTGAAGGGAAGGAAAACTTTGTTGGAACTGATTTCAGTCTGTGCGGACACTTCCGAAATAGGGTTCATATATTGAGATGTGTGTGAATTACTGCTTTCTCTCTTGTTATGATGTGGAAGTTCCACATGTAAGTCATTGAGACCTGGAATATAAGTTTCTTTATCATTGTAGTCACTGTAATCTTGTTTGTTCCACTGCATTTCATTATTTAATTTAAAATCTCCAATTTGCTGAAACCCTTCTTTGTTGAAGGCTTGCATATTGCGGAAGTTTGTGTCATCTTCACAACTGTTCACGGAGTGTGTTAAGCCATCATTGTTGCTGTACTGAATCTCATTTGGAAAGCTGGACTCTTGGGTACTTCGTTTGATGATGCTTCTAATGCTGATGGATGTTTTAGGCAGCATGAGGTTTGTCACATGAGTTGCATCATTCTGAGGGCTGTCTGTGACACCGTGTCCTGTCAGTGATGAAGTTGTCTCAGGAACTTCGTCTAAGTACCCGTAGTTGACTCTTCCTTGGCTGGTGACTACAGAACGTGTTGCAGATGAAGATGAGCTGGGCACTGAATTTGCCCAAATTGGCATGAGGCAGTAGACAGAAATGATGCAGTACAGTCCAGTGTGGAGCTGAGAATTCTTCCTCATTAGCCAGGCATTTTGAATGAATGGTGTCATGTCTGAGGATGTCCTTAGCTTTTTCACTGTAGCCTTGCAATACTTGCTGGATTGATCTCTCTGTAACAAACATAATTGATTGTTGATATTAAGGCCATCTTAATCACCGTTGTCATCACATTTTTCATTTGATGATTTTGACACAGGACATACTGTTGCGTTTTGTTATTCAAGTACCTGGAGTCAAACAGTCAACACAGCCATTTATTATAAGCATTTAAAAGTTAATATGTTCACCACAAACATCTCACACAGTCTTGCCTATGATGATCCTTAAGGGTCGAAACATATTGCAGTTTTATATAAAAGCAAAGTGTTTTTATAATAAATAGTTGTGTTGACTGTTTGACTCTAGGCAGTTACCTCATGGTAGTTTTGAATGCAAGCTGTTTCAAACTGTTGCTGGTATAGAGTATCAGACATGGCCACACACACAAAAGACTGCGGGCTGTTCAGAAGCATGGACTAGCGATGAGAGACAATACATAATGGGGCAGGAGAGGGGGTTAGGGTCATATCTTTAGAGAAATATAACATCTTTAAGTGTGGGTCTTAAAGGCAAAAAATTGGCGCTGTTTGTGTGTCGAAATTGAAGTAAATTCTTGAAAGGATGGATGTAATCTGTTCGTGGGTACAGTGACGGTTGTGCGAGTGCTTTCTACAGACCCGCCCCTTTGACCATTCGTATGATTGTGCGTAATAACTTTAATTTAAGTAACATATGGTGCTGTATGTTTGGGGGGGAGGGGGCAGTGATTGCGTAGCCTTCAGAACTATGAGTACATTTACAAAACACGTCACTCAGGCCAGCATAGGCCTAGTTAAGCCTACCTTATTACTAAGTGGAGGAATCTCCCGACGTATATTTAGGCCTTCAGATTGATTTAAGGACTTATTTTCTTATTGTAGGGTATATAAGAATTACTCTGTGTAGGTGTATGTGCGTTGACTAGGCTCGATTATTTGACTTTCTGAAGTCAAGTCTGTAGGCAGCGCTGTAGGCTACTAAGCGGGCCTCGAACAGTAGGATTACCGGTTTTTTCGATGCATATGTTCCACCCATTTACGTCGGATAACGGAGAGTTTACTCTACTCTATTTATAATGGGTTTCATGTTGGAGGTGATGCATTTGATGCTACTGTACCGGTAATTAAATGTTACACATAATTGCTGGTGATTTTGTGGTGACAGATCGTAAGATCTGTGTAAGACTCATGGTAAAAATGAGATAGTGCATAACGGTGTAGAGTAGAAGAGTAGAGACGAGACTGTTTGGAAGACGTAGTATGGCTGGGAGGATAATATTAAATTTCATTTTAAGTAAATGGATGCGAGAGAGTTGAGACTGGATTTATCAGGTTCAGGATACGGACCATTATTGGGCTGTTGTGAACACGGCAACGAACTGTATGGTTCCGTAAAGACGGAACATTTCCTGACTACCCGAATGACTGTTAGCTCTTCAAGGAGGACTCTGTGCCTTAGAGAGTTGGTGTCGAGGCATTAATTTGTACTTGTTAAGCTCGTAAAAGAACCTCCTAATTCGGGTTTTGGCAAGTTTGTGAATCGATTGTAAATGCTGCCTTGTGTTGTTCAACAGATTGTAATGGAATTAAGTTGCGATATTCCGTTGCACTGTTTTAGGAATTGTGTGAGGCTTACCGTTCGCCTTATGGTGAGAGCGCGAGAGTCATCATTGCACACACATACATATCTACAGCGTATAATCGGATTTGCCTTGCTAGTGACTGTACTTAAGAAACTGCAAATGACAATTCCTTACAGGATACAGACTCTACTCTCAGCATCAGACAACCACAGTCTAAAGCAAGCAATAGAAGTTTACTTTTGCTGCCTCTCTCGTAATCCTAGGAAATCTTCAAAGGGGACAGAAGTGTGTTATCCTGGTTCTGCGTTATTGTGATAGTCTTGCTACGAACGTCGTTCAGAACGTAAGATTGATTTAGAGCCCGGAAGTAGGCGTAGTTGTGTGACTTACAGTGTGTCGTTCATGTTTATTATGCGTTTGCACGAAGTGCTTTAACGAATGCTTGATGGAGAAGCCGTACGCGTCCGCCCAACTGCTGCATGTGTCAACCACCGAACTCTTTCACGGTTTGCGAAGAAAAGTTAGTAGCGGGTAGCTGGAGTTCGGTTTGGTCCCTATCGATTTGTAACATGGGTCTGAAATGGAATTCCTCAAAACCGCTTAATCACATATGTTAAGTTAATAGTCTGTTGTGTCCGGAAAGAAAATGGGTCAGATTATTATTTTTGCTTTGACAGCACGGCATGCTGGTGACCTTAATGTAAGGCCGAAGAATTCTATTTATGCAAGTCTTCATTATGAAATATCGAATATGTGTGAAGATGCGTTAGTATATACGAATCGTGTAATTATTGATTGATACGTAGCGGCAATCAGCGTATGTACACGTATACCACTTAACGCGAGCCCAGCACATAGAATCTGCATTAACAGTATTTATTATACAGTGTTATAAGATCTGCTTGTCAAAGCAGGTGTTGAGAAATCCCTCATACAGTTCTCAGACTCGTTTGACACCCGGTGAACATGCGTAATATTGAAATGTATGTGGAATTCTTGTCTAGAAATTACCTATACGGAAGGCCTGATGATTTCCCTAAGTCTGTCTTCTCTGTGGAATATTTTTGTGTGCGTTGCATTTCAGACTTCCTCAGGTAATCATCACATGACATCAGATCACATATTCGAGCAGGCCATAAATGACGGCAGATTGTTCGGTCAACGAAAATGTTAACGAAAACGGCGCGAGACTTTGTCCAGTAAACTTTGGAAATTAATTATGCGTGGGAAGTAAATGGGCCTGATTATTCATACACTCCAGCTTTACTGTCCTTTAACTGTAACTGTACAGTATTTATATGTATGGGATTACCTTATTTTGACTATATATGTGGCCGTTTAAAGTAATGTCATCTGTAAATTAAGTTAGCAGTGGATTGAGTTCACCACTTTACACTGTTTCACAGAACCTCGTACAAAACTGTACTGTCGCAACGCAGTCTGCTTCCTGGAGTTTTAGCACAGCTGTAAGTTTGTATGGTTTCAGACGAAGCTGTTGTGTGGCTGCCTATACAGATGACTTTGATACACCGGTTTCCTTGGATAACCGTCTTTAAATATTGTCGTGTAGGTGCTTCAAATCTTACTCCAATATTGCCCAGTGTTTCTTCTGAAATAACTTGTCGTGTTCGCTCACGCTTGTTATTTAAAAAAGGCACTGTGAGTGAAACTGAAAGTTTAGCTGATACCCCCTTGAGGACCATCCTCATTTGTCATTATTTGACCGGCATGTTTACCTTTACAGCATAGTAACTATAATTGATATACGATGATTATTTCGCAATAAAATTCGTTCTCATTGACACGTTAATTAATCGATTATCTTAATGTTAAATGCATAAATGTAAGCTATCGCAGTGAGATGGACGGGGAATGTGGCACGTATGGCGGACGGGAGAGGTGAATACAGGGTTTTGGCGGGGAGACCCCAAGGAACGAAGCCACTTGGAAGACCAAGGCAGAGATGGGAGGATAATGCTAAAATGGATCTTCAGGCAGTGGGATGGGAGATATTGACCGGATTGTTCTGGCACAGGACAGGGACAGGTGGCGGGCGCTTCTGAACGCGGTAATGAACCTGTGGGTTCCATAAAATGCGGGGAATTTCTTTACAAGTTGACGGCCTATTAGCTTATCAAGAAGGACTCTGCTCCTTGCAGATAGAGAGAGAGAGAGAGAGGGGAGAGAGAGAGTAAGATATCGCGTGACAGTTTTAGTGTTCGCGTTTGAGTTCGAGCGTTTTGTGCACCCCTGTTCGTATAGGACCGCTGGGCTTTGACGTACGCGTTGTAGGGTATTGGATGCAGCCAATATTAACTGGGTTTTTCATTAAACGACTGTTTATTTTCACGAGTCCTACAAGTCATTGCTGCAGGCCAGCATGAAGCGTTACTTATGTGCCTTCGTAGGCACTACTAATATGACAGTGGCAACGTTGGTTCTTTGCTTTCTGTCAGTTTGTCGGGACAGAATATTATGGCAAAGTGATTACAGCCCTCGTGTTGTGGATCTTCAGCCCTAAAATTAGCCTGCAAATCAACTGCCTCGATTTTTTTCTGTCCGTCGCCACAAGCAATTTCGGAATAATTTCTTAATGGTATAGACCATCATCGCACCTTTCATTATTCCGAGCCAACCGTTCACATTAATGTGACAGTTTCTTACCCATATTTTAGGTGCTTTCGCAGAATTGCGGAAAGCGACTGTTAGCTTCGTCATGCCCGTGTGACTGTCCGCATGGAACAACTCGGCTCCTAATGGACGCATTTCATGAAATTTGATATTTGAATATTTTTCGAAAATCTGTCAGAAAAACTCATGTTTCATTAAAATCTGACAAGAAGTGCGGGTACTTTACATTACGACGTTTTTACATTTATGACAGTATCTTGCTTAATTCTTCTTAGATTGAGAAATGTTTCATACAAAAGTTGTGGAGAAAATCAGATCACACATATAATGTTCAATTGCCTTTTTCTCTAAGATCGTGCCGTTTATGAGATAATGTGGAAAAATGTGGTAGAGACAGGTGACAATATAATATGGCGCATGTATTTTGCGTGCTGGAAAACTGAGGGTACAGATACACACTCAGAATATATAACACATTTCTTTTCCACGGCAGCAGTGGTTACTCGAACGCGTCTGTCGTAACCATGACTAGCCGGCCGTGCCTCAATGACTCAGTCACGCCACCATGGGGAGATGAAGCAGGCATAACAGAAGATCATCTTATTCCATGGGGCAGCCTTTCTTTAAAAGCTGATAGTAGCCGAACTTCTCGAGGTACACCGTGTTGTATGCATCCTGAAATTTCGGTATCTTGTTCATAAATGTCCTCCACCGACCCCTGATCTATGCCAGATTTATCCCATCAGCATTGCCACACACGTGGATACTGTGCTGGGTTTAGCGGGGGAAACTGGCCAGCCTGGCGCTGCGCCGTGCAGTGGAAACCCCATATTGTGTATGTGAGTGCATGTGATGCATTTCCGCCTGTGTTTCGTCCAGATTCAGTCTCATAGGACTTCATTTCCATGTTACGGTCAATACTGCTGTTGAACGCTAAACTGCAAGCCTCTTAGTCCAGGGACATGACGGAGGATGAGTATTGTTTGCAGAGGTTTAGTCGGAAAAGATGGGAATAGCTGATGATGTGGGAGACCTAGGCTTAAGAGGGAGGTCCGTTGTAAAGTGGGTCATGAAGAAATAGGGTAGAGCACTGGCTCCAAGGGATCCGCGACAAGTTCCCAGGGGATCCGTTTGTACATTTCTGTAATGGCTACTTTGAAGTCTGCTTACTTTTAAGTAAAGGAATAATATTTTGTTGAGAATAACCCGGAACGTTTTTAACTGGCGATGCGTTTATTTCGTGTGGCCGTTAGAATATCTAATGAACAAACTCCCTGTAACCACGAAGCGAGCGACTGTCAGTTTAATTAAGGTCAAATCATACATTGCATTGTTACTTATGCCGCTGGTATATAATACTTACTTACTTACTCCATGGTGTAGAGTCCTTCTTGAGAAGCTAACTGGTTTGCAGCTAGTCAAGAAATCCCTCGCATTTCACGGAACCCGAAGGTTCATCACCGCACTCACAAGCGTCCGCCACCTGTCCCTATCCTGGGCCAGCCCAATTCAGTCCATATACCCACATCCCACCTCCTGGAGATCCATCCTAATATTATCCACCCATCTACGCCTTGGTCTCCCCAGTGGTCTCCTTCCCTCCGGTTTCCCCACCAAGACCCTATACACCCCC
>Ga0123355_10015198_pt1 | contig 12088 bp, 9 predicted proteins | sample TergutEmb28metaG_3_FD_89872 | JGI IMG/M metagenome (GOLD analysis project Ga0123355, IMG submission 89872) | Embiratermes neotenicus P1 segment gut microbial communities from Petit-Saut dam, French Guiana - Emb289 P1 | ecosystem: Host-associated > Arthropoda: Insects > Digestive system > Gut ... | reverse complement strand
GCTTGTGAGTGCGGTAATGAACCTTCGAGTTCCGTGAAATGCGGGGAATTTCTTGACTAGCTGCAAACCAGTTAGCTTCTCAAGAAGGACTCTGCACCATGGAGTAAGTAAGTAAGTAAGTAATGATCCCAGTTATACCTTCTCCATTAAACATACTGTTACGCACTTCCAAGAAGCTTTTGTAAAGACTTACTTACTGCCACATAATTAACATTAGCAGCTTACTATTGTAAAAATGGATCAGTTTTAAGACATAAAGACAGAATTTTCGTCTGGAACTGCACAGTGAATTCTGTCCTTTGGCACAGGGACTACAAGACGACTAGCATTAGTTCTTTCAGGATTCATTGTAACCAAAAATAAAAGAAGCTCAAAACAACACGCTTTTGAAGAAATTAAAAATCCTGGCTGCCCATCGTAACTTTGATGATAGCACTGTGGTTGAATTTTAGCTGCAAAACTGTTACTTATGCTGGGAAGTTGGTAACATACGCAAGCAGCGATTTCATTCGTGGGTGAAATTTTTATTCGAAAAATTCATTCTTAAAACGTTGCGGGTGGGTCGGATGAAACTACAATCCGGGTACAAAATGTCGATCCCAGCGGTAGAAAGATTGGTCCACCGCTCTGATATTAGTCGTGAATATTATAGTTGGTAACCTGAGCGATGACAGTCCCACGTATGAGCGGAACGCATTTCATTCCTTGCACAGTTCCCAGTTTTATCAACACCAAACTTCAAATTGATGAACATTTTCTAGCGCCTTCTTGGACTTTCGCCTACGATCAGTATCCTAGATGCATTTCTTTCTGTCGACGCTTTGAAAAATCACAAGTAACTATACGCAGGACAATAAAAAATCACACTAAAATGTATCAATTCTTACGACACGCTAAATATGTTCATCTGAACTTCTTTACATGCTGGTCGCCACTTTCGGTGACGTAAGTGATGAGTGACATTCCTGTGTCTCCAAAAGACAATTTCCGAACGACGAATATAAAACTTTCATCGCCTCCAGCGAACAGGCGACCGTAGGTATCTGCGCGTGATAGAAACTACAAACACAGGTAAACGCATGAGCGTATCTAATATAGCATTCAAATCTTCATAAACTCAACTTCTGTGTCGATGTTTATTACGTTTAAGTATTATCCGTGTTATGAATATTTGGTGTTTCAATGCATGGGAGGAATCAAGATTGAGGTTTATTGAGGAGAGTGTGCTGACCGTAATAGTCTGTGCAAAGTAGACTCTACTGGCACGGCTGTTGCATGTTGTAAGCGATCAGAGAATGGGGGCGGAAGACCTAAGCTTCGCATAAGACGGCAAAACACTCGTGAGCCGTCCCATAGTGGGCCTATATGATTATGACAGGAACAAGGACTTTATGTACAGTCACTTGTCCAACATGCGACAAGCTACCATAATGTTCACACTACAATCAATGGCCCTTTTCATGCGTCGTTTACGTATTGGTATCAAAAACCAAGCGCTATTCTAATCTGTGTAACAACTGCTATGTAACTGTGAAATGTCGCATTTTATACTCGCTAGTCCACTGCTTCCTTTGCATCAGCGCATACGTCACAGAGAACCATGGTATAACGCATTCTTACAAAAGGGTGTTATGTGCAAGGATATTTTTAACGACACTTCCAAGTTTTCAAGCCATAAATATCGAAAACAAGGACGATTAATAAATAAAGAAAAAAGGAAGGAAGGAAGGAAAAGTTGCTTGTGCCTTCTATTAATAACCATCTTCAATCCGAGCAGACTCGAATTTTATGGGTTTTGTCCTAATGAAGCCATTCATAAGGTCTCTGTAACCGAATTTATGATTGTACGAACAAACAAATGTTATGTTCTCGACCAGACAAACAGAGCTGCTCCGGAGAAGGATTCTCCTTTTACCCACTTGGTTCAGTTTCATTTTGTGCTTAGTGCATGTACCCTTATATGCATATTGGTCCGATGATTACTGGGTACATCAGAGTTAACTTGTTAGTATATATGTTATATTGGGTGTGTATGAAAACCAGGAGCTCGGGACGATGCACGGAGTGAAGCACGCTACAGAAAATTGCACGCAGAGAAAAAATTAATAAAGTATTTTCTTCACCAAGGTCGATAACATGCGCGGAGATTATAGCAGTATGGGAGACAGAGGAGAGCTCATGCAGTTTCAGCAGCAAAATCTGAAGGGAAGAGAAAATTTGTGCTACCTACGCGTAGATGAGAGGATAATATTAAAGCAGTTTTCACAGAAATGGAATGTGGATGTGAAATTAATATAACAGATACAGGGCAGAACCCAAAAGCGGGCTCATGTCAACACCGTGACAAAACATAAAAGCCAGTGAAGTGCAAACTTTCTTAACCAGCTGAGTGAATATCAGTTTTTACAAAACGATTATGTTCCATGTAGTTATTATTTTCAACACCAGACATAATCCACGTAGTAATACGGACAAGTTGTGACTATGACAGGGCGTAATCAAGCATTTCGTCGTGGAAGAACTTTCAAGTTTACACAAAACAGCAGATATGTTTACATTTTATTCTCGAAATTGAATACTGCAACGTGACACAGCCAAGTTCTGCTTGAGGTTTCTGTCTTCAAATTAAGTTTTATGAAGGCGAATCAATCATTCATACAATTTCGAAATAAATATACAAGAAAAGAAATGTCTTCATGCAAAGCAACATACAGCATGTTAATATTTGTACTAGTTATTGAACCCAAATACGAAACATCGCTTTCAGTGGAAAATCAGAACAAACCGAACTAATTCGTGACCACCGAAAGCCCCAGAAACAATTCGTACAGATTTCATTCAACCCCCGTTAATAATTCTAAAGCACTTCTGACCTCGCAGTCTGAACGAATGGTCAAACAGACTGGCAGCTCGCTCGATGGGAAACGCCCTCTGTAGTACGAGTCGTTCTATTCAGAGTGGTTTTATAATCCTTGTTTAATTAAATATTTCTCAGGGAAAATAGACTAACGTTCACTGCATTAATAGAGTGACTCATGAATTGCAGTCTATACACAGCACAGTCCGACGTCATAAAGCAAAATGACAGATGTACGTAGCATCTCTTTCATTACGCACATACTGCCAGCGTTGCAAACTTCATTTTTTTTCCTAGTGTCACACAAACCTACCCACCTACACTGGTCTTTCTGATCAGAAAGCCATGCAGTATCGTACTTGGTTAACGAAGTTTTGTGGGGGGAAAAAACTGCTACCGCCTCGCTCGTGGTAGAAACACTATTATTGTACTTCTTATAATGGCCAGGCCATGACCTGAACAACCGACAAATAGTGGTCCGATTCCCAATAGGGGGAGGAAGTTTCTCTTTATTCCGAAGCGTCAAGAACTTTTCTGGGGCCAACCAAGCGTCCTAGTCTGTAGGTAATGGAAGGCGCTTCCCGCGGCCGCACAGGAACGGGAGCGTGAAGCTAACCATCACCGCCAAGCAGTGCCGAGGTTAAGAATCAGTGGAGCCGTACCTCCTCTCCCACATAATTATTTCTTCATGGCGCGCACAGTAATAAAATGGTACTCCATCACTGTCGCCGTTGTGAGAGCAAGAAGCTTTATTTCCACTTCAGTGTTCGTCTTAATGTTTCAGTAACAGAACAAATTTCAATTTGTATCCTTTATACGTACGCCGGCACTTCCGTCGTCGTAAATCAGTTCATCGCAAAACAAATAAGGTATTCTTTTTTGGTCAGAATGAACACAATTTGACGGAAAAAGTCCAGCGCAAAGTGTATTTTTGTACTTTATCAGTGAGTGTTGGACAGGACTGGTAGTCAGGTGACAGCTGCAAGACTACAGTTTATTACGTATACTGAAATAGATAAATTTGGGTAAGATTGTTAGTAATATATCCAGTCTTGCCTGGAAGCCGTTCAGAATAACCCCGCATAATATACCACGATATATATACACTTTTTTTCCGCCTGAAATCCAACACAAGGTCTCTACTGAACAACCCGGTTGTGTCGGAGGAAGCTGTGCTATTCCTGCATGTGCGAGATGGAATCAACCCTAAAGTCTATGAGAAAAGTTTAATTTCGTTAATTTAGAGAGCACGTTCTACCCTGATTTGTGTGACTAACTGGACTCCCCGTTTCAATTGGTTTACATCTGATGTCAGGGTAAGTTAATAGTCCTTGAAAACCAAAACAGATTTTCAGCTCAATTCAAGTAAGTTTTCATTCCTCCAAAGTTCACTTTGCACAACCACATCCCGCCACCGTACACGACTGCCGTCTATTGTTTAAATCGCAATTTTTTAAAAACTCCTTTATCAGATTGCAATTGCATACTGTAGGGTGCACGAGACTAATACACATATACCCCAATTCTTATAATAAAACCAACTAGATGCATTGATTTCTCAAATTTATTTTTGGAATCAAATTCTCCATTTTTCGGACAGTTCCTCTGTCCATCATTAGGAGTTTTTCATAGTACATACAGCAATGATATATGTCATACAGGTTTGCTGACAGCTTGTGAGCAGGATCAGGATGGAACTGGTTTGGTTCTGCTACAGCAGCTATCAGCAAACCTGTATAACATATATCATTGCTGTGTGTACAGTAAAGAACTCCTGATGATGGACAGAGGAACTGTCCGAAATATGTAAGTTTTATTCCAAAAAGAAATTTGAGAAATTAGTGCATCCAGTTGGTTTTATTATAAGGATTTATCACGATACACGGTCACCTGAACGTCAGATACATATACCGCAGACAACAACTTAAACACGACACTGTAAGGAATAAACTGTAGTGCATATTTACTATTTGGCGAAGATTTTCCAAACGTGTCATTTGGTACCTTATGACCCATATTGTTTGCATTCGCTTATCAGAAATATAAAACATGGGCTTCATCAAGAAAAGAAATGCTGCAAAACTTGTATTGCTGACTGGCAACAAAGCATTAAAGGTAATAAGACTGATTATATTAAGCTGTACATTGTCATATATGTTTTCCATACATCTCTTCAAATATTCAACATGTCAATGAATGTAAAACATTAAGACGACAGTCTTTTAAGTATATAATGTTTTGTAAGGTCCAAAAATTATATTTCATTCCCCGTATAAATTTTGTAGAACGACCACTTCTGAACACACCATCACTTGAATTCCAGACCAGTATCCATTTACCCTGTATTACTTTAAAATGTAAACCCCATTTTGCCAAATTTAATCGCTATCAGTTGTTAGGAATATAAAACAGATAGACAACTGCGAGCTCCGCATTATCCGTTAATTTTTTATTCTTAACAAAGTAAAGCACAAAAAGTAACAGCTTGCAAGCCCACACAGCATCCTGAGGTCGTTGCCCTGCTGTCATCCCACTCACCATAGATGTCAACATGTCAATTGTCTCTGTGATATAAAAACAACTTCTGTCCTGTTTGTCTTCTATTCTAGCAAACGGAGTTCAAATTGTAGGCCCAGTCTCAGTTCAAAAGCAGTCCGCAACTTGCAAGCGTTAACTGATCAGTCTCCTTTTAATAGAAGTTATCCGGATGTAACATAATAAGAACTCTAGGAAAAAGTTCAATCAAACACAACTAGTTATATTGTTATTTAAAGTGGCGACATGTTTCGACTCACCAGATTCATCATCAGGCCATTATTTGAACCATATGTAAGGTATATCAAGAAGTTGTGTACACTCTTGGGATCCCAAACTGTATTACAAAGATAACAGGCAATAATATAAATGAGATACGTCTTGTACGTGTTATACACGTATTTCGTTTATATTATTGCCTCTTATTTTTGTAATATATTTTGGGATCCCAAGAGTGTACACAGCTACTTAATATACCTTACATATGGTTCAAATAATGGCCTGGTGATGACTCTGGTGAGTCGAAACATGTCGCCACTTTAAATAACAATATAACTAGTTGTGTTTGAACTTTTTCCTAGAATTCTAATCAATCTCTGCTTCCATAAACAGAGACGTAATGAGAAGAAAGTGAGGAATCAAAACATATCTTGAAAACACAGCGCCTCTAAATCCGAAGTTGAATAAAGTTGAACGGGCCAGGTTTCTACGGCGAGCCTTTGTAAACATGCGATGAAATATCGGATCCCATAAAAACAGGAAATTTCTTCACCCGCTGATTATCAATACCACGAAAATAGAGGAAAATAAACGGTGAAGAAATAAATTAGACTGAACAAGCCAAGAATATAGCATGATGACTGGTGCTGTGAACATGATGCCGAATCTTGTGGTGTCATAAAAACAAAGAATTTCTCGCCCAGTTTACTAAACTGCTCAACAGCACGCTCTGCCACACAGATGACAAAAGGGGCTCGGACCGCAGACTTCGCAACCCAGTGTTCTTAAATGTTTTGTAGCAGAACACAATGCATTCTACAGTGCGACAGACAGACGTGCACTGGCAATTTACAAATACCATATCACACAATTGCAAAACACTCGGCAGAATTAGTTCCACTTAAAAAGGACTGGAATGATAGTAATAAAATGACACTACATCTTCTGTGGGGGAAAAATATTTAGAAAAATGTTACTTCTCTTATATCTTAACTCATCCAAGACAACAGACCTCCCGGGCCTTAGTGACCTTCCTGAGTCTGCCCATGGGGAAGCAGAATAATATGCATACTTGACGAAATGCCCCAAAATTGTGCACCATTCTGAAGACTCGTGCATCACAGAATAAGACAAGCGCTGACGAATGAAAGCGAGTTTTATGTCATAGAAGGCAAAATCTCACACAACTGAACACAATACAATGTCCACGATAACTTCAGTCTGCTCCTACTTCCTTTTTGTAGATCTCCGAGGGGGGTTTGTGAAACATCAGATTTTATGGTGAAGCGTCCTAAAACTAATCAGAGGTAAAATACGAAAACGGATTCAAATATTTTTTATGATTTGTTTTATGACGCTGACAATATCTTAGATCATACTACGGGTGTTCAGAAGACTGGTCATGGAAAAACTGGATATATATGCTGTGAAGACGTCATGGTCTGACCGATTTCATATTCTAGAATGTAGTGAGGACTGTGGGGTTCGACAAAAAATCTCAGGCACATTATTCAACGTCCCGGTCAAATGTGAAACGCGCAACTCCCGAATACTAGTCTACAGCGATACAGCTACACTAATCCGCCCGGTAATTCGTCATTACGTATGAACGTGTAGATGTAAGCATGAGTTTAGGTACTGTCCGTTGTACTTATCTGTTAATCAGGACGTACTATCTTACTATGACCTCAAATACAGACTCAAACTCGTTGAAGAGTCCAGTCTTCTACGATTTGGAGCAGTGTCGTTGGGTGAGTAGCTGCCAACATTTCTAAGGATTGCAGTGTCTTCATCTTCAGGCTCAAGCAGTCCCAGCAGTCACTCTTCTTTGACTGTTCCACTATGAAATTGAAGACACTGCCTTTCGAAATGTGGGGAACTAATAGCCCACGATACAGCTACAAATCCCAGAACACCTGAAACTTCAGCAACACCAATGTAGAACCTTCAAAGCTCGCATTGAAACTTGCTGGTCTCCACTAAACATCCGGCCTGTACCTAGTACCGTTTTAACCTTTTGGCGCTGGAATTATTTTTTTAATTTTAGCACACTCTGTATATAGAATGTGAATAAAACAGGAACCAAATATGTTACAATTATGAAACAAACTGCATTTTGAAGAGGAAAAAACGGACAGTATATACCATGTTTAAAATATTCAGTACCTGTATTTGTTGAATAAATATATCGAATGCAAAGTTTAGAGCTTAGCGGTGCGGTACGACCACTATAGGGGTGGTTAGGCGTCAAAAGGTTAATTCACGATCAAGTTTTTATTATAAACTGGTTGCTTCTCACTATGCACGGCAGTGTCTAAGCACATCGAGATCACAGACTAATCTGCAACACATAAAACCTGAACCGTTTCCAGCGGGATCATAAAAGGGGTTACTTCAAATCACTGCTGAGATAAAATTATACCCTCCGCTGCTTGGGGTTATAGGGGGAGGACTGTTTATATACATTTAGAACACAGTAAAATATATCTCATCTTGTAACTTACAACTGCAAACTGCATTATTACTGACGCAATGCCCGTTGAAGAATCAATGATAAATATTTGTGGTTATAAGTGCAACGAGGCATGTCTTAAATGGAAACTAGATACAATGGAATTCTGTCTTAGATTTTCAGTCTCGAAGATCTTTAACTTCAAGCGGTTGTATTAAAAGGAACCTGCATGAAACGGAAAATAACCCGCTCCCTGGCGGTTCCGTTACAGTCAAGTTTCAACGTATCAATAATAGATTTTAGGCAAAAATAGGCTGAAAATATTTTTGGACAACTCCTTTGTCAACAAAAACAAAGTTAGTGACATCAGTTAACCTAAGAAAATCAAGTTCTGGACCTACAGCTAAATTTACATCAATACTTGATAGCATAGCAACAAGCTTTAAGCAATGCTACTACCTACGAATTCATTCTGGCAAAGATAGGCCAAGTATATGCTCGACTGCTTTTTATTTGTGTCACCATCTGAAAGGTAAACTTCACCTTGTAACAAGCTATGAAGGCACAGAGGAGGAATAGAGGTACAGCTCTACTCTTTCTTTAGCCTCAGCTCTAGATGAAGTAGGTGGTCAACGCCGCGCCTCGTTCACTTTATCCCCGGACATGACCCAGGACCATTGTATAGGAGGCTGGGTGAGCTGTAGGGTTGGTCTGGATAAATATGTACAATCTCGCCCCCAACGGAAATACGAACCCCGGATCGTCCAGCCCATAGCGAGTTCCTACACCGACTACTCACCTCGGTCATCCAAATCCAGAATCCTAACGATCATAGCGACAGAACAGCACGCGTTAGCCTTTTCGACGACTGTCAGGTAATTCGTCGAGGAGCGATTATCAGCTGCTTCCAACACTGATGTGAAGCCATGAAGGTCATAATTTTAGTAACTGACCAACTTAATGCACAAATTCTTGTTTTATAATAAGTTTATTATATTCCTCTACATGTTTCGAGCACTATTGTGCTCAAAACATGTACAGGAATATAATAAACTTATTATAAAACAAGAATTTGTGCATTAAGTTGATCAATTACTAAGATTATATTGAGATGCACGGTCAGCAAAGCATCAAAATTTATGAAGGTCGTAATTCAACAATGACCGCAAGCTGTAAAGAACTGACTCGATGGCTTATAATTCAGGACACGGACTTCTAGCAACATAAAAGAGAAAAGTTCATTCCACGATACTTGATCGGGGGCGGGGACGAGATGGAAAAGGAGTGGGATAACAGCAAAATTAAATCTGTCTTTATTATATTTCAAACAAAAGAAACCAAAAATATGTGCATTGTACGGTACAATGCCGAAGAGACTTTGAGTTGGGGGCGACTTTCCTATTGTTTTAATCCCTCAGCGCCATCAGATTTACTTTCGTATATCAGTTTATCTAACCTGAAGGCAGACAAAGGTAGCAGAGTTGTGTTGCTCAACATGTTTTACTAAATAAGTTGAAGTTCTTCTTGTAGCTCCTGTCGCCAGTGTAATGTTCTTACTCCTTGGCGCGAGCATTCCTGCTACACACGTATAAAAACTTAGAAAAAAAATTGGGCAAAATTATGGAAGAAATGAGAGGCAGGTGTCACCCTTGAGAGGGTCTTAAAAACTACTGCAGACTCAGCAACTCGCGCCGTTCGCGCACTAACGTGATTTAAACAACTTAATTAGTGACATGGGAGCGGCGTAATATTTCCTACCTGCAGAGAGGAAGTAGTTTCAAAAAGCGCGACTAACGTCATAGAACAGCTCTCCTAGACTAGATATACATTCTTACTCACATTTCGCTTCTTAAAACAGCTTATGCAAATGTGCATTCCACACGATAATGTTCTCTTAATTAACCTCCTTGCAACACAATTAGTACCGTATAAGCACAGACCGGTATAACGTACGAGCACCTGAGAATTATAATAGAAAAAGAAAAGGCGTTGTGACATTGTTGCAAGCACAAAATCCCCTCCCATAGGCCTTTATTTAAACCTTCTTCACCCTACCGCGCTTCGTTTAACTTTATCGCGAACTCCTTTCGCAAGGAGTTTACAGGCCTACAAAAAAAATTAAGAAAAAGGACTGTGAGATTCGAGGTTCTCACGGTAATGTCGTCAGGATTGCCTTACCCTGAAGATTAAGGCACTAGGATCTTTCGAAACGTAGGGAACTATTTATCGGTCGGCAAGGGGTAACATCTCAGAAGTCGTGAGTTTCAATACTTAAATGCTAGAATATGTACAGTGAAACTGTTTTGGCTACTTCCAACTCCCCCATGATAAATATTCTTAACATATTTGTCAATTGCTTCTTACGAAGAGGTTGTATCCTTATCTGTATTCTGATAAAACACCATCTCTGGCGATTATAATTTTTTTAACTTTTAAGTATAATGTGAGAATATATAAAATTACTTTTGGTGGCCTTCTCAACTGAACACTCTTCTTGGAGTGCTTGGACCTAAAGATGAAGGCACTGGAATCCTTCGCAACTTCGCGAGCTCTTGACCAGTCGACAACGCGAATACGTTCCAGAACAGCTGATCTCCAACAAGAATAAGAGTTTATGAAGATTGTCAGTTCCGGCATGTGGCCCCGTATAGTCTGACAGACGTACACCAAAGTTTCAGATGATCCTCCTGCTTCGATCATCACGGTATATGGACGGAAAATCTCACTCGATTATTTACATTTGCTTACATTTTTTAGAAAAATTTACGCGATTTTGGCTTCTCAAAGTGGTAGTGATGAAGATTCGAGACTTCTGGAATTCGAAGCCGTGTAGATTCGAGTACCATCAGAAAGGAGTCAACAAGTACCGGAACATCGGTACCTACGTAACTCACTGCGTCACACCCAAGTTCATAAGTACACATCATTCATTAAAAAGAATAAAATTTCTAACTGGCTGTGGAATAAACGTACAGGGTATTATACACAAATGGGCATCATATTGAGATCTTCACTCGTCTGGGACGTTACGCAGCAGAGATCGGTATTTAGCGACGAAGATGGGACGGACACGTTGTCCCGAAACTTCGGTAACTACCGATCTAGGCTCCATAACATACCAGAAGAGCGACGATCTCAAGGACACCGCGCCGGAAGCCTGAAATGACGCATAAGCATATTGTTTACATGTCATTAAGATGGCGCATGCCGACCAGCATGTGGTGAGAAACGGAACGCGTTGCTGTACGACGTCACCATTCTGTTTATCAGCCAGGGACCACACAGCTGTAACCACCGGCCTCGTTCCGACGTACTGACACGTAATGCCTACATTATATCACACACACACACACACACACACACACACACAATTTAAATATGAGAATTTGTGCAATCCGATCAACACATACGTGCAGAAAGAGAGGGACCTTTCCATGATGTTGGCAGAGGCTGCTGCTCTCAGACCGATTTTCAGGGTGAAATACGAATAACACTCGTAGATTCTGTAAAGGTTGCGCTGGTCAACATGCTCTAGAAAAAGTGGTAAGATTTGTGCAGCACATTTTTATGTCCAAAGCAAGACGACTGACTTCCGTCCCCCGTCCCCCCTCCCACCCCCTCTTACTTTTTGCTATTTTACGTTCCCTTTCTTCGCAGCCTCCTTTCCATTCGAGTCGATTTCTTCCTTTTTTAATCTTTCTACTAATCCTTCTTTCATCTCTCCCTTTGTCTTGTTGCTTCTCCGACAACATTGACTTCCTTTCCCTACGTGCCCACCCTTATAACCTTCCTTCAATCTTTTCCCTTTAAATCATTAAGGAATCAGAAATGTATAGTGCAGCAAAAGAGAATAAATCCTTCTTTCTGAACATAACCTAACTCGTACCTTTCAACGCAGTGTAATGTGGATAAAGAGACCAACTAGATGTCACTTTTAGTATTATGTTTGTTTCTCCTTTATAGGTTGCTCAACATGTTTCGGGCCACCTTGTGCCCATCTTCAGGAGCTGACGACTTGGAGGTAT
>Ga0123355_10015197_pt1 | contig 12089 bp, 9 predicted proteins | sample TergutEmb28metaG_3_FD_89872 | JGI IMG/M metagenome (GOLD analysis project Ga0123355, IMG submission 89872) | Embiratermes neotenicus P1 segment gut microbial communities from Petit-Saut dam, French Guiana - Emb289 P1 | ecosystem: Host-associated > Arthropoda: Insects > Digestive system > Gut ... | reverse complement strand
TGAAATTGGTTACTACTAAATTTAAGTCGGGAGGGCTACATGAGAAGCTTGTAGTGGCAACTTGGAATCTTGGGAAACATCTCAGCATTTGCTTTTAGGCACAGGGAAACCAAGAAAACCCTGTGTCTAGATGGCCGGTCGCAGGACCTTCCGAATACGGACTTCTAGCCAGCAGTCCGGCATCTAAAGTGAAAAAAAAGCAATGCCCACAAAGTACAACAAATACACATACAATAACACACACAAGACAACTACAATAATACACACGATCAACCAACAACAATTATACAAAAGACAACTTAAAGCTAGCAACAAAACACACGAGACAAATTAAAATACAACATGTACAAAAGGTAAAAAGACCAAAGCAAGAGAGTACTGTGTACAGTTTCTAGTAATTTTTTTTTTACAATCATTAATTCACTCACGCTTTCACCACAGTCTTTCACTTCTCATCACTTACTACTCCAGAAACCTTTTCCATAAAGACTCGTACCCCCAACCTCCCTATACTGCACTTCACTTCACCTCATTCCACTTCACTTTGCTTCGTTCACTTCACTTCACTTTACTGCACTTCGCTATACTTCACATTAGATAACTTTTCACTTCACTTTAGACTTTTCACTTCACTAGACTTCGCTTTTCTACACTTTTCGATGACTTCCAGCACACTTTACTTCCTTTTAATTCAACTCAATTATCACTTTCCTTACCCTCTTTTTAAAAAGTGATTGGTTTGCAGGGGAGAATTCCTAATACTTCTGCCGGTAACTGTTTCCAGTGTTGGATGGTCCTATTTACAAAAGAATATTTCCCTATATCCGTCCTTCGCCTCCTACTCCTATCTTTCTTTCTTGATCTACACTGCTCAGATAGTGTGGCCATTGTAATCTGCCACCAACAGGCTTCCACGCGCGTTCCCCAGAGTACGCTTTGAAGAGGGCACATATGCGTGATAACTTCCTATGCGACGCCAAAGTTTCCCAGTTCAGACTGTTCGTATGATGTGCAAGTTTGGCCGCTTTCTTTTGCACCCTGTCCAAAGCACTTATTTGTCCCTCCCTGTAGGGATCCCAACACGCGGCCCCATATTCAAGAATCGGACGTACAAGTGACATGCAGGCTAAGCTTTTCGTATTACTATTACCCCTTTTAGTATTCGCATTGTGAAATGTAATGCTTTCCAGCCCCTTTTCACCGTGTAGTTAACTTGAGCCGCCCAACTTAAGTCGCTGCGTAAGATTATTCCTAAATATTTACAAATGCTTGCTTCCGGTATTAATGTGCCCATTAACGAATAATTTAGTGGATCCTTTACCCTTGCTCTCGTGAAGCGAATTGTCCTACTTTTACTTGGATTTATTTTCATCGCATTTTCAACCGCCCACTCCCCCAGCCTGTCCAGGTCTTTCTGCAATTTTTCCATGTCTGCATTATTTATAATCTTTCTGTAAAATACACAGTCATCAGCAAAAGGTCTAAAAGTTGATTCCACATTTTTCTAAATATCATTTACGTAGGCTAGGAACAGAAGAGGTCCTAATACGCTTCCTTGCGGTACACCTGACGTTACTCCAACTTCTGCAGATAGTTGCCCTCCTACCCTGACTCTCTGCGTGCGACCCAAAAGGAATTCCCTTATCCATACCACTACCCTAGAATCCACGCCCGATTTTGCAATTTTAGTTAGCAACCGACCATGAGGAACTAAATCAAAAGCGTTCGAAAAGTCAACTATAATAGCGCCAATCTCGTCTCCGTTATCCAGAGAGACCGCAATGTCCTGGCATATCGTGATTACTTGACTTTCCCACGAATATTCCGGTCTGAATCCATGTAGACCCTCGTACAGCCAATCACTCCTATCCCACAGTTGCCTTAGATATGAAGCTATAACGTGTTCCATTTGCTTGCAAACTACCGAGGCTAAACTAACCGGTCTATAAATCGTGACTAATGATCGATCGCTCCCCTTGTGAATAGGAATCACCGTGGCTCTCTTCCAGTCACATGGCAGTGTACCATTATTCAATGTTATGTCTAGTAGTCGTGCAAGGTACGGAATCGTGGCTTCCCCGCCCAGTTTAAGAATTTCTCCAGAGACCCCGTCTGGTCCTACTGATTTTTTTCCTATCGCTTTAATCCTTCTCCTAATTGTTTAACCCTTCAAACGCCGAGTTAAATCCCATCTACCATTTGCTGGCATTATTAGGAGCTCACCATATTCTCCACGTTAGCAGGATAAGGGTTAATATCGGTGGTGAATGGATCGCCTGTGTTTTCACCCTGTATATGAAGAATACTGCCCTCGCTGCTGAACACTGTCGAATAATAGGAGTTAAACGTATTGGCCTTTTCTATCGCGTCTGTAATGATCCGTCCGTTACAGTCCTTGATAGCGGGAATATTTTTCCTATTTCCTTTACGCCTTTTTACGTATTTGTAGAAATCAGACCAGCATTTACCCTCTTTGCTTAGTACTGGTTTTTAAAAATGCCTCCTGTGCCGATTTCTTGACTGCAAGTAGCTGCTTGGATAGTTGTTTCAGTTTCTCTGTACAGTGTACTCCTAATTTTCTTCTATTATATGCTTTTCTGACCTTTGATTGTAATCGTTTAATCTCCTTGTTGTAATATTTGGGGTCAGAATTTTTCCTAAGTGTTTTGTGTGGCACAAAACGTTCTACACTCTCGTATACTATATTTTTGAAATTATTCCATATCTCCTCCACATTGCTGCCGTTGCTTGCCCATACTACAAATTCTTCGCGGAGGAAGTTTTGTAAGCCAGACATCTGTTTAGTTGTAAACCGGGACTACCCTTTCTACCTGGGGGTTCAGTGCATATGTCCTCCCATTTCACTTCCAGAATCACTGCGAGATGATCACTGACCCCCTGTACTATACCGCTAGAAGTGACTGAACTTTCCGGTCGGACCACGTAAACGTCCAGAAGAGCATCCCCTCGGGTTGGGATATCTATTACCTGACAATAACCGTTTTCCCATACCAAACTATTTATAAGTGCCTGAGTTCCACTACGTCCACCCGCGTTTCCATTCCAGTCTGCGTAGGGTAAGTTTAGGTCACCCCCAGTGATGCTACGCTTAGTAGAGTTTCCTGTAAACCCAGTCCGGGCTGCTAATCTTTCTATAACTCGTATGTCCTCGTTTGGAGCTCTGTAAACCCCTACCACTTCCCATGCAAATTTTGGGTTTCTGCCTTTGACTTCCACTGCTATCATCTCAAAAACCTCATCAGTCCACAGAACCCTGCAACCGATGTAATTTTTAACGCAAATGAATACTCCATCACCCCGGGAACAAATATCCCTCCTAAAAGTTATGTAGTCGTCCCTAAAAACTTCGGCATTGTTAATTTCCTCACTAAGCCATGACTCCGTGCCTATTACAACATCAGGGTTGTATGTATCAATTAAATTCCATATAATATAAGGAATCGCACTTATCCTGGACACGGTCTGACCACATAATCCGCACCAAGATTACTGCCTATGCGTTGAACACTGGCCGACTGCCACGCTATTAAGGCGTACGAGTAACGTGGGGCAGATGTTCATAAATTTTGAATCTCGGCGAAAGATTCGTTTCCTGTTTGCAAAAATTTGTAGATATTTGCTTCAGAATTACTTAATGACATCACGGGATTCTATGGCAAATGTATTTATAACGAAATGTTTTGCGGAACAATTCACTATGTAAGCCTATCATTACGTGGTATGATTGAGCAAGATGTAAACTGTATTAGCCGTTTGAGTATTACTGTGTGTAACATCTAGCTGAGGAGACTGCAATTTGTGGCCAGACAACATTCATGATTGACCGAACAATGGGGCGGCGTTGAACTGTCTCTTTGTCGTCAAGAAAGTTGTGTGTGTGTGTGTGTGTGTGTGTTGGCATGCCACCAGTGCACCCTTACTGCATTCCCAATAAGCCAACGGCTGGCTGCATTACCCAACCCAATGGTTTAGCTTTATACAACAATGAGAGGTGCTGAAACATGTTCCTCCAGATTCTCTGAATTCAAAACTACGCTTAACTACAAAGGAAAAAAAATCAAACTCCCGTTGTCCGCGGTTGCTCTGTACATTCAGCTCGTTTCTTAATTCAGCAAAACAACTCACTGAATGCAATCTGTACGACACAATACAGTATAAATAACACTTCGCAGGGCTGTTACATCGCCTATCACAAGCAGACTGTCCGCCCACCACACTCAATACTGCTCATTTCACTCAGAATCGGTATCGCCTGCTCTATTAAATGGAGGGGTTATAGGCCGAAATAAATTATTTTCACTGATGCTCAGATTTCAGATAGGAAGCACATGTCGGCATACGTAGCTTCTTCGTTACTTTTTCTTAGCCCTTTGAAAAGTAACATTAATTTACAGTATATGTATACACATACAATTTCAGTGCATGCTTCACAGAGAACACAGTTTGCTTCCATTAAGAAAGATGAATTTACGAATGCTGCACAGGAAAATAATGGCTGTTTATCGTGCGAATCATATGGAACGTACGCAATGCGTAGGCAAAATGCTGATTATTTGGTATTAAACCTCTCCTGCGTGCAGAGTTTAGGCCAACACAGGACTGAATGGGACATATCGGAACTACAGACAGTATTTTTTATCGTCGAACTGCTCGCCATAGAGCGGACAACACTGTACTGTACCTGCACAGCGACCGACGATGCCGCCCGCTCAGCACTGCTCAGTGCAGCAAAAGGAACAATGCGTTACCGCTTCAGAAATGGCTAACTAAACAAAACAACTGCGAACCACATAGGACACTATTCCGTCCAGTCAATCTACGATAGTCACGCTACAATTTGAAACAGGAATTCTGTAATCCAAACACGAATAGTGACGACACAGTGACGTTAGATACAAGTACATCTGTATACTCGTCATTTTTTCCTAAACTGTAAAAAAGACAACTTACTACTCATTACTGCAGAAGTTCAAAACATAAACCTACTGAGCAGTTATAAAAATAACTAGACCTTTCAAGCTATACTTGAAAACGAAGTTTCTTACTATTCAGAGTTCTACAATAAATTATTGATTTAAACAAATGCCTGAATATGTATGTTTATTTCTGGTTTGGTACCGATGGTGTCAAAAATTCGTGTTACAGCCTATAGAGGACGACTAGTGAATGTATTGGAAAGGCTGTAGCTGAAAGCGGGTACGAAATAATTAGGATCAGCGTTTCTTAACCTGTGGTCCATGGACAGATTTCCGGGGGTCCGTGAATTTCGGTGGGGGGAAAAATTACAACTTTATTTTCATTAACCTCTAACTGAAATCTAGCTTTTCAATCGAAAATGAATGTAGGCAACAAAGTAATTTATGGCCTTCAGACCCCAAAAATATTCATTAAGTTCAATAAATCTCAACTCTATATGTTATGCATTTAAATGAAGTAGAACTCCACTTACCCGGATTAATTGGGACGGGGAGCCCCGGATATGCAGAAAATCCAGATAATTGGATTTTTCTTTGAACATACGCTACATTGTCAGTTTAAAGTGGAAAAAAAATCCTACACGCGGCTGTTTTAGGCTACATATTTATTTACGTACGAATAAAATATTAATACATAATTCCTTATATGTATTTGGCAATTGGGGGGAAAATTTATGCCATAAAAAGATGTAGAACCCCCCCCCCGTGGCGCTGCGGTCCAACGCGGGCCATGGCCTCCTCATTCTTGAGGTTTCTGGATCACACACAACGACGCACCACAGTAGGTAGGACTCCTCTGGATGCGGCGTGATCAGTGCGTCGCAGAGACCTCTGACAACACACAACACTCACAACAGACATCCATGCCCCCGGTGGGATTCGAACCCACAATCTCAGCAGGTGAGCGGCCGTAAACCTACGCCTTAGGCCGCGCGGCCACTGGGACCGGCATATAGTGCATTTACCCTAAGAAAATGTTTATCCCAAGGGCCAGTCCGATTAGGACAGCCAGCGTCCGTATAAATGGAGTTCTACTGTACGTATTTCTGAGAAGTAGGCTTTAGGTTTCACCAGACTCTCACAGGGATCCATGGCACAAAAAAGTTTCAGAACCCCTGTTATAGATACTGTCCCGGCATTTGTCGCTAGGAACTGAGGAAAAGCCATGAAAAATGTCACTCAGGATAACAGGTCCCCGAACCAAGATTTGACCTGGATCCTCCAGAATACGAAGAAAGAGTGCTACCCATCAGGCCGACACTTCGACATTGAAATAACGTTGTATTCCTAAAATTTCCTCAAATAATCTAAGTTTGTAAGAGGAATTAACCCTTTAAATGCAGAGTTAAATCCCATCTGCCCTTTCCTAGCATTATTCGGAGCTCACCACATTCTCCACATTAGCAGGTAAAGGGTTAAATTCAAGACTAATCATAAAATCATACAGATATGTAAACTTGTACCCAGAGTTTAAAGTGATTACATTCACTCCCAATAAATGGCCGATTTCAAAACACAACTTCCCTTCTTGTTTTACAAATTTGTCTGTGTCAGTCAGCAGTTTAAACTCTTGGCACTACAGAAACAGTGTTCACTCCCAAGTTAAGTTTATTTTTTTAAACCTCAACATTTCTGTACATACAATATTAGTTACCATGCGCATCAACATTTCAGCAGTGAAGAAGGAAATTACATCCATGCGGTTGCTCTGTTTCTTAAACATGCAGTCCTTGTCTTTCATATTATTCTGCGCTTGTTTCCTTTGTGTAGTTGACCGCGTCCTTATTCTCAGAAGGCTTAAACATCTGATGCAGTTTGTCACCAAAAAATATAACAGTTATCCAATGCAACAAGACTGATCATAGCGAATTTGAGTACATCAACAAAGTAAGGTAAAACAAGTAAACGCGCTGAAGAAACACCGAAGACCTGGCTTTTGTCGAGAAGGTTCATATCATCCGCCTCCATTACATGGAGGCGGATGATATGAATAAATAAGCTACTTACAAAATGAGTACGAAAATAAAACTTTGCTGATGGCGAGACAATCACTATCAGTGCAACTGATATTTGATAGAACAGATGATCATACTAAAATGGATGTTAGCAACATGGACTTGAAGATGAAGTATGGATTAAGTTCGCTTAGAATATGGTCCAGCGTTAGAAGTTTGCGAACTCAATGATGAACTTTGAGGGCCTGTGAAAGCACGGAACTTTTGTACAAGCTGAGCATATAACCATTTAGTCAAGGAAGACTCTAGACCACTGAAATAGTAACTAGGTTAGTTAGTTAATTAGTCATTTGTAGAAGAATTCAACTCAAATTTATTTGCGAGGCAAAACGTATTAGGAACAAAGCGGTCGTCACCTCCTTTAATGTATTATTACGACCTGCCCCACACAGAACTGTGAAGCACTACGAGAAACCTGAACTAGAAGAAGCAAAGCACGAGGACAAAATGATGAAGTGATTACACATACGCAATAAATTGTTTCTATTCATATAGTCTCTTAAACCCCTTCTACTTTAAATACTGTAAGATTTCTTTTTGTTAGTTAATTTCCATGGCAACTTAATTTCCCAGTGTTTGAACACCGTAAATGCAGGGCTTCTATTGTCGAGACGGTAGAGAAGAAGTTTTATTTTCACTAATAAGGGAGGTCGGAGAACAAACGACATACTTCGGGGCGATTTATCTCGTTCGTAGCACGAAAATTGTTAAAACAACTAATTAAGGCAGTAGCAGATGAAATGCCAAATTTTTTGTGTTTCCGAAAGGCCACGCCCTCCATGCATGCTTCAATACGACGCACTACTAATTCTTCAGTCGTTGAAGTGACATCCCACAAATTTAATGCACCAAGTTATAATAAGTTATAGTTAACATATCCGGAGGTTACCATGTTCTTTAATACGGACTCGGTAATATAATTAAAATAATCTTAAGTAGCTAGAAGCAAATCTTGTCGCGGGGCTTTCGTTGACAAGAACTACTCCCACATTGTGCATGCACACAAGGCGTCACTTTTACTGCCACTGTCCGGACTGATCAGTATGTCGTATGGTACACCGAAAGATGCACGTGTCAAGAGGGGAAAACATGAATCACTATTTACATCCTGCCTCCTTCGAAACAAACAATAGGACCTATTCTTGTCAAAATAATACACGGCATATCCTCCCGTTAACAGCAGTAGCAGCAGTGGTGTTAGTAGCAGTAGCAATAATAATAATAATAATAATAATAATAATAATTGGATTCGTCTACATCTGCGTAAGGTTCTCCGGCGGTTATCTTGACCACAGTACTAAATCTTTCAGTTCCAAAAACGAGTGAGACAAGATGAGAAACCACTAGCCTCTCAAAAATAATTTGCTTAATGGAGTCAGTTACGAAACACTTGACTGTTGCTACATTAAACCAGGAAGTTGTCAAACAAGTACAGTAACAAAGTTATGAAGTACACGAAGCCACATAAAGGAATAACAAGTTACCAAACCAGGGTGCACTAAATGTGCGCAATCAGTTTTGACTAGCAGTCAGCTTATTATATGAGGTTCTACCTAAGGCACACTTAATGGCGACGGGGGGATCCCGTCGACAATGGTTTCGTGCGCGTTTACAACGTGTCAACAGAAACCGTTTTTACTCTGAGTAAGTATACAGGCCCTAGAGGCATCTTAGCTGGTACATATAAATTCTGAAACAATACAAAAACACCAAACTTGAGAACAGGGAACAAGACACGCATTGTAGGTATAACGTAACAATGAGGCGAGTCGTTCAACCGTTCTTGCAGTGGGAAAGCAATAATTACATATTCTGAGTGTGTGATTGTAGCCTTAGGTATCCAGCCCGAAAGGTGCTTGCACCATATTGTCAACTGTGGCTCTACAATATTTTTCCACATTATCTCATAAACAGAATGATTTTCGGGGGAAAAAAAAAATTATTGGAAAAAAAAAAAGTGTTTTGATTTTCTGTACATTTGTCTAAAACATTTCTCAGTCCAGGAAGAACTGAGCGAGATATGATGAAAATTGTATATTGGTATTCACGCAAAGTACCCGTTATTCTTATCATATTTTAATGAAACTTTGATCTTCTATAACAGATTGTCGAAAAATACTCGAATTTCAAATTTCATGAAAATATGTCCCGTGGAAGCCGAGTAGTTCCATGCGGACGGACAGACATGACGACGCTAATAGTCACTTTTCGCAGTTTTGCGACGGCAGCTAAAAATATTTGCAAAATGTGAAGTTTCACGGCGGTGCTCATGGACAGTCCAGTATTCTGGCGCCAGCAGCCGTGTAGATTAGTATGCAGGTACTAACTCTTCACAAAAGCCTTCTAACTCCATCTCTGTGTCAGTCAAAGAAAAGTAAACGCTCTTCTTGGGGTACCCTGACGACGGAGTATTTCTCTTGGACTATCCCGACGATGGAGGCTCCTCCGAAATCTACGAGGTGTCATATCCAAAAAATAATGAAATCTTCATAAAAATTTGTCACTGACTATGAAAATATTCTGTGTAAACCTCAGAGCCTAAATCCAAATAAACTTCTTTTAGTAATAGAAAGAGTCTGTAGTTTGATTCCAAAACACCGTGCAAATTTCGCTCTCCGGTATTTGAAAGAGTTCAGATACATTCATTTATTATAATTTACATTTTATTCTTCTGACGGGATTTCTCCTATCCGGCCCGAACAGTAACCTTTTAAAGCCTACTGGTTACGTGATGCACCAACAGGTTTAACATTCAGTCACTGTACTTTCTGCCCACAATGTACTTATGTGTTTTGTATTTATCTCAGAATAAACAGCGACTTCTATCCCATACAACATACCTGATTGATTTTTATAACCGAGATGAAAAGCGTTTACTGCGCGGTACGAAATGGGTCTTCAAATAAAGCAGACTGCGCTTCGTCTTTAAATGAGCAATATTGGAAATGAATAACAGTTGCAGCGCAAAGCAATAAATATTCTCCACCGTTCAAGACTGGAATACAGTTCACTGGTGTAGAGATAAGCCAAGGAACGCCACGTTTGGTATATTGCATACCATCTACGTTAAACGGACTCGCCCACTATGAAGTGTTGTTTCATTTTAGCCCACCACGAAACAAATCAACGGGCCCACTCCTTACTTAGTCCATGGAGCAGAGTCCTTCTTGAGAAGCTAACCGGTTCTCAGCTAGCCAATAAATTCCCCGCATTTTATGGAACCCGCATGTTCATTACCGCATTCACAAGTACCCGCCACCTGTCCCTACCCTGAGCCAGATCGATCCAGTCCATGCTCATAAATCCCACTTCCTGAAGATTCATCTTAATATTATCGTCCCATCTACGCCTGGGCCTTCCAAGTGGTCTCTTTCCCTCAGATTTCCCCACCAAAACCTTGTATCCTTGTATACATCTCTGCTCTCCTCACACGTACAATATGTCCGCCCATCTCATTCTTCTCGATTTGATCACCTGCACAATATTAGGTGAGGAGTACATTATGCTCCTAAATACGTAGTTTTCTCCACTCCCCTGTTAACTCGACCCTCTTAGGCCGGACCCACTACACTGCCAACGTTACTTGAAACAGAACAGACCAACATGCGGCCCTCCAGGAAAGCACCTGCTGCCCTTAGTGAACCTAAATATTTTCATCAATACCATTTAACAAACAAAACGTAACAGGTCTACGGAACAAACACGTAATATAACTTTAATAAACAGCATTAAAACAAATGTCGTGTTTGTAAATAACGATGTTCTGGTTAATTCAATCTCCCCCCCACCGATACACGTAAACACAAGTGCGGTCCTCGGGCGAGTCCTAACGAATTGTGTGGTCCTCTTGTGGGTTGAAGTTGGTCAGCCCTGATTTAAAACCTAAACAGCCGATTACGTAACAGTTACTACAGGAACAGCCGATCCCGGTGGCCGCTCGCTTGCTGGGATTGCGGGTTCGAATCTCGCCGAGGGGCATGTATGTCTGGAGTGTTGTGTGCTGTCAAGTAGAGGTCTCCGCGTCGGGTCGTTCACTCGTCCAGACGAGTCCTCCGAGTGTGATGTGTCTGAGTGTGATCTCGAAACCTCGACACTGAGGAGGTCTTGGCCACGAGGACTGTCGAGCCATAAAAAAAATACCGGCACAGATATGTGAGTTTAGGTGCTCTTTACGCAGTTATTACGCCAACTGAATAGCTCCTAGTCACTCCTATGGACGTCCCAACTTGGAGGACTCCCGGTGGAAGCAACTGTTTCCACCAGTAGCTTGGGACTTATTTTTGCATAGGGTTCCCAAACATATTTCATTTCTTTTAGAAGTGTTGTTTATAGAAATAAAACTCATATGTACCTCCAGTCCCAGGGAATGTAATTTAATTAAACTGTGCGTGGTGTAATCCCGGGGCGACAGGTTATAAACATTCCCAAAAGCAACATCAACATAGCAGTGGTGCTGATATTCGGGAGGAAAACATAAATAGCGGTACTCAATATCATCGTACGTGATAGACACTGTGCAAGACAGTATATTTAAAAATTGAATTTTAACAAGAACATGTTTAATTAACATAAAAATGTTAGTCTTGCACCAGAGCGCCGAGTGCAGACTGACTTCTGTGAAGGTCTCCGCTATACTTTGACTCTGGAAACCATTACGAGCATTTAATGTACTCAAATTACAATCTTCACAAAACTTAGCCAAATATGCGCATATGCTGTCGACATTGTAATCGTCGCAAGGACACCAAAAAACCTAACCGAAGTGTACCTGGACTTAGAAGAGGAAACGAGTAAACTGGGAATGGAAATAAATGAAAGTAAAACTAAATATATGGTTACATCCACCTATTAACATAGGAGAAACGCTGGGGATCTACGAACTGGAAATAAAACATTCGAAGCAGTTCAGAGCTTCCAGGACCTGGGAAATATCATTGGTAATACTAACAAAAACAACAAATGCATAAAAGAGAGAATTATGATGGGCAATAAGGCCTACTATGCAAATAGACAACTGGTTAACAGCAGCCTCATATCAAGAAGCAGCAAGTTGCAGATATACCGCACGTTGGTACGC
>Ga0123355_10015196_pt1 | contig 12089 bp, 2 predicted proteins | sample TergutEmb28metaG_3_FD_89872 | JGI IMG/M metagenome (GOLD analysis project Ga0123355, IMG submission 89872) | Embiratermes neotenicus P1 segment gut microbial communities from Petit-Saut dam, French Guiana - Emb289 P1 | ecosystem: Host-associated > Arthropoda: Insects > Digestive system > Gut ... | reverse complement strand
TGAGTAAAGAGAAACCAACTTGATGCCACTTATTTTATTATATATTCAATACTCATTCAATGCTCAACATGTTTCGGCCGTTAATACGACCATCTTCAGGAGTCTGCGACTAACTGGTTGTTGATACCACCCATGAAATAACAACCAGTTAGTCGCAGATTCCTGAAGATGGTCGTATTAACGGCCGAAACATGTTGAGCATTGAATGAGTATTGAATATATAATAAAATAAGTGGCATCGAGTTGGTTTCTCTTTACTCAAGTGTATTAGGAAATTTGAAACTAATGTAATTAATGAATAGCGTTACAAAAAATGGTTTGACAGTGGTCAAATACCGAAAACCATGTCTTTACAATATGGTGGCAAAGATAGAATAAAATTATGGTGAGATAGCAGTGCGACTTCAAAGACCAACTCTTTAAAAGGATGGCATAGCATGATACTTTAAAATGCCGCTACCCACACCTACTGCCTGAAAATTTATGGAACGTAATACAAAACCATGAATTAATGAAAATCCTTAGCTATCTGGTTTGTAAAAATAAGTCATAATCAATTCAAATTTGCAGTTTTCTTGTATGCAACCACGTCGTTTTTGCCGGTGTTGTCGCAGTCTTAAAATTAGCACTGTCGTGGAATTCACTCATTTGCTACCTTCTGTGACAATTACTCTTAATCGGTCTGTTTTATTCCCCCCTCTCCACCTCAACCCAGCTGCTATCAATAAATCGCATTGCGGACATAAAAGTTTTCTATACTTTTCAATTGTGTGTTCAGTATGACTCACGCTATCACGCCTTTAACAATAACAACGCTCTCATAAATACATGTTAACAAGCTCCAAGAACTCATTTTTTAAAATTCATATGTTTATTCCAACAGAAGGTTTTATCATTTCAAAAGTTTTATCCCAGTAACATACTCTTTAAATTTTAAATCTATCCATGGAATTTGTATAGTACTTATTAAATTTGTAATAAAATTAATACGAAATGAATCTGGTATCATTTATGCAGTATGTTTACCCTTTTCCCTGAAGAGAAAAGTTATTTCACTTCTTCCAGACTACCAACGTCATATCCCAGGAGACGGAAATCGCCATTGTCACTGCCGGAAAAACTTGGGCTTTCGCCTGTTATTTTGCACTTTCCGGTCAACCTACGGAATAATACATCAGCCTCGAGTTCTTCTCTTTCTGGGCTAAGGGAATTATTGTACCTGGACGCAGCGCCTAGTAGCATGGTGAGCCGCGAGACCTCTGACGTCAGACGACCGAGCCTGCTTCTGTGCTACAGCCTCCCCGAAAGAGAAAGAGAGGCAGGCCCTTTTACAATGTTCTAGCAGTGACTAGCCGAAAGGATCAGATTATTCAATAATTGCAAAAAGTGAAATAAAAGACAAGTGGACAGCCTGAGTGAGGGTCATTTAAGGTGAAGCTTCGTAACGAAGATGTGACTGTGAACTGAGGTGTGGATCGTATGCGTGTGGCAGTGTTACAGGATTCAAAAGAATACAGAACCAAGTGAAGTGAAGGAAATGTGAATACAGAGAAAGACTATAGATCTGGGGGAAAAGAATGACGATATTTAAATAGTACATATGTCCCCAGAATACTGAGTATATGAAAAAGTTAAATGCGGTTGTTTTGAAGAGTACTCTTAATTCATGTCTTTATTTTGTGTCGATTACTGAAGGTTTTAATACTTTGAAATGTAGTTTCAACAAACTTCTTTTACTATGAACCCACGGGCATATATGTTACAATATTCAATTGACGCTGGTCTTTAAATTATCTATGAGTCTTCCAATAAATCAACAATCCTTGTGATGAAGTAAAATTTTGCTCATCATTATAATGGTTAGCATTCCGATCGAACATTTTTATTGGAATACAAACTAAGATTTTTTTGAAAATGGTCATACTTGTTTGCGTATGTTTATGTGACATGCGCCATCACATGCTACAGTGACGGAAATGGATTCTTAAACTTAACATTCATATGTCCGTACATCGTTAAAGTAATATCAGATTACAACCAAGAAGATGCAACTTTTCTCAATTTATTTATTCCTGTAAGACGCTAAATATGTTTCAGACGGGTTTTCCGTCCATCATCAGAAGCTCAAAACGGCACACACATCTTCAAGTACTTGTCAGGCCATTACTGCTACCTGCTGCTACCAGCACGTGGCAGTAATGATCTGACAAATGTCTGACGCTGTATGTGTAGTTGTGAGCTCCTGATCATGGACGGAAAACCCGTCTGAAACATATAGAGCGTCTTACAGAAATAAACAAATTGAGAAAAGTTGCCTCTTGTTGGTTGTACTCTGACAGGATACTTAAACATTTAGGCTAACATGAAATATATAACATTTAGAGTAAAGACTGAGTTGTAGCTTTAGGTATTTACTGAAGTAAAAATTAAGCACTTTCTTCCTGTGGCGCAACTGTCAAACTCGGGCCTACACCAACAATTGAAAAGGTTTTTAATCACACACGTTTGCGCCCGCGTACACACACACACACACAAACACGCACTGTAGAACTCCTCTGAACGATTGATCAGCTAGTCGCACAGACAGCTTCCTACACAACACACAACAAACACAAGAGACGAACATATCTGCCCTCAACGAGGTTAGAAACAACAATCCCAACGATCAAGCGGACCGCAGATCTACGCCTTAGACTGCATGGTCCCAGAATGGGCAACTAACAGATTTAAAGTATCTTATTGCTTCATCAATAATTTGCTGAATAGCTCCATGTTTCAAATTAGAGTATTAATAGGCTTAACTCCCCCCCCCCTTCTTCGTCTGACCCCTTCTACGTATTCATTGCACGTGTAAAGGGTTATTGTTGTATTTGATCACACTCAATGGCAGACACACACTCTCATTGGGGATCTCTTAGTCGAGGGATCTGCCCATTGTATGGACCTTTACCTGGCAACACCCAACACTCGCAAAAGACAGATATTCATGTCCCCAGTGGGATTCGACCCGGCAATCCCATCGTACGAGCGACTGCAGACCCACGCCTTAGACCGTGCTGTCACGACTGGCTTAATAACGAAATGTAATTTGAAAACTGAAACTCATAACACACCACATCAAACCAGGTTAATTCAATATGAGATTTGATTGACTCATAGTTGCTGATGATGAGTTAGTTGTTTTGGTACACGAAACTCCGTACACTGGTAAAGATTTACCGACATTTCGGAGAAACTTGCATGATATGTGGAGAGAGTAAGGTCTTCTGAAAATCGCTACATACATACCAGTCGGCACACCCCGGGGCACTTTAGTTTTCCATATTAATTAAACTGACGTACTTACACCCCGGTCCCTTGGGATTTGTTTTCATTATTCCAGTCATCATTCCTACGAAACTGTCGAATTAAAATTTCTTGTTTTTTTGCCGATGCAGGCTACGTGTCACTACCAATACTCTCTCCTCGTTTTTTTTTCGCCCTGAACAAAATATCTGAATACCGCAAGTTATGAGATCTCTACTGCACACCACCCGAAATCGCAACCTTAGCATTTCCTGCTTCTTTCTTCTCCATTTATAACTACTCTTTTAAAAAGTGTCATTCTCTTAGAAACAGTTTATTATACATTCTTTGTACAGCATTAATAAAGCCAATGCATACAGTGGAGCTTTCACTTTTCCTTCCATTGTCTCAAGGGAAGAGGAATCGGTATTTAATAAAAATATGTATTGGAGACCCAAACACTTCGACAATCACAATCACAGATGTATTATTAAAAATGCAAATTCATAAAAGGAATAAACATAAATATCTAACAAACGACCGCATGCTGAGATCAAGAAACATGCATGGAATAACACTGCACTCAGACACTGATTTGAATTATGTTGTGTAAGTTCAGGTTTCCAGAACCCTAAAGGAAATGTTAAAATAATGACCATGGGTCATTACTAAAGGGAGTATTGACTCATGACTTTCCTTTCCCTAATTTTCATTTCCTTCGTATTAAATTATGAAGAAAATGTCTAACTAGAGAAAGCAAAGTCATTTAACTAAATATATGGTGGTTATTTGGAAAGTGGTATTGTACGTGATGTCCAAGTTAAAGCCTGTAGGATCGTATGTCTAGTTTAGGACGACTGGATGTGAAGAAGAAGTGTTGGTGACAATTCAGAAGAAATTATATTAGTTCGGAACTTGAAGCTAATAAAGAGAAAATGGGAAACAGCAAGACAGGGAAAGACATGCCAAGGAAAGGGGAATGCTGAGCACCAGCAAGTACTCCCTAAGGGAATAATCCAGAGAAACAACGACATAAACGGTATTAATATGCCAACCTTTCTTCTCACCACTCTGAAGCAGCACACTAAAGACTTGCACAAGAGTGTTAGCACGCAGACAGTTTTCCGTCCCAGAGATTCTTAAGATCCAAGGCTGACAGAATAAAATGAATGCATGTTCGGAGAATGTGTCGCCCTTCTGTCACAATGGAATGACTTCATGCAAAAGAGGCATAATTATAATATGAATTTTCTTTAGTGTTTCTTTTACTGTGTTATACCGAAAGTTTTGCTACATTGAATATGAGAATATAAGTAAGGCAAATTTGTCAGATATTAATGTATTTTAGGACTTTTTACTTCTTCTTTTATCTGGCAGAATAATGCCCTGAAAGCATGAAGTTAAAGGTTATTGCACAACACGTCATGTCATAACCGAGGGGTACTACAGGTACAATTCTACCCATGCTCAACCACAGCCCTAGAACGAGGTGGATTTTCAACGCCACCGCTCCCGCTGCTTTATGTCCTGAAGAGAGACTCGTTACCCATTGTACAAGAGGTTAGATCGGGCACCGGTCCCGGTCTGGATATTTCGGAACATTTTGGCCACAATGAGATTCGAACCCCAGATCACTCATCCCATAAGGAGTCGGTATACCGACTGCGCTATTCCTGCCGTCGTGTAATGTACGTACCTTACAAAAATCCTGTTTCTGAGGACTTGTTCTTCATCCTGCAGACTTACACATCTATATCATCTTCAGCCATCTGTCTAGGTTGTTTCTTCTCCAGTGGCATATTTTCCTATAACAGTGAGGAATCTGGCTAGTGTAGTACTACTGCTGATCTGTCTTCAGCAGGTAACTGGTCAAAATATCTACTATTCTGGTTGAGGATATTGTGTGTTTTTAAGTTCCTCCGGGTAAATGCCGTACGAATACCTCAAATTTTTATACGACCACATTTTATGTATGCTTTCTAACGTATTACTGATCATAATCCAAATTTCAACTTTACATAATCCGACGTACTGCCTGCGTAATTAAATAAACTACACCAAAGTACAAAATCTTCCTGCAACCTCACTTCACAGCCAATTGAGTATTGTTCTAGCTTTAATTAGTAAAGTAAATGACCTTAGTTATCTCCTTCGTTAATGTTAATAAAATATTTTAAATGCGTAGTTCTTATTCAGGAAGTAGTTAAATTAAACTTATATATATATATATATATATATATATATATATGTGTGTGTGTGTGTGTGTGTGTGTAAGTGTAACATATCCAACTAACTATTTGTATTTATTTATTTATTTCTGAGGTTCATTAAGCTGCCCAGTATACCCATCCTTCTCCTAAAATATTTTTCCTTGAAGGGGGTAATTTTGTAGTATGTTTCACTCAATGGCCTCGGAATCGGAGCTATATTCAAAGAAAGTCCACTTTTCTGTTTTACTCCGACTCCAACTCAGAAATTGCTTTCGCAAAATTACACAAAGCGAGTATTGGCTTCGTCATAGCTCACTGTCCGTCTGCATGAAACAATTCGGTTCCCACTGGATGCATTTTCATACAATTTGATATTTCATTGTTTTCGAAAAATTATCATGAAAATTCGAGTTTCCTTGTAATTTGGCAATAAAAAAGGTTACTTTACATGAACACCTATGTACATTTATGATAATATCCAACAATCGTGTCGCTTATGAAGTAATGTATATACTTACAATGTAGCTAGACAGGCCAAAGATGACAATCGCGTTAGGGTCATTACTTTTGCATACTGGAAACTACGGCACAAACTCTCAGAATATGGAATATTTGTTGTTTTCCCGATAAAACAAAAAACGTGCATCATTGTTAGGTTCATACCTGCATTGCTGTCTTGTTTATTTTATTTGAAGCCACATGAAACTTCCGGTAGATCATAACGTCAATTACTCTGCGCTAAATACGCCTTGTTACGTGGGTAAAATTTGCGGAATAAGAACCTTTAAGATACAACCCCGAAACTTCAGCATAATAAATTTTGCCGCCATAATTTTTGTGTGAAAATATGGAGTGTTTTGGACCTACTTGACCAGTAAGCGTGGGACTGATTTTATAGAAATTATTTGTGAAAGTGGGGTCGTTTGTTTGGGTCCCGTCATCGAATGTGAAACCTCCATGACATGCGGTGTAAGAAGCAACGCGGGCTGAGCGCCGGACGGGGCGTTGGATTGGCGCTTGTAAAAGCAGGAAGACAACAACATATATTTACGCAAGCTTAAGTAAGAGTCATAAAATATTTGGTAATATTCGTAACAAAATCTGTTGTTTTTGCAGACGTCAAAATTAAGATCAAATGTTTTGAATAAGAGCAACTTGTAGATTCATGATTTTTAGCAATGTGTCGTTGAAGTGAAGACAATTTTTTCTTCGTAATATACAATAACAGACACTACCGTAACCCAAATGTTAAGAAATTATTTTTTTAAATTGGTAAAGGATTAAATTTCACAAAAATTTAAAATTTTAAAGCCTTCGGTACAATTTTGTGGGGTGTTACCTAGGTATACGAGCAAATTTCGTATTTTACCCAGACTGACAGTGTACGTATTGTGAACCAACTAGCAGTTCGTTCTGTTCTAACGCTCCTACGTTTCACCTTACGTTATGTACAGGTCTTTAATTACTACAGTTCAGTTCCGTCAGACTGTACAGAAACTTCCATCCCTGCGGAAGTCGTAACTTACAAAGTCTGAGCGCCACTGCAATCTCCAGCGCCTCCACAAGACTGGAGGTCACAAATCTCTTTTATGTACGACGACAAAGTCTGAGAGTGCGCCGTCTGCAGACGAGGTATGATGGCTGTTTGCTTAATAACAATATTGACCTACACTCAGATCGCTCTACTCTTTTACGAGGCCTTTACTACTACGAAATTATATAGCCTCTACTGACATATGTTACAAAAATTATAACTCTCTGACTCTGCTGTGAGGAAAGTCACACTCCACGTACGTAACGCCATATTTTTCTTCAAGGTGTCTGCAATTTATTCGCACTGATTAACTCTTCCGTAAGACTCTTAAAATAAACTACAGTTCTCTCCTTTTCACTGATTTGTCTTCATAACGTAAGGTGAAAACTGAATTTTCATGCGTAAAAATGGTTAAATTATGTCTCGATTTTATTAAATTCTACTCTCCAAATGCATAGTTGCGATCAGTTTCTGTTTCCTTTTCACAAATTTTATACATTTTTAAGTGTAATGTGAACTCGTTTGAATATAATAGGTTGATAATTAACTTTATATAAATCATCCCCTTTATCATAACATCTATAAAATTTGTGTGTTGTTTGTGAGTGAGAACTTTTATTGTTATTAGAATTAATAATAAATCTTTTTAAATTTCACCTGCAGTTTTTAGCTGTCGTGTGGATTAAAAGTGTTACGGGAAATAAGAAATTTTACAGTTACATTTCCATTAATCTGTTGAATCTCTAATGGCATGTATGGAAGAAATCCATATTAGGTGACGAATTAAATTAAAATATGTGAGAAAATAATGTCTTAAACAATCGCGTTAAAGTATAAAAGATATTTCCATTCGAAATTATAATTGTAAATAAGAATTTGGAAATTACTCCATTACTCTATTCAGTGGGAATCTGGTTCTAGTTACGATACCCCTGACCAAGATACCGTATTCCTACCCTGTTTTGTCACTTATTTATTTTGCGATAAATTCTCCACAAAAACACAAGTTAATTTCTATATAGTAACTTACTGAAAACTGCTACAAGTGACTGTAAAACGGATGCTTAATTTCGTAGCGAATTTAGAGTACCTTATTACCAAATAAATTAAGTGAACCTTCACAATTTTATTGGGAATAACTCACTTGATATTTGCCGTACTTTCAAAACGAAAACAGATCTTCACTTCTAAAGACATAAATAGTAAAATGAAATTTAGTTACAACAAACTTTTAAAAATCTGCTATGATTATTATTATAATGTAATCGTAATGTGATTAGTTGGAATATAACCTACTACACTGCAAGATCCTACTCTTATGTAGTCAATAAGCTCACATTCCGTACGTTAAATCCGCACTCAAATCTCGGCGCTCTATAGGTCTACTGGCTGCATTTCACTCGATAGATTACGAGGTTCCTTAGGAAGATAATAGACATTAAACCTATCTATATATTTCCCGCCTTTATGCAAACAGAATATTCATTGGCTGTTCTCAAGAGGGTGCGTTAAACACCATTCTGAGCCATAATATACCCTCGCCTTCATCTACTCTTTCTTTAAAATACTTCTTAAGGTTTTCGTCCTCTCTATTCCTAAGTCCCACATGGTGTTCTTAAATTGATTCTGACCTCTCAAAATTTTGCACTCGTTTCTTTCCCCTTGCTCAAGCGTTAAATGCCCAATGTATTTTCCCTACAGTTTCCTTAATTTTGGGCACAGAATACACTGATATGTTTCTTTTGTTTAAAATTGTAAAGAGCGACGATTAACCTCAACACCAATAAGTAGTTGGTCTTTCTATTGAAGAACCTGTGTTCTTTCTGTGATTTGCGAAATTAAATCATAAATTTTATCGTACCTTAAATTCAGATTTACACTAAACGTTAAAGGTTAATATGTAACTGTCCAGTATCGCTGAATAAGAAGCAGCTCGGAGACTGGAGTCTTTCTTGGCCTATCGGAGAACAGCCAAAATTCTCTCCGCTGACAAGATTCTAACCAAGATCGTATCCTAGTCCTTACACAGACTACGCTAAGCCGTGTTCTCGCAGGCGCACGCTAGAGTCGCGGATTCTAATATCGCCCTCGGCATGGATGTTTGCCTACAGTTTCACCACTGCACTCCCTTTCAAAATTCACCTTAATCGAGAGTGTCTGATATTGGCTGGTCCTTCACACAGAAAACGTATGGCCGAAGAGTGCAAGAGGTAAAAATTTCGACCTACAGTCTTTATCTGAAAAATTCGTCAGAAGATGTATATAATGCATGTCATTAAAGCATTTAAGTATGGAAGCATTTATGTATTTACATTATCATGTTGGGTCCGAACACGTACTTGGTGACGTAATATTTAGAAGCGCCCAAAGAGGAGTATGCTGAGTTTGAGTTTAGAAAAATTGGTATTTAGTAACTTTTTCTGGAATATACTTAATTATTCTCTTCGAATTTCGGACACCGAAGACTTTTTACCTTTTTACGTAATAAAGATTTTAGGGAAATGAAATCGAGTAGGAAGAGCAAATAAAGACAGGTGTTATTCAGTGGAGAAATAGGAAATAAACACGCGTTAGTAGGAAAATCTGAAGGCATTTTAGACGCAAAAATTATATGTAAGGATAGTATTAAAAGGGAAATTTATGAGCATTCCTATACCGAATTGGATACAGGAATTCGAATTCCAATATCTTACTGGAGATAGTAATTCTTGGAGAATTCATGTCGCTTAGAATATCAGGTACTAACTCGGTGTAGAGAACGTGATAATAAAATTTCTTCACCAACTGAGCGAGTGTTCTTTTCTACTGAAGCATAATATTCAGAATTTAGATAACATGTAGTATGTAACAACTGCAGTTAAATCCATTTTCACAGGCATGTGGTTTGATTTGATTTTTGCTTTACAATGACGCGGGCATTACTTCAATATATTTACTAGTTTAAGAGAAAACAGTTTAAGGAAATGCATGCATTTTTGCTACTCTTCAACACACCAATAACATAAGAAAATTTATGATTTTTTTGCCATTCCCTGAATACAGTAATGCCATAAAGTGTGCCGAAAGCATCGCTACTGGTCCCGCTCCGAAAAACCACACAAAGCTCCGGATTGCCGGCAGACCGACCCTGTCCACTGAGTACTGACTACATTCCACCTGTGACAGAGAGGCTGGATTTTGATGCAGATCATTCGTCTGTATATAGCAAAGTGTGTCACGGCTTAGGCAGTCAGTCGCCCACGGTCACGGCGGAGGCTAAGGTTCGATAGTAGGCCATCCATGGCAGAATTTTGGTGGGCAGAGCGTCACTGGGACTTGTGGTTCTGTCTATCTTGACGGTATAATTCTTCCAATGCCTCATACTCCTCTCCATTCGTCTGCCACCGACGCTATATATTCTTGACAATTGGCAGCATTGTTAAATAAAACATTTCCCTGCTTCTCCCCTAAACTAATTTATTAGCAAAGTCAAGATTGCAAGCAGCTGGCCTTACACGAGTTACGCGTGTATGGTTGGGGGGGGGGGGCATAATTGAACACATAGGCTGCTTGAGGTCTACCTTTACCCCTTCCATTCAGTAAAAAGACACTGAAGATTTGTGGCTGTAATTGTGCTATATGTCGCAGCAGGAACTGCGCCCTGCAGGCTTATCGCCACACATAAGGTGACAAAACCAACCAGAATGAACGCTGATGAAGGAAGCAATCACGGTCTTTCGTGCTGAGAGTTACCACCGCGATGTAATTCACTCTTACCTGAGTCTCCTTTCCGTCAACTAATGTCTTCTTATTAAGCTTCCAAATCCAATGAGACATACAAGAGGGACAAGAGCCAACACCGCTGACAGAATTTTCCCAGCTATACTAGTTCTGCCTGTACATTATACCGCATAAATAACAAGTGATTTATATGCCTGAGTAAAACGGTGCCAACGTGAAATCGAACAAATGTTCCGAATTATTCATCTCTTATTAAAACATATTTTAATTTTTCAAACATTCCATCCGACAAAATAATGTTGCTCATATCTGAAACATTTATCTCTTTTACTTCACAAACATAATACCTGAATGTATTCCTATGTGACGTCTCGCCCCACACCGCCGTACGTTCTCTTTCACCCGTTTCCTTTCTTAGTCTGAGGAGTGCAGAACTTGTATCGTGAAAATCAACTGCAATGCTGCCCTGCTACTGGCTTTGATTTATAAAGCTACTTAATTACAACTTGTAAGAAGTTAGAAGAAGAGAGCCAGACAAATGGTAACGGTCGGAATTTCTGTTCAAGATAAATTGAGAACGCATTTTAAAATTATAGTAGAGAGTCCCATTTTAATTAACTATTTCAATGATATGTATCGTCTTCTAGACTCATTAGCTTCATAAACTTTTTCTAACTTATATATTGAAATATAACACACAAGGGTTACGGGAGGGGATCGCTCCCCGTCTTCAGACTTGCCTTTTTTGCAAAACAGAATGTTGAAATATAATAACTTTTTACAATCTAATTAATCACGGACCAAAATCAAACTAGTCAATGCAATATATTTCGATAACAGCTTAAAACCTATGACTATACATATCTCACTAGTAGATTGTTAGATACACTGAATGCAGTATTTGGCAAAACAGGTAATTACTTGCAATAAACAGCAGAACACATAGCAACGTGTTGTCGGAAAGTTTTTAATAATATTTGAAATATAAATATACATAGGTACTATTAAGAGAACTATTTTTAAGAAAGTGAGAATGGAAACTATTTTGAAAATATAAAAGACACTAGTTTTACCTACATTTTTATATGGGTCAGAAAATTGAACTATAACAGCCTTAAAAAGATGAAGAATTGAAGCGGCAGAAATGAAGTTATTGAGACCTCTGGCAAGTTACAACCTTCATGACCACAAAACAAATGACTACATACGCCGCGAACTACGGATTACAGGCATACTAGACGAGATAGATGAATACGGACGGAACTGGATTTCACACTTGCAAAGAATGCCACAAAACCGAATCCCTTTGAAATCATACCACTACAGACCACAAGGAAGGA
>Ga0123355_10015195_pt1 | contig 12089 bp, 6 predicted proteins | sample TergutEmb28metaG_3_FD_89872 | JGI IMG/M metagenome (GOLD analysis project Ga0123355, IMG submission 89872) | Embiratermes neotenicus P1 segment gut microbial communities from Petit-Saut dam, French Guiana - Emb289 P1 | ecosystem: Host-associated > Arthropoda: Insects > Digestive system > Gut ... | reverse complement strand
GGTCGACTCAGCCTCTAACAGAAATGAGTACCAGGAGTATTTTCTGGGGGTAAAGGCGGCCGGTGCGTAAGGCTGACAACCTACCACCATCCTGTGCCGTTGTCACGAAATCTGGGAACCTTAACATCCTGGAACCCTCTGGGCCACTACGGGCCTGTAACGGGACTGCTTTACCTTTACTTTTATCTATATACATGACTGTATTTACTGAAGGGTGTTTCCAAATACATTTTAATAGGAAACCCTACAGTAATCACAGCACATGAGATACCGAGGAAAGGATGTGAAAATATTACAGAGATAAACAAAAGAAGTGCGAGGTGTCGACTGGTTTCATCTGGCTCAGGTTAGGAACCATCGAAATGTTGTTGGCAACACGGTAGTAAAATATCAGCAGCTAATACTTTATCTCTGTGGAGTTGTTATTGAGATTAGAGTAAAAAGGGGGTAAAAAAGGAAAAGGCATTATTTAACGTTCGACCTTTGACATACGGAATATTACGGAAAGTTCTAAAAGGTGAAATTCAGTCCCTGACAGTACAGTACGCGGTAATAACTGAAAAGCCTAAAGACGCTTATAGGCGGCGATGAACTGTGCGTCGGGAGGAACAAGAAGGGAAGATACACTGAACTCTATTGATATCTTGCATGGTAACTTTCTGTGATATTAACTTACTGAACCAACGATGGCTACAACACAACGCCTAAAATTAATTCTACAGTAGCTCTACACGTATTATTCTACACGATCACTCTTCGTAACTTTGTTGTCCCGACGCTCTCAATTTGGTAGGTGATCATCTTTCGGGAAACGGGTGTGGTTCACCGAATCACATATAGTTTTAGTTATTGTATTTTCACTTATGTTTTATTTATTAATTTTATTCTTGATATAACAAACAACTAGATCATTTCTAGGAAACTGACACAGTCACTTCTCTGTACTCCCACTTACACCACACTCGTACGCGACTGAATTCGCACTGGATAGCTAGCGTCCGTTGTCCGCTGCTAAAGTTTTCTCATTTAAATCCCTCCCCTCCTACCTATCACCAACGGTCCTGAATATACTTTGACAGATTAACGTACAACGCATGGCCATGAACCGTCCGTAACTGACGCTAGCAATCCTAATAAGCAACTATACTGAAAATGATCGGCTACAATTACTCTATATCGAAACACACCGGGTTTATATAAAATATTATTTTATCAGTGTTCTATCTAAATGTTAATTGTACAATGACACAGAATAACTGAGGGCATATCCCGTTGATTACAACTGCAGGAATTGTATTCATCACCACAGTCAGTTCTGCTGTAAGGAGACAGTAGTCTTCTTGTGTGACCTCACGTAATAAAAATGACGTCACATCAGAAAAAATTTGGCCTCTCGTCAACTTTACATCTTCACACTGGTAGCCGAAATCGCATAATAGCCAACACGTGTGTGCTCAAGTTCGCGTTATATAGACAGCGTTCACCTGTACATCAATGGTCCTACAGCCAGTTCGCGTTAAGCCAACATGTGCAGTAGCACAACTGGGTGCACGATGTCTCATATAAAGTAGAAGGACGACCACAGGTGCCTGCTCCGACGTTCTACGGCTTACGAGTGGGCAGATAATTAGCTCTCTGCTGTACCTCCCTTATTTCAGCCGCGACTTAATCTTATCATAACGGAAAGGAGGAGGAGTGAAACCGGTGCAGCTTCCCAACTCTTTCAGTTCCATGCCCTCGTCAATTCAAATCATTTACATCCTGAAACTTCCCTCATCACTGTCGGTCTGTGCTTTCGTAACATCTGCTTCTCTCAGAATGAGATCTAAACGTTCACAAAGCCACAACTTATGAAGTAGCACTGCAATATAATATTTATTTTAATCTTCAAATAAATCAATATATATATATATATATAGTTTCTAATAATGATAGACACCCTGTTACTAAGACCTTCACTACACTTCACTACACTTGTCGACACTTAACTTCTTCCCATTTAAACTTCACCTAACTACACTTCACTACATTTGTCGAAACTTCACTTCTTCCCATTTAAACTTCACCTAACTACACTTCACTATACTTGTCGACACTTCACTTCTTCCCATTTAAACTTCACCTAACTACACTTCACTACATTTGTCGAAACTTCACTTCTTCCCATTTAAACTTCACCTAACTACACTTCACTACACTTGTCGACACTTCACTTCTTCCCATTTAAACTTCACCTAACTACACTTCACTACACTTCACTACACTTGTCGACACTTCACTTTTTCCAATTTAAACTTCACCTAACTACACTTCACTACACTTCACTACACTTGTCGACACTTCACTTTTTCCCATTTAAACTTCACCTAACTACACTTCACTACACTTCACTACACTTGTCGACACTTCACTTCTTCCCATTTAAACTTCACCTAACTACACTTCACTACACTTGTCGACACTTCACTTCTTCCCATTTATACTTCACCCAACTACACTTCACTACCCTCTTATGTAGATTAACCCCATTTAAGTTTCCTACCGCTCCATTTCGCGCCACATCACTGCACTTCACCTCACTTCACTTCACTTCACTGCACTTTTAGACGATTTTCGCCACACTTCAATTCCTTTCGCTTCACCCCGTTTATAATTGCTTTCTTCTCTTTATAACAATTTTAGGTTTACAAGGGAGAGCCCCTAAAGCTTCCGCAGATAGTTGGTTCCAGTTGTTAATGGTCCTATTTACAAAGGAATATTTCCCGATGTCCGTTCTTTGCTTCCTGTCCCTAATTTTCCGAACATGATCAACCCTACTCAAATAGTAAGCCCTTCGCAACCTGTCGCCTATAGCTTCCCAAGCCCGTTCCCCATAGCACGCTTTAAACAGCGCTCATAAGCGCACATGCACTTACATACAGTGCATAACTTCCATGAACGCTGCACACTTGTCTTAACCCTATAAACCTACAATCGCTAGTAACGAACAATGAGAATGGACGGCCCTCTGGCTGAAACGTGCGTAGAGGATGAGCTGAACGGATGCTGTAGAAGTTATAAATAACCGGCGTCTAGTGTGAATCGACGTCGTTATTTATGATTTGCATTCATAACACTGCCCAAGTGCTGGGCATGCACGTAGCCGGGTCTAGTATCAAAGTGTTAAGTGCTTGTACTCGATGCTCTAGAAAAGGACCAGCAGCACAGCACAGCAAAGCAAGCAGCCACTTCAAATGAATAGTAAGCAGCTCTCAGAATTATGAATCCGGAATTGAAATATCGCTGCTCGAGAACGTACGTCCTACACTGAAATGGAATAGCATACGGTTTACGATTTCGTATATGAAAGATTAATTCCACTCTCCTGTATAAACCATTTACTTGGTCCTCTAGCAAAGAGGGTGTTCTTTTTATTTATGGTGGATCGGTGGTGAAACTCGCTGGCAGGCTTTGAGAAATGAATTTTGTAAATTAAAAAAAATAGAAAGGAGTGATCTCCCACCTGCACACCTTAAGAACATCCGCTCCATTAACTCAAGTTTCTCTCACTTCGTTAAGCTAAATAGAATCCCCTAACGACCGATTCAATGTGTCAGTACCTTATACAAATGAGTTACTTCCTCTCCTTTCTTCATATCAAGGGTCATTTCCGTAGCTTATGTACCTGACGATGTAAGGAATAAGTATGGCAAAATAACAGGCCATACCGATGGAATAGAAAATAAAGCCAAAAAGGGTCTACCAAAACAGAATGTATAGAAATCCTCTCCACAAGAACAAACAAGAAGGAACTGAAGAATAAAATCCAACTAGATGCCACTTATTACTTTATTATGCTTATGTTAGGCTCAACATGTTTCGGGCACCATTATGCCCATCATCAGGAGTTCACGACGATAGCGTTAGTTACCACATAGGCCGTCTGGTTCTGGTTCTGATTCTGGTTCCAACCAGCAGCAACTCGAGAACCAGACGGCCTATGTGGTAACCAACGCTATCGTCGTGAACTCCTGATGATGGGCATAATGGTGCCCGAAACACGCTGAGCCTAACATAAGCATAATAAAGTAATAAGTGGCATCTAGTTGGATTTCATTCTTCAGTTATCAAGATGATGCGCGGTCCAATACACATCAAACGAAAAGGAAGTTGCAGTCCGTCGGGTTACGTAGGTATACTACGACTTCTCTGCAGGTCCGAATTCCTCAGAGCGTTTTTGATGAATAGTTAAGTCTTCTGAGATACGTCATATATCAGAAGACTCGAATCTTCAAATTTACAGACATTTACTTTCCTAATGCAGGAAAACTTGAACAAATTACAAACACGCCACGCGTATCTGTCTGGGGATTCTTTAAATTTATGCACATTTTATCCAACGTTGCCCATAAAAACGTTCGACAGCTTAATGCAAAAACTCTTAGCAGTGACAGTAACAGCTATACCTAGAAAATCTGTCTGAGGACCGAAACAGACATTTCAGTCCACATTATGTAACTACTCGTAATTCGTTAACGTCTGCGAGGGCTAGGATTAGGTGTCCGAAAACATGTTTTCAAAAAAATTATCCCGCTTCAATAAAAACTTGAAAAAGCAGGTTTATTAAATCATACGTCAACCTTGTGACAGTGTAGCGTAATCAGCCCGCCCACAAGTGCTTTCTGCCGTATGAACTCACTGCTTATAGTTCACTAGCCATTCAAACGTGAAACTCTACAGTTTGCGTGCATCAGTACATGCGCTGCCGTGGAGAAATTTTACCACGTGTCACTGCTGTGATATATATCCAACTCACTTTGAACCACAACGTCCAAAATGTCTCGATCTCTTTAACTAATGGCTATTGGGAGGTTCAGTTATGTGCTAGCTAGCCAGCCACTCGCCTCCAGTCAGCAGTAATGTGGACTTTGGTGGTGATTTGCTTCAGCACAATGTAGCAATTACATTTCGTTTTGGATTATGAAATAATGTTTATTTCCTGATGGCTTGCATAATGACACTATCTGAGTCTTTATGTTTTAGTGTCAAGTTGTAGGATAAATGGGTAAAAGGTAAAGTGATCCCGTTACAGGCCCGCTGTGGCCCAGAGAGTGGGTAGAGGTATAGCTCTACTCTTTCATGACCGCGGCACTAGAAGGGGGTGAGTGGTTAGCAGCACGCCCCGGCCGCAATTTACACCTGGGAAAGACACGGTACCCATTTTACAAGAGGCTGGGTGGGTCCCAGGGCCGGTCTGGACGGGCGGAAAATCTCGTCCCAACCGAGATTCGATCCCGGACCGTCCAGCCCGTAGTCAGTCGCTATACCGACTGAGCTACCGGATAAATGGGTAGTAAAGTAAAATACAAAAACATGAAAAAGGCAATTTTACAGGAATTTTATCAAATTAATTAAGATTCAGAGCACTCTTCAGTTTGTGTTAGCTCAAAACCTCTAGCAACCTCTTTCCTCTCTCTTCTCCCCGACCTTTTACTTTTACAAAAGGTATCAGTACCCCCTGAGGATGGTCACTTGAGGGCTGAAACATGTAGCAGTGTAACAGTGTACATAAAGTGTTATTGGTGCATTAGTCAGATTTTTACGTAAAATATAAAACCTCCACGTAGCAGCACAATCCTTGAGGATCTGATAGTGGCTCATCTAGTCAGGAAATGTCTGCTCTTACGGAAGGTGAAGGTTTGCTTCACGTCATAAGTAAAGTGTTAAGAATTTTAACAGGCAAAAGATAAAGTTCACATAGAAGAGGTCACGAAAGCCCAAGGGGGTAGTAGATGTATAGCTCTACTCTTTCTTTAACCTTGGCGCTAGATAGGGGTGGGTGATGAACGCCACGACGGGAAATACCAGGTACCCATTGTACAGCAGAGTGGGTGGGTCCCAGGGCCGGTCAGGACGGGTGCGGAAAATTTCGCCCCCACCGGGATACGATCCCCGGACCGTCCAGCCCGTAGCAAGTCGCTATACCGACTGAGCTATCCCGGCCCGTTTAATAAGTTTAACACAAATAATTATTGTTTAATTTCAAATTCGGGTTTCATTTTCTCGTCACCATTTCATAAATAAGCATGTCGTATTCTGACAAACGCAATGAATGCCCAGGAAAAGTTAGAATGTGTTTCACTGACAGGTAAAATGACAGACAGTGTTCACACGTGTAAGGCTAATTCAATATTGTTAAGTTTTTGTTCAGTCAGGTTATTCTCTTGAAGGTACTGCCTGATATAGACAGAATACTGACCCACATACATCCTGCTTTACAACTAACCAACCTTGAATTTTCTGTAGAAGCACACATGGTAAATCAAATTATGATCGCCCCTTATACGACTGTACAGCACACTCTTCAACATGCTTATAACAAGCATGGAATAATAAAATACAGAAGTGAAGTGTGCTACAGAGAATCAGGTTTTTTCTAAAGTAGACCGAGCAAAGCACAAGAAAACTATACGGAAGTATTCCAGTGCGGAAAATGGCGTCATATGTTTAAACATGGCTGGTATTTAGCATGAAAATAAGGCAGAAGTAATTGCGTACTCTTATTATATCCATATTCATCAGAGAGATTTTCTATTTGTCGTTAGTAATGCAATGTTCAAACATGTGCATAGAACCAACTCCGTGAAGTAGGGTACTTTCTTTAACATAGCTCTGTTGACATGGGATATTTTAAAGCGTTCTAAGCGACAAATTTCCATGACGCTTAATTTTCAACGCTCTTTGCACAAAAGACCACGTTTCTCAGCCTCAAGAATCACCTGTTCTGTGTAAGACAGAACACAGGACTGGGCGACAATCTCACGTTCCAACGCTGATTAGGTTCTTTTCTCAATAGATTCGTCTTGCCCAAGTGAGCTCGTATTTCTCTACGCTCCGGGCACGTTATCAGTTTAAGGGTCGGTTGAGCACTACAAAATGAATCATGGTCGTATTAGTCAATTATAACCGGAACATTGAAATAATTCGGCCGCTTCATACTACTGGGTAACATATTATTCACGCGCTAATCCACGGCACTTGTACCTATGATTTCCGCAGATAACCCTCCACTTCATCAGTTCGTGTATAATACGACCCTAAAGGAATATTCTGAAATCACAATTCATTGAAAACTCAAGTTATAAATTGGAAAATTTCGTAAGAGACAGTTTCATATATGTTATTGGCAACGGCACCCTACAACGCATGCCGAAGTATAGATGCTCCTTAAAATTTATGAAGTTCTTATGAGACAGCTTCATAGCAACTTCACAACGCTGACCGAGGCTTAGGTACACGTACCTTTTACTGCTTCACAACATACAATATCACTGAACACCTAGACCACAAACTCAAAGAAGTTCATAAGGGACAGCTAGAAACATGTTATCATTGAAGTATAAACCCTCAATTCCTACTGAAACACTGGTACCGCTTGACTGCTTTAGAACGACAGCTGCCACCTTGCGGCGCTTTCGTAACTCAGATGCTTTTGTGACTTCCACGAAACTAATCTGTACGCTGTAATCACAACATAAGCCTTATCGTGAAAGTGGAAATTAAGTGTTTACCAACAGGATCACACACGCAATTACTCACTCACAGCGGTATCATATAGGGTACAGAAATGTTCAAGAATTCGCGGAAACATTTTTCTATTGTTTTAAGGGTTTTAATCGCGGAAAGGTGTTTAGCTTGTGGTCCGAGTTTCAATGCTGTGTACGAGTAATTTTAAGATGAATATTAATGCTTCGGGGAAACAAAATGCTACCACTTTCAGGACATTATATTCTTCCGCAACCTATAAGACTATACACTGAAGTCCGCATCATAAATCAAAGATATTCTCCGATTAATATTGCATTAATGATATGTCACTACACCAGGTTATGCTACAAAACGTTAACATAAACCAACGGACACAAAACCAAACATTCTTCAGCGACCGAAAAGACAACCACGGTACAAATATTAACTTCTGTTAGCAAGCTCGGATGGATACCACTCGTATATTAAATATCTTTCTGACACACCAAGAACATTTCCGTAGGCTGAGCTTCCCCTCTCTTCAATTTCTCGCGAACTTACTACGTCATGGTACAGTGGTTACTCATGCAAATTCTCCTGAGAGTAGTCGCAACCCTGCACGTGCGTTCAACATATATACTTGCAATGCTTGAGGAACAGGAAGAGGTACAGAATGGGGTTGAGTGTGGAGGGTAGAACTCATCTATTTTGCAAAACTTTTACCCTCTACCCTTCTCTTCTCGTCTATTCTGTAGATATTTCATGACTCCTTCCTTCTACCCTCTTCTGCCAAAGACACGTATTCATGGCTACAAATTACAGTTGGCCATCCAGTAAAGATGGCCACAAGTCTGGCCGCTTCTAAGACGTTACCCAGTACTGACAGATCTCTGTGCATTAGTCAGCACTAATTAACTGCAATTGCAAGTAACGAAGCCGTAAGTTTACTAGCGCTTCCGTACAGAACCAACTTAAACCCTGTCCCAGAGACATATCTTCCTTGAGTAGCGTTATGAGCACATTCCTACCAGCTTCTTCCAAACCGAGAAATACCATCAGTACGTAATGCCACGCCTTGTTACAAATCAGTGGCAATTCTTTATGTAAATTAGAGCTCTGAAGTCAGATGCCTCAAGAAATCTATCAGTTCTAACAAGTACTGTGCATAAAGTAATGGGTCCACATGGCAAACTGCTCAGGAGACGATATTCAAGTCCTTCTCTTAAATGTTAAACAAACACAGAATAAAATAGCCATGTGTTCTTAGTCTCATCCATATGTTCTAATTGCATGGAATATAATTTTCCTAGGAAACTTAGAGTATTTCATCTGATCAATAAATCCTTCGCTGTTTACAAAACGCATATGTTCATTACCGTGTTTAAAGTACCAGTCACTGGACTAATTAAATTACAATACGTGGGACTAGGCGTCCTCTTTGTTGAGGTTTCGAGATCACACTCAGACACAACATATAAGTAGGACCTCTCCGGACGAGTGATCGGCACGTCGCAGGGACCTCTACGTGACAACACACAACACTCACAGGAAACAGACATCTATACCCCCGGCGGGATTCGAACCCACATTCCCAGCAAGCGAGCGACCGCACACCTATGCCTTAGACAGAGCAGTCACTGGGATAGTCACGTATAAACGCATCTCTTCCAAGTACCATACCCCAGCACAACCGCTCCATTTAGACTCGTGACATGCCAAGTTTGAAATCCAATAATACCGTTTTTGCTGCTCATTTCCTTCCAACAACATCGTTGAAGTCCGAAATCCTGTTTTCGTTTTCGTAAGGTGATAGAGGTGTGGTGGGAAACATTTAGGTTCACGCCATATATCCGAGCTGGAGGATCGCCTCTTGTCGGTCACCAATCACTGTTCAGGCGATATACTCACCTCTACTCCCCATACGTGAAGTACAGCCCTTCAGCCTTGTACCTAAGGAAGCAAGATCATTACATTAAATATATGCCCGCGACGATACAAGATTTCATACGGTCAGTAGCGAACAGTTGTGTTTGAACGCATAACTTACTTATTCGGAGCAGGAACAGCGCAGTCGATATACTGACTGAACTACTGGCTTGACTAGTGAAAGCTGTTGGGTCGACTCCTGGCACACGCAACAAATCATTGTTCTCTTCACAGCAAACAGACCTATTACGGGGCCCACTTAACCTCCCACAATGTGGGCGCACAGCCTTCATCATCCAACATTATATGAACAGTGTGTCTAATATTAAAGAACAGGGTGCCTAACGTTATTAGAAGATATATAGATCTTATGAATTTTGCTGCTTATATTGGTTTTTCGTTTATCATATTTTATCATATTCTTTTGATTTCATTTTTTATCATTGCATGTATGGTTGTATGTTTTGTATGTTTCTGTTTAATTTTGCAAATCACGTACTTTGTATTTTACGTTTATGTATTCTTATTGTTATATATGTACTGTGGTGTGTATTCTGTTTCATTTTACTGTTCTACGTACTGTTTGTGTGTAAATATGTACTGTACTACTGTCACCGGGTGTCAATCCAATTACAGTTAACAAATATATCATACCATAAAAAGTGTCAAGAATAAGAACACGTGGAGCTATACCTCCAACACCTCCACTCGCTATAAGTCGTCATGGCGTGGTATTTAACTAAACAAAGCGGCATTATTACTACATCTGACGTTCTCACAGAGGTGTTTCTCCAGTCTACAGCCTTCTAGGATGTAATGAATAGTCGACTGGTAACTAGATACCGACGTTTCGGAGTATCGTATGTTATCCCAGAAGACATAAATCTTCGAAAAATAATATATGCTGGTACTTTATTTATTTCACGCAAGAAATATTTCCGTCGTTGTAAATTTCAATAAAACTGTACCTGTAAGCTAACCAGACGGCAGTTACTTCTGATATTAATATATGAATTATGCCTCAAAGCAACCAAGTCGCAGAACGAATTGACATTGCCTTCTCCGCTGCTCAAGCGCCATCTAAGCTCATATATATTTATCTAACAGTCTTCAGTTTCTACAGTCGCATAGAAACCTGTGTTCCCTTTCTCAACTTTTTGCACTTTCAACTGCTATCTTTCCTAAATCCGATTTTTACTCTTTTACCGTTGTTGTTCAGTGCGCTGAATCGGCTATCGGGATTATGTAACGTGGAAAAATAAAAGATTTCCCGACGTTTCGACAAATGTTGCACTTGAGAAATTCAGAGTGGAAGAATTATGGGTATCGAGGAACAGTCTTGTGATGATCTGGCAGCGAACGGTGTGTGCGAGAATAAACATTCGCACTGTCACTTTTCCACACACACCGTCGGCCGCCAGATTTACATATAAGCCCACCGATACCTCAATATTCATTCATCCAGAAGTCAGGAATCGAATGTTCGCTGAAACGTCCATAAGTCACCATTCCACTACGCGGCTCAAGTCGAAGAAGTCCAATCTAAGACACTACTTTCTGAGATGTTCTGGCACCAGCACCTTTGCCTCTTGCGCCTATTTCTGCAGAGAATTTTACACACTCCGAAATCGTTTAACTGTCTTTCTTCTTTTCGCCGAAGAATCTGACTTGGAACGTATCAGTGACGCAACAGGCGTGACGCTAGTGACTTTGTTAACTGTTGCTGGCTGTACCGATAAGGACAAGTTCTGCAGAGTCGATCTTGCCGGACAGAGAGACCAAATAAAACAAACATCTTTCCGTTGTCAGATCATAGGCAACTTAGGTCCCGTCGCCATTTCGCCAAGCTATTCATTGGCCGAAGAATTTTGAGACTCCTGTAGTTCATGATTAACCCTTTAAACGCCGAGTTAAATCCCATCTGCCATTTGCTGGCATTATTAGGAGCTCACAATATTCTCCACATTAGCAAGATAAGGGTTAATACTAGCGACAAGTAGCACCGAAACTTACCTGCTTAACCTTCCAAAGACTACTGGTTACGTGATGTGCCAACAAGTTTAACATTCAAGAATTATACGCTCTGCCCACACTGTATTTATGTGTTTTGTATTTATCTGAGAGCAAACAGCGACTTGTGCCACTTAAAGCATAAACTTATTGGTTTTTATAACCGAGTTTAAAAGTGTTTACTGCGCGGTACGGACTAATTCTTTAAATAAAGCGGTCTGCGTTTCGTCTGTAAAGGGCTAATTAAGCTTTAAACGTAGGTTCTGTAAAAAAATCACATTCTAATACATAAATATGTACTATGCAAATGAATGACCTTAATCCCACCTGCCACCAGAAAAAAAAAAAAGTTACCGGAGAACATCATGTGATTTAACTCATCGCAATAAAGACTGAACGAAATCTCGAGACACTACAATCACAACAATCCGCTTTGTAAAACCCTGGAGACATAAAGTTACTTTACTGCACACAAATTTATGTTCTGTTCTTTATATAGTTCTATTCCTCCTACACGCCAAATTATGCAAGGACAACTCCTCCACGTATGAATCAAATTTAAAAATAAAAACTAAAAATGTAGGATAAAGTACAATAATTGCCAAGAATACCCCCAAAAAATACAAAGACAAAGTGCAACTTGCTCT
>Ga0123355_10015194_pt1 | contig 12090 bp, 8 predicted proteins | sample TergutEmb28metaG_3_FD_89872 | JGI IMG/M metagenome (GOLD analysis project Ga0123355, IMG submission 89872) | Embiratermes neotenicus P1 segment gut microbial communities from Petit-Saut dam, French Guiana - Emb289 P1 | ecosystem: Host-associated > Arthropoda: Insects > Digestive system > Gut ... | reverse complement strand
TATTTCAGGCCCACCAAGAAGAATTCACCGGCACCGCTGGCTCTGACCAGAGAGACTATCCAGCGGCATCATAAATCCGCGCACCGAATTCGATGGCCGAATTGCCCGGCCTGGGCTATCCAGACCGTGAATAAAGCTGCCGATAGTAGAGCGGCTCTGGATCGACTGCGGACAACAGACGCAGAAATACCGCATTCATCGTGCCCAACAGTGCCGTGTTCACCGCCTATCGCAAGGGCGAGAATCATGACCGCACCACGGTGAACCCGGGATTCTTCCATAACTGCCGCGAAGATCTTGTAGTAAGCCGTTCATAGTTCTCTTTACTCGTACCTCAGCGCCACCATGGGATCGACCTTGGTGGCACGGCGCGCGGGGATGTAGCAGGCGAGCAACGCCGAGAGCAGAAGCAGCAGCGCTACTCCCGCGAATGCCCTGATATCAACTGCAGCTATCTCGTACAACATGCCTTTCATGGCTTGACCCACGAACAGCGCGCCAATCAAACCAAACCCTGAGCCCGCCAGCGCCAGCGCCGCTCCTTCTTGGAGAATCATCGCCAGCACGCTTCGGCGGCTTGCTCCCAGAGCCATGCGCAAGCCGATCTCGTGGGTGCGCTCTCCAACTGCAAACGCCATGACTCCGTAAATTCCAACTGCCGCCAGCAAAAGCGCGAAGGCGGCAAAGGTCGCGTAGAGAACGGTTAGAAAGCGGTCGGAGGCACGAACCTCGCTTACGATTTGGTCCATGGTTCTGACATTTGTGATAGGCAAGTCGCGGTCGAGGGATGCGACCGTCGCGGCAATGCTCTTGGTCATCATTCCCGGATCGCCGGAGGTTCGCACGGCCATCGCCGCACTCGGCCAAGGTGCCTGCCAGAACGGCACATAGATTTCTGGAGAGTCCTGGTTGCGAAAATTGCGGGCCCTCACGTTGTGAAACACGCCCACAATCTGGCGCTCAACTGCTGGAGCATTTCTGGGAACGCCCGGAATTGGCTCATCGACCGCAATTCGCTGCCTAAGCGGGTCCAATCCGCTGAGATAATGACGAACAAAATCTTCGTTCACCATTGCGGTGGGAGGGCTGGCGGCTGTGTCCTGGTCGGTGAAAGCGCGCCCCTGAACGATGCGAATGCCGAATGTCTCGAAATATCTCGGCGTAATCATCTGATACCCGGCACCAGGACGGGATGAAGGGTCAGAAATGGGCTGGCCGACAATGCTGAAAGCCTTATCAAAACCTGGACCCTCGAGCGGAATGCCGGTCGCGCCTTCGGCACTGATGACGCCCGGAACAGATTCCAGCTTGGCGAGAAGTTGACGGTAAAACGCAGCCATTTCATCAGGGTTGCGCAATTTGTCCTGCGGCATAGGAAGGAAAAAATTAAGGACGTGGTCGCGACGAACCCCTAAATCCACTTGAGTCAAATTCCAAAAGCTGTGGATGGCGAGGCCCGCCGAGGTCAGCAGAACCAACGCCAGCGCGAATTCGCCCACCACCAAAATTCTGCGCAACCGGTGGCGCCCGGCGCTCGTTCCTGCGCTTCCTCCTTCTTTTAACGCGGCGTTCGGATCAACTCCGGCCGCCTGCCACGCCGGCGCCCAACCAAACAGAATTGCCGAGAGCGCAGTCACTACAAGCGTGAATACCAGTACCGCGAGATCAATCCGAATATCGGCTTCTGAGGGCAATGTGGACGGCGGCATGAGAGCGATAAAGCCCTTCAGTAGTGCCTGTGCCAAACCGACTCCTACTGCGCTGCCAAGAATCGCCAAGAGCAGACTTTCGATCATGAATTGCGTGAACAACTCGCGCCGGTTTGCGCCCAGCGAAGATCGGATTGCGACCTCCCTTTGACGCGCGCTGGCTCTGGCCAGCAGAAGATTTGCCAGATTGGCACACGCAATGAGAAGAACAAATCCCACAGCCCCCATTAGCAGTTGTAGCGTCAGAATGGTGCGACGCGGGATGAAGTCATTGCGCAATGCCTCGACCCCAATACCCCAACTCTTGTTTGACTCTGGATGATCCTGGCTGATTCGTCGCCCTACAACATCCATATCGCCCTGGGCGGCAGCCAACGAGACGCCGGGCTTCATACGGCCCATGACATCCAGCCAGTGAAAGTTATGGTTGATCTGCTCTGGCTTAAAGGCGAGCGGCACACTTAAATCAATCGGCAGCCGGTCAGCCACTCCGGGTGCCAGGACCCCGACTACCGTATAGAGCTCCGCGTTCATTCTGATTTGTTGTCCGATTATGCTGCGATTCGCGCCCAGCCGAGCCCAAAGACGATGAGTCAGAATTACTTCGTGGTCTTTGCCGGGCTCGCCTTCTTCCGGCAACAAATCGCGGCCAAGGAAAAAAGGGAATCCCTGCATACTGAACCAACCGGGCGTGGCAACCTGGCCGGAAACCATCTCGGGGTGATCGGCCGTCGAGAGATTGAAATCGTGGCCGCTCCACGCGTTCAGTTGTTGAAAGACGGAACTCTGCCTCTTCCAATCGAGAAAGTCGCCGGCGGACACCTCATTGCGGTCCCCACCAATTTTCGACCACACCATGACCAACTGCTCCGGATGCGGGTAGGGCATCGGGGCAAGCAGGGTCGCGTAAAGCATGGTGTAGATCGCGGTGGTAGCACCAATCCCAAGCGCCAGTGTCAGTACAGCAACCATCGCGAAGCCAGGATGCGTTCTCAGCTGCCTGAGCCCGTAACCGACGTGTTGAAGCATGCCGTTCATAGTTTTCTCACTCGTACCTCAGCGCCACCATCGGATCGACCTTGGCCGCGCGGCGAGCAGGGATATAACAGGCGGTCAGCACAACGGCGAGCAGAATGATCGTCACAGAAGCGAAAGTCACTGGATCCGCCGCGGAAACACAATAGAGCAGGCTCGACATCAGGCGCGTCACTAGAAATGCCGCAACGAGTCCGATACCCAAGCCAAACAAGGCAAGTTTCGTACCTTGCCCCAAGATCAACCGCAATACGTCGCGCCTCCCCGCCCCGAGGGCAATGCGAATTCCAATTTCACGTGTGCGCTGCGACGCCGAATATGAGATCACGCCAAAAATTCCGACGGCAGCAAGCACCAGGGCCATCGCGCTGAACGAACCCAGCAGGAAGGTACGAAATCGCTCTTGTGAAATGGATTGGCCGAGCACATCCTTCATAGATTCGATATCCGTCACGGGTAGGTTCTTATCAATGGAGCGAACCGCCTGTCGAATGCCGGCGGCCGTGCTCGATGTGCTCAACGAGCTTCTAACAACGACCTCGCCTCCATAAAGTGGCGCCTGAGCGAAGGGCACGTACATCATCAGTCCGGGTTTCCGGCTAAGCGCCACATCCCGTACGTCACCAACAATGCCGACGATTTCTCGCGACACATTGCTGTTCGGCGGAAACCCAAATCTCATTTGTCTTCCCAGCGCATCCTGATTCGGGAAATAGCGCCGCGCCAGCGTTTCGCTGATAATCGCTACCTTCGGATTGGACGGGGAATCCTGATCGGAGAAAAAACGTCCCCGCAGCAACGGGATTCGCATCAGCCGAAAATACTCCGGACTCACAGTGGCGTAATCGGCCGTCTGGGATTTGCCCGGAGGGATCGGAGGGTCTCCTACGATGCTGAACGCGAAGTTGGCTGCGCCTTGGCGATCCATCGGTAGCGGAGCCGCCAGAGCGGAATCTCGCAATCCTGGTCGTGCATGGAGGCTCGCCAGCAACCCGTTAGAGAAAGCCACCCATTGCCGCGGCGTCGAGTATTGGAACTGCGGCAAAGAAACCTCGGCTTCTATCACTTTGTTTGGATCGAAACCCGGGTTGACCGAGGTGACCAGCGCAAAGCTGCGGATGAGGAGGCCACCCCCGACCAGGAGCACCATGGCCAGCGAGATTTCCGCGATCGCCAGGAAACTCCGGACATGTTGGCCGCCACGCTGGCCAGTGCGTTCGCCGCCTTCCTTGATGTTTGCAAGCAAGTTGGACGGAGTTGCAATGAGCGCGGGTGCCAGCCCAAATGCCAGTGCGGCACCAAGAGACAACAACAGTGTGAACGCCAGGACCGAGCCTCCAACATGAATTGAGTTGATCAGAGTCAGCGCAGATGGCAAGAAAGGCCGGAGACTCCGGACAGCACAGGCCGCAAGCAGAATACCGGCAACGCCGCCGAGCAATGCCAGCAAAGCGCTCTCCGTCAGCAATTGCCGGATAATGCGGGTATGCCCTGCGCCGAGCGCGGTTCGAACCGCAATTTCTCTTCCGCGAGAAGTGGCGCGAGAGAGAAGCAGGTTCGCAATATTTGCGCAGGCGATCAATAGCACCAGGCCAACCGCGCCGAGGAGAATTAGGAGCGCGGATTTCACGCCTCCGACGACAAACTGGCGATAGGGCGCAATGCGGATCGTCAATCCTGAATCTTCCGTGGGAAACTCCTTCGCTAGGCGCGCGGCGAGGGTGTTCATCTCGGCCTGAGCTTGCGCCGGAGAAACGCCCGGCTTAAGGCGGCCTATCCCGGCCAGCACACGGGAGCCGGACTGAAACAGTCGAGGTCCAAACAACGGGTCCTGGGCGACAGAAATCCACACGTCTTGACGGGGGGCGCCGTCAGGATAGGTAAAGCTTTCCGGCAGTATTCCGACAACGGTAAATGGACGCATGTCCAGAGTGATGGAATGGCCAATCAGAGCCGGATCGGAACCGAAGCGGCTGTGCCAGAGATTTTCGCTCACCACCGCCACGGGCGCCGCGCCTTGCTTGCCATCCTCGGGTACCAATGTGCGGCCCGCCAGCGGTTTTGCACCCAGCAAAGGAAATATCTCCGGTGTCACATCTGCGGTGTTCACAATAAGGGGCTCGCCTGCTCCGGTCAGGGTGAGATCGTGAAACGAATTTCCTGCCATCTCGCTAAACGCGCGGTTCTGCTCACGGTACTGGGTGAAGTCTCTGTAGGAAATACCCGATGGCGCGTCGGGCTGATTTAACGGGACATCGAACATCAGAACCAGTCGATTGGGATCGGGATACGGAAAGGTTTGCAAAAGCACCGCGTTCACGATGCTGAAAATGGCAGTGTTCCCGCCGATTCCCAGTGCGAGAGTGAGGACCGCCGCCGCTGTGAAGCCGGGCGACTTCCATAGCAGGCGTGATCCGTATCGAATGTCCTGTAACAGCGTGCTCATGTTTTGCTATACCTCAGCCCCGACCATGAGATCGGACTTGGGTCGCGTTCGCGGCAGGAAGGGTGTTTCCACTACAGTGGCACGGTGGCAGCAAAGAAAGAAGGGAGCTCCTGCTAAGCCAAGCCTCCGGAACCAATCCGTATTCGTTCACGCCGAAGCAAAGAGTGCACCTCGCGCGCCAATCTGTTGTACCGGCTTGGCTTTGTTTTTCTTCTACTTAACGGACCGACCGAGATGCCTAATTGTCCGAAATCGGCTGGCGCCGTCCGGAACCGGACACTAGTTCAGATCGAAAAGGTCGAGGGGAACAGCTCGCACCAGCCGCCACCATCACGAACACGAACACCCGGCTCCCGGCGGTCGGGATGTAAGCCAGGCTCTCACAGGCGCGAATGCAGTTGGCGAAGTGATGGAAAGCTGGGTTGGGTTTCACGTTCGGCGCTCGAACAACTGCTCCGGTTTCATCCGCCCAGACGAAACTGCCGGACCGGCCGTGGAGCGTCGGTTTGCATTCGGCAAACTACGATTGTGTGGTCATTGCAGGCGGCGTGCGCCTGCCGTCCCCGCAACCTCGGATTATTCGAAGTCGTGATCAACGCAATTGGAAGGGCCGCCCCAACGCGGCAATTGCGTTCAATACAAGGCCCGACGATAGCGCTGATGCTGCCGCCCGATGGGTAACGGCCGGGAGCCGGGCTGACTAAGATTTGCACTAAAAGGCCAGCACTTCAGTTTTCCGATAAGCCCGTTTCATCCCAACTCTCAGATGCGCCAAATCGAGGTTCGATGAGTTCTCTCCCTGTTCTCGACACTCGAGCAATGGGGAGCGTAGTACCGCTTAACTCGCTCGCGCCACGGGACTATATTCGAGCAGGACGAGTCGGGAGTCGAGCACTTTCGTGCCGACTAATTCGAGGGGCACCCGTGGATAATCGGCATAGATCGGCTCCTTCCCAGTCTTTCCCAGTATCAACGGAAAGACCATCAGGCGAAGGCGGTCAATGAGCCCTAGTTTTGCCAAACTTTTGACCAGCCGAATACTACCGATAGATCGAAGCGGATCTCCTTCCTGCCGTTTCAGCGCGGTGATCGCATCTCCAACTTCCCCCCTTATCAAACGCGTGTTGCTCCAAGCGAGTGGGTCGCAGAGCGTGTTTGAATACACCAGTTTAGGGAGTTTGCGCATTCGGGTGCTGACCTCATCGGTCGCAGACACAGCAAATCGCGCCAACGCCTCATAGGTCACCCGTCCCATCAATAGGATCTGATCTTCATCCAGATGTTCCCGCACCCAACTCCCAAGGTCCTGCCCAAAATAGCCGAAGTAAGCCGCCTCATCCGTACCAGAGGCGAAGCCATCGAGTGAAATGAATAGGTCTGCAATGAGTTCTCTCACGCGCCGTCTACCCTCTCTAGGGCATTATATGTGCAAGCGCAAGTGACGAAAATCGATAGTCTGAACGTCTGAACTGGCCCGCGATCGGGACCTGAGCGCAAATGCCTGATTTCTTCAGTTCTGGAACCGTTGCGCGTACGAGCTCTTCCCGGTTAGCTTTAGCGTACGTAAGGTGAACATGGCTACTGGTTCAGGATCTCCTCCGGCGAATGCTGAGCAACAGCAGAACCTCGCGGCGCAGCTGCGCAGTTTTGGGCCAGTGGGCCTGCTGGGGATTGCGATCATTGTGGCCGCAGGCCTGGTCAATGGGCTGGTTGCCGCGACGCTGGTTGTGTTGTGGATCGTGCTCTCGAAGACGCCGTGGCGCGACATCGGCTATGAGCGGCCTAGAAACTATTTCGCGACGATCGCGGGTGGCGTGGCATTCGGTGCCGCCTTAAAGCTTTTGTTGAAGGCAGTAGTCATGCCGCTGCTGGGTGCCGATCCCATGAATCGCGCATATCACTTCCTGGCGCACAACTCGGCGGCTCTTCCCGGATTTGTGCTATTGGTGGTGGTGAGTGCAGGATGGGGCGAAGAAACTTTCTGGCGTGGCTACTTATTCGAACGCCTGGGGCGTATGTTTGGCTCGAGTGCTGCGACGAAGACGACAGTTGTGCTGCTGACGGCAGGGCTGTTCGGGATGGCTCACTACACCGGGCAGGGCCGGGATGGAACGGTGCAGGCGATCATTACCGGTTTGACCTTCGGTTCGATCTTCGCCTACACCGGCCGGCTTTGGTTCGTGATGATCGCGCATGCCGCATTCGATGCGGCGGCGGTCCTAATTATCTACTTCGACGTTGAGACGCGCATTGCGCACCTGGTGTTCAGATCTTGAGTTTAATCTGACCCAAGCGGACGATTTGTGATACACCGTCCGAAGTCAAGCAACATAGGGACCTGAATGGCGGTTTGGCAAAGCTCGAAGAAGCGTTGACCATCTTCCGGCAAATCGGAGATCAGGACGGGCTCGGGGGGACGCTAACCAACCTTGGTGAGGTATACCGCGCGGAGGGCGATCTTGCTAAAGCGGAAAGCCTGCACCGGGAAGCGCAAGATACTTTCCGAAAGATCGGCCACAACGAGAACGACTATGCCACCATGAACGACCTTGGACGGCAAGGAGGATTCGTGCAACATTCTCACTGATGCCTGACGGATCAGTAGCGTACTTCCGCTAACCTGCAGTTCAGGAACGTTGTCTTCAAGTTTAGGATTCTCGGGACCGCCGTACTCACGCAGCACCACCGCCCTGATCGGTTATCTCCCAGAACTCCAGGCATATTCAGCCTCAAACTCAGATACACGGGGAGCCGACTCCGTCTCAACCGCACAGCTTCCGGTTCCGGCCCTGAACTAAAAGGGCCCTAACTTACTCGATGGTCGCTTGCCCACGATTCATTCCGCGGTCTCGGAGATCAAATGAGCCTTCGAATCTTCATCCTCACCTGGATTTGGGCTTCGCCGCGTTTCACCCCCAGCACATATTCTTGGCCATCTTTCTTGAACATCTGTTCAATCTGCTCCAAACCCAGACTTGCTGCTGGTTTGTCGTCAATCGTTTCAAGGGTGTCACCTTCCTTTAATCCAGCCTCGGAGGCAGGAGAACCGGCTAGAACGTGCCTCACTCTGATAGTCTTGAAATCATGCTCTCGAGTGGCTAGAGAAACGCCGCTCATGTCGAATTCGTACGCTTCGGCGAAAGCCGCGTTGGGCTCGACGATCATCTGGCGCCGGGAATAGTCAAACGTGACCTTAAACCGCCGCAGAATCTCGCCGCCCAAAACACCGTCATAACTTCGGTCCGCCTCCGATCCTTTTGTCGCCTCGGCGAATGTGGCGACCGGCTGGTCGATCGTGAACGTCCCGAGTTTGAGGCTCGCCACTCGGCCTCGCCAGTTTCGCGATTCTCCGGATATCCCGTGCGAGAGATGCGGAATCATGTTCTGGTTGGACGAACGAAGCCTGTACTTTTCGACAAAGGGCGTGTGCAGCCCCAGCGTCGAATCGTCGCCGGTATCGATAACGAACAGACCCTCAATTGGATCGGACCTCACCGGAGTAACCGTCGCTCTTACAAATGGCCTGTCCCCGGACAGGCGAAGCGGAATCAACTCGCCCTTTCCGTGATAGGCGTAATGCTTCGGGTCCTCCAGGGTCGCCTTTCGTGCAGCGTAATCGATCGTGACCACATAGCTCTTGAAAAGGTCCGCGCCCAAAATCCCATTGATAGGTCGTCCCAGCGTCGACTCAAGATCTGCCAGCGGAACCACCCCTACGCGCTTTGCCGGAATGTCAACGCCAGACACGCTCAGGGTCACGTCTCTGGAAAATCCCACGCGCGTGGATGCTTCTCCTGTGCCAATGTTAGATTCGCGCTGATATTTGACTTCCAGGCCCAAGGAATGTGCCAGGGCTTCGTTGAGAAATGACACGCTCGCACCGGTATCAAGAAGGAAAATGCAAGGTTCTGATCCTTTGAGACGGACGGGGACAAATACAAGGTTCTGGTACAGCTCGAATGCGATTGTGTGATCCTGTTTAGAGAGAGTGGGTTCTTGCTGGGTGCCTTCCGACCGATTGGTTCCAGCGATTCCCACCCAGGCGCCGAGCGATAGGATTAGAGAACCTAACAACATTGCAGGAGCCAAAGAATTGTCTCTCATCGTGCCGTTCACTCCTCTCCCATTTTCCTCAGCAATATCTGCATACCGTAAAGGTAATTCTCCTCGATGGCCTTGATCCCAGCTTCCAGATCGTTGTGCTGAAAGGCGGCAATGATGTCATCGTGTTGAGCGGCCGAGGTGGGAATCAATATAAAAATGTTCGTAACGCCTGATCGCCTGTCGCAAGGTCGCGACCATGGATGCTAAGCGTGCGTTTCTTCGACTGGCTCATCAGGGTGTTGTGCCACAGCGTATCCATTTCAAGTGCACGCTTTGGAGTGCGGGCGCGCGCAAATTCAGAATTGATGCGGGTGAGATCCGGAAGCACGGCGGCGACAAACCTGGCACTGCTCCGCACCGCGAGACATTCCAGTTGCGCTAGGATTGGATACATCTCCCTGACTTCCCTCGAAGAAAGAGGTTCCACGGTAAAACCGCGGCGCAGGTCGGAACGGACCAAACCCTCCCTCTCCAGATGGAGGAGAGCTTCGCGCAGCGGAGTACGGCTGGCTTTCAAGCGACTAGAAACCTGCGATTCGTTGATCCTTTCTCCACCTTTGAGCTTACCCATGACAATGAGGTCAAGCAGGGCGGTGCGAAGACGCAGACGGAGGCGGTTGCGGCCGACTGCCTCGGGTGCAGTGGGATCGTGCGCAGTCATCACGGGCTCATTGTATACAACAATCCTATAATTGCATACGATACCCTCTGGAACGATTTCCGGATCCAAGATTCCGCTGCACTTGTCGGCAAATTTTGTGCTCTAGTTCATCCGGTTATGGGCACGGACTTTGGTAGTGACCAGTCGGCGTAGCGCCAGTCTTCCCGAGTAATCGCGAAGATTTGCATGAATCCTGGCCCGTTTCAAAGGACCTATCCCAGAGTCGACGATAGAGCCTATAGGACGAGTGACTCGCCCTGTAGTCGCCAATCCAATCAGGTCGACGGAGGCATCATCGGACAGAGGCATCATGGTACAAACGATGTGAAAAGTCGGAAATCCTGCAGGGTACTCTCTCCCTGATGATTCTACAGACCCTTCATGCTCTGGGCCCTCAACATGGCTGGGAATTGCCCGACGCATCGAGCAGATCAGCGAACATGATCGCTGTACGGCAAAACTTAGCCATTGCTTTCGGGGCACTATTTACATAACCCTCCAATCCTACCGAAGTGCTACCGTATGCCTGCGCGCAGATGAAGACAGCGTGTTGGCGTTTTATCGCTGTACTGTCTGGCACAGATGGCTCACTCTTGCGAGAAACCAGATTTGAGCCCATTCAGTGGACGGAAGGACCGGGCCGTTCTGGGGCCGCATGGGCAAGCCCAGGGGCAGCTCCGCTAGAGCCAACGCAACAGTTCGTGCGAAAAGTTACGGTAGAAGCGCATTGTGCGCGATGTCGTCCCCCGCAGCACCTTGCGGGTCAAAATCCATTTGGATGAGGGCAACAAGTGGCGTCTGCCATTCGTGCCGTCACAGGGTGCTCACTGCACTTCCCCAATCACCCTCACCTTGCTGACCACGTGCGTGTGCTCGAATGCGCTGTTCTCCAATGACACCGACACTTGTCGGTTGATGAAGAACACAGCACGAATGCGGAACTCAGTGCCAAAGATAACAGGAAACCACACTCCATCAGGTTGCCGGTGATAGACGACATTAAAGCCAATTCCGGGAAGGTCCGTTCCCAGCAAAGTGCGGATCACGAATGGAATGCGCCGTGCCAGCTTGGTGAACACCCGCACGGGCTCGAATTCCTCAGCATCTATGTACGCCTCGCCCGCCCAGGTGATTTCCTCCTTGTCCTTCGGCCAGAAGCTAATGTGGTAAACGATGCGTTCCTGCTGGGTCTCTTGACCAATCAGTTTGAAGACGTAAGCTTTCTGCTCTTCGCTGGTCAGCGGAAACAAGTCTCTGGCCAGACCGTCTTTGGTTTTGTCGTTCGACAAATCGTCACGGAAGTCCTTGATCAAATCGCCGTCGAGGCTGTCTTCCTCGGGCGCTGGCTGGCCGGTAAATTGCTCGTACCTTCCTTTGTGCGAGTAGCGCCCGGTCAGCAGCGTGAGATTCTTTTCGGTGCCGTCTGGCGTTGGAACCACGTCGTAATCCGCGGTCTCTTCCCGCATCAGCTTGCCGCCGTGCTTGAAGGTGAGTATGCGGATCTGCTGCTTATAGATGTATTGCTTGCGCAATGCCTCGCTGCGATCCTGATTGGCTGCGACGCGGGCCATGACGGCCTCGGCGGTCAACGCCGCTGGGTTGGGTTGCGGACTTTGCGCGAACGAAGTAGAGACTATCAACAGGGTCGCGCCAAAACGAAATGCCGACATATCACAGAATCCCCTTTGACATTAGGTTCAGGATGATCACGAAGTTGTCGTTTACGAACTAAACTCCGCTCTGGGGTCACCAAGACCATCTGGCCTCCGCGCTACATCCTCATCCATCTATATACGTCAGCGGCGAGCGAACGAACGCATGTTTTGGGGCCCAAACACTGGCGCCCTCCCAATCTCCTCACCCACAAACCATCGAGCTAATGGCATCCCAACAACCGCCCCAAACGCCCATACCAACGACATTGCACTCGATAGTGGAACCGAGCTGATTGTGCCCACCCGCAGTAGGGATGCGGATGTTAGGTCCTCAACGACTCGGGCTTTGGCTCGATCAGACCAAAAACTTGGTAGCGCAGCCCCGTCCGCGAAGCCCGTCGGGCCGCACTGCCGCTACCGGGACGCCGCCCGTATCCTGCAGCGCGCTCCGACATGGGCAAAGCACAAGCCGATCTCCTC
>Ga0123355_10015193_pt1 | contig 12090 bp, 7 predicted proteins | sample TergutEmb28metaG_3_FD_89872 | JGI IMG/M metagenome (GOLD analysis project Ga0123355, IMG submission 89872) | Embiratermes neotenicus P1 segment gut microbial communities from Petit-Saut dam, French Guiana - Emb289 P1 | ecosystem: Host-associated > Arthropoda: Insects > Digestive system > Gut ... | reverse complement strand
TGTGTGTGTTTATTAGGTTTTGTTTGCTGTATATTCAGACATCTGAAAGAGGAAATAAAAATTCTATTTCTCGCAAATAGCAGACGATCCTCTTCCTTACTGCTGTTACGTCAATGAAGCTTATGATTTTATTACATTTCCAGACTGGTAGATTCCAAGACGTGGTGTAATATTCTGCCATCCGCCTTCCGATACTGAGCTTGTAAATAGATACGTTAACTCGTCTATGAAAAAGAAGGAGGTCATTGTATCAGTTATATATTTTTCTCGACTAATGTCATCACAAATTTCGACAGGCTGATTTATTGTTAGGCAAAATCTAATATTGTAGAGCTACGAAATGCATACACACTTAACTATTATATTACGTGTGTGTGCATTAACATTGTTAAGTTTTACAGTGGTTCACAATAAACCTCCGTAACTGTACAATTGGAAATTTCTATGAGGCTACGTAAAACGAAAGTATGATTGTTTTTGGAACTACAAGAAACAAACTACGGGAAAAAGTGAATTTATTTATACGGTGATCAGTTCCGTAATCTCATTCCTCGCCTCGCCTCGCATTCCTCCTCCTTCTGTTTCGGTGCTTATTCAAATAATGTTGCAAGATTACACACACACAACATACATGAGACAGCAAGATTATATTCAAAACTGTGGCTGGAAACCCACAGGACACAGACACATTGAAATTCGAAGGCCCAATTTGAAAGACAACATTAAAACGCAGCATACAAAAGCAGACTATACGGATGTCGGGAGAACTGTGTTGTCTCAGGATACAAATTACAGCCTTTGTATTATGGCGTTTAGTCTTTAGGTTTGGTAAAATACAGAATTTCGCAGTCGAATTGCCATGACTATGACACGAAATTATTTTTCATTATTCATAACGATATACCCGTGGCCAAGAGAGTTTTGGGAAACACGAGGTAAGACACTACCTCTGTTGTGGTGCGACTAATGGAGTCTGTAACACACCACGCAAATAAAAGTAAAACAACCCAGTGCTGAAGGCGGGATGTGGACATGACATAAAAAACTGAGCGGAAGACATCGAGATAATTATTTATCGACTACACTTCCTCTTAGTTTAGGACGTTGTTTTTTCAAACGAATGTATTCAGTTCACAGTTATAGTTGGATTATGGGCTTTGTCGTGATGGACATAAAAACTGAAGTTTTAATAATACTGCTCTTCAGTGTGGCGTCTCTAAGTCAGGATGTGAACAAAGAAGGTATTGTATGTACAATACTGGTTGTACGAAATTAGTCAAAATTAACACAATAGCTGTAATCGTGAAACTGCTCATGATCTGTAGACAAATGACTTGAAAAAAATCACATATTTTATGGAGAAGAAAAAAAAATCTTCGTACGAAACACAAACGGTCCGAAAAACGCTCAAAGGCGATTCGAAGCAGAAACATACGTAATATACCTCATGACACGCGATTCTTAAAAGGTAATTCGCCATTTTTGTGAAATTCGGTAAGAATTTAAGTCACTGGATACCTACCATCTTAACCGCACATTCGAACCCGGTTATAACGACATCGGTTAATGTGACACCTTGTCTGTTGCGTCGGATATTCTGTGGTACCAATTAATTCATCATTGTTAGCCATACTTTATACACTTCGGTTAGAACAACACTCGTTTATAACGACACACAATATTCAGTCCATATCGTGATGTCATAACTAAGTTTCTCTATTTAAAACCTCCTGCCACCAATAATACGTACTAACACACATCCTCGTGAACTGGCGAGATAAGAGCAACATCAGCGTCATTTAGTGCAAAGTTTTGAAAATTTCGTAAGACGATACAGCTTTAAGGAGAAGTAAACTGTTATTAAGGATGACTATACAAAATTAAAAAAAGACAAGGTGACTGCAAAAATCATCTTGTTAAAATGGCGATAAGAATGATTTACTGTGACTCAGTATGTTTAATTCATGTGACAATATCATGTTATAAACACAGCTGACAACAGCTCAAACATATGCGGTCTCATCCCTAGGAACCTAGAAGAATCTAACTGATAGTACATACTTTTTTAGTTTACTGATTCATTTAACAGTGATTTATAAACTGCATACTACCGCACAGTTTATTCATAGCATAGGACAGTCAGTACATTTAAACTTTTACTTACATTGCAATAGGGAATTTCTTAATCAGCACAACACTTGCCAAGTGTTTGAGAAAGACTTCATAGCAAAGCATTACTCTTTTGTTTATAAACACTTCAGTCAACTTATTCTGCATGGCTATGCAAAAAAAAATGTTAGGGAATATTTGTCACAGGAAAACTTGTAAAAATTTTATTTATAACATTTATGAATCAAATTTGAAAGTTATTACTAAATATATGTTAAGGTGTGAAAAACTCATGCTTTAGAAAAATAATCCACGATTCATGACACCTTCTACCAATTCATATGACAGTTATCAGCATGTGAGATCACTGAAGATCAGATATGCTTCAAATAAAATCATGTTTTAAGTGTTAATCATACATTACAAAAGATAACTCTTTTGAAAAGTACCTACAATCTGAGTTATAATTATATAGAGTAAATATAATTTCATAATAACATTATTTTCAGGTCTCTTACTTTTGTTATTGTACGCTTTCCTATCTCTCTCTCTCTCTCTCTCTGTGTCTTAAGTTAATATAGTAAATAGGGTATAGGCTGAACAATCAGGGCTCAATTTCTAGCAGTGACAGGGACATTTTTCCTGCATTTGGAATGACTCCATGGTCCACCTAACCACCAAAGAATTCAGTAAAGGGGTCTTTTCCCAGCAGTAAAGTTAACAACACATATATATCTAGTGTCAGTATTAAAAATGAGTTGAAATATATGTTCACTGCCTCATACATGTTTGATGTGGTACCTAATGAAGCATTGTGACTACTTCTCTTCGTCTGCCATGGCATCAAGTTAAACTCTATACTTCCCTGTTAATGCCACATATTCAATTTTGTGATCCCTGATCTAATATGCTGGTTGTGAAGTCTCCTTCCCTATTGCTTTAACAAACTCTGCATTTGTCAGACACTTGAGAAGAAATGAGAATGTATACATCAGTACTTCGAGAAACACTATGTATAAGGTTGGTGGCAAATTTCTCATACATATTCTCAAAGAGTTTGGTATACCCAGGAAACTATCAGCTTAATATCCGTTTAAATGAAATCTATAACAATGTCCAGACAGGTGAACATTTGTCGTTTATGTTTCCTTTTCAGAAATGTGTGGAAAAAATGAGATGATCTGTTACCACTGATTTTAATTTTGTTTAGAATATGCCATTTGGAAACTCCACGTAAACCACAATGGACTGCAAGCGAATGGAACGCAACAATTTCTGGTCTATGCTGATAATGTTAATTACCTGGGTGAAAACATAACACTGTACCATACATACAAACAAACACAGATGCTTTCCTAGTTGCTAGTAAGGAGGTTTGTCAAGATGTACACACTGAGAAAACTGACTGTTCATGTCTAATCAGCAGAAAGTAGGGTAAAATCACAATATAAAAACAAGTAGTAAATCCTTGGAAACTATGGCAGACTTCAGCTGTTTTGGAATGATATTACCAAATCAAATAATATTCACAAAGCAATTAAAAGCAGCTTAAATTCAGGAAATGCTTGCTGCCATTTGGTTAAAAATCTTTTGTCTTCCTTCCTGACATTTCAAAACATAAATATTAAAATATACAGAACTAGTGTTTCCTGTTGTTTTGTATGGGTGTCAAGCTTGCTGTCTCACATTAGGGGAATATCAAATGCTGAGGGTGTTTGAAACTGGACACTGAGCAAGATTTGTGGGGATAATGGAAGGAAATAGTGGAGAGGATCGTGGAAATTGCTAATGAGGAGCTTCATGAACTCTACTCCTTACCAAATATTGTTAAAGTCATCAAATTAAGGAGAATGAGATGGGCAGGGAATATGGCATACAGGACGAGAAGATAATGCAAACAGAATTATGGTGGGGATATCTGATACAAGAAGAGATCGCTTGGAAGATCAATGGTGTGGACAGCCAGATATATAAATTTGTCTCCAAGATAGAAAATGGGAGGATGTGGATTGGTTTCATCTGGCTCAGGATAGGGGCCTGTAGTTGTGTCTTGTGAACTTGGTAATAAGTTTTCTGGTTCCACAAAACAAATGGGAATTTCATGACTGGATGTGGAATTACTGGCATCTCAAGAACTCTGCTAATGAGCTTATTTATGGCTGGAAAAAATACATACCTTAAACATGTAAGTGGTCTATGATTTTGGAGGTAAATGTCAGACAACTGATTAATCAGATGACAAGGTCTATATATCATAATTATATTCCCAAAGTGAATAAAAATCCAACAGATGCAACAGTATGCAGATATTTATTCACTGCAAAACTACTCTACATGTTTCGGGTGTCACAGCACCCATCAGCAGGAGTAGTTTTGCAATGAATAAATACCTGCATACTGTTGCATCTGTTGGATTTTTATTCACATTGAATTACGATGCATGGAACCATGAGCTTAAAATTTATATTCCCAAAGTTATGCATTTTAAGTTACTTTCAAAATGGCAATATACAGTTAACATTAAGTACTTCAACTTCCATATTCGAAGAAAATGGAAGTTGTGCCACCATTTGTGGATAGGTATTGCTATTACCAGTGCTCTTCTTGAAATAAAACAAGGTGTCAATACTTACTCATTAACAGAAAAAAGTGTTGGTACCCACTCCTGGGCAGCAGGTCAAATTAAAAATGCCCCTTGTCTTCACATAAACAAATACATAAAAGAAAAGATTTGTTGATGTTAAAAGTGATAGAATTGTTGGAATAAAAACAACAATGAAGACAATTAAGATGTATTTTTCCAAGATTTGGATTTATAATGTGCATCCACAATGTCACCATCAATAATGATGCTGGTACAGCATAGTGTTCTGTACTGTCACAAAAAAAGCACTGGTTATGACTACTGATAAACAAAATGAACAAAATATGAAGACAACCACAACAGCAACAACAACCACTACCATTACTACAACAACAGCTGTCGCCGCCGCTGCCACCATCACCATCACCACCACTACTACTACTACTACTACTACTATGACTACTACTACTACTACTACTACTACTACTACTACTACTACTACTACTACTACTACTACTGTGAATGTAATTGGTCAATATGAATATCCAGGGTTTAATAATTAATGTATTTTTTCTCTCCCTGCTTTCTCACTTTATCACAATTAGAACAGATGTGGGGTCTGCCATATTCCTACATGAACTGTAAGGACTATCTCTGTATGTTAAATTTAGCTGAGGCATAGAGATCCACTTACATCCAAAACCATTCTTTAACTGTGTTACTGAATGATACTGTGAACTGCTAAGTTTATACAGTGTCAGTTCATAGTTAAGACAATGTAATGCAATGCCCTTGTATCATCATTACATGGTAGTTAGGTAAGATGACAACCATTACTTTAATAAATTTCCAGAAAACATTGATCATAAATTTCAAAATAAGTCAACATCCCTATCTTCACATAACAGTTTAAGAAGACTGCTAATTTTTAAATCCTCATCCATCCCAAATCTGTCAGTCAAGCTTTAACTTTAGTAATACATTAGTGTAGCAATAATACAAAGGAGTTTAAAAAAATAAGGTAACAAACACTCTGATGCCAAGAACTTTAAACTCACTTTTATGTATACATGGCACATTGGTAGCAGACAGTACGTATCAGACCTCCACATACTTTGACTTTTGTAGTAGAAATCAGAGTCAACTGCCTGCAGCCAGGAGGTGACAGCTTGCTTTGTGCTGGCATCTATTGCAAATCACTTGCCAGCCCGGTATTTTTTAAGAGGTCCAAAGAGATGGAAATCATGAGGCACAAGATCACAACTGTAAGGAGGGTGGCCCATGTTAAACCTCACAGTCTTAGTGCCATGATGAGTCACAAACCTGGTAGGCAATAGGAGGCCTGACATTATCATGAAAACTGATGATGTCTTGGCACAGCATCCCAGGACTTTTGCAACAGATGGCCTGCTATAACTTCTCAAGTGTACCATAATAATGCTTGGCAGTGACATAGTTACCACCATCAAGGAAATCCAATGAAACAAATCTTTATGGCCCCACAAGTGAGTTGCTATTTCATATAAGACATGCTGTTACCTTACTTTTCATACTCTGTTGTATAATATGGAGTAAAATCTGAGGGTTTCTTGGCAATGTGTACTAAGATTATTGTAGTCTGGGTTGTGATACCATTCAAGCTTACAAGCAGTTAGCAAGATTTTAGATGAACATGCCACCTCTGAGAAAATGTAATGTCACAACTGACTGTGCCACACTGTGAATATAATTAAGGATTTATCTTTCAGTTAACCCATATGACTGCAAGCTGATGTTCACATATGGCTATGGATACAACAAGTTCTTCCACATATCAGAATCTGGTAGCCATTATGATAGCAACATCACAATTCACTTTTTAGTCCGAGCCAGAAGTGATGCTCATCTTCTGCTGTCATCCACCCCTGCACCTGCAGAGGGGCAGGCAGTTTATGAAATAGTCCTAGGAGCAGGAAAGAATACATTTTCTGACATTAGGCGTATGCGTCGCACCGCTACAAAAGCAACAGCACACACTGTGGACCTTTTGTCACCTGTGGAACTAAGGGGTTTCTGGCTGAATTACAATGGGAAAGGCACCTTGCAGGTGGGAAAAGAGGGAGACGAATTTCCATTTCTATTTTGGACTGATCCATCTCCACTAGCCATTCAGTACTTCAGCTTCTGCACATGGACAGGTGTTGTTGGCAAGTGGCTATATGCCTGCCCAGTTGCAAATGATACAGGTAATAATAATAATAATAATGCACAAATATTCTGTATGAAAAAGTGAAATAATGCAAATACATTACATTTACACACTTGTTCAGTAACAGTTTAAATAACAACAAAAATAAAAGCCCAGTCTTGTATTGAATGAACCCCAAGATAAAAGCAGCTGCAACGTGTGACTGACCACTCACCCCATCTAGTGCAGAGACTGAGAATCAGAGCAGCTTTACTTGCATTCCATTACATGCTTCCAAGGCTTGCAAAGGGACAAATTTACCTTTAGTTTACACAATATATCTGGTGGTTGTTACAAATTTTTAACATGATAACGCTAGTATGCACTAGATGGTGGTTGCATCCACAAGAAAAATTAATATATCAACCGTTTAATAAGGCCAGAAGACTACAGTTAGTATAGTGTCTGGGCTACAGGCTGGATGACCTAAGAGTTGTAGTTCGAGTCTCAGAACAGGAAAGAGGAGTGAAGCTGGCCATGCACCACCATCGAGTATCAAGATGAAGTAAGGATGGAACTATACTTCCACCATTCCATATGCTTTCATGGTGCACATAGGAACAACTTTACCTGTTACCTTTACCATTAAAATGATAGGTTATGTACACACTGAATGGGTGAGGTTCAGTTCTTGAAAAGACACTGGGATTTTACTCTTCACCATTACTTAAAGGGTTTACACAGTCTCCCATACAGAGGGTACCAAGGACTTTGTCGTGAAGCTGCTGCTTCCCTCAACATATTATGGCACTAAGATAAATACTGCTTTACTTCCAGGCACCACAAACCCAGTCCAGAAGCAGACTCTAGCAAAAGTGTTAACACACTTTCATGTTCCCTTTTGCTTCTCAATAAGGACTCTGCACCATGGAGTTAAGAGTTATCCTGTTTATTGCTCTGGATTCTTTGTAGAACATCAAATTCATTTTAATTTCAACTACTGTTGTATGCTGACACTTCCTTTAGCCAAACCAAACTATTTCAACTGTTACAGCCTATTACAAACATTCATGGTAATTCTCAACATCTGGCACTTCCCTTAGTGAAATAAAACTATTTCCATTGACACAGGCTAGCACAAATGTCACTGTAATTTTAACCATCAATGTTACCACCTCAGTGATTACTTGTGTTTAAGGCCTAAAATTAATGTGATTTCTGTAACCACAGCCTTGTGTAGATGACATCATAATAATTCCACTTTAGTGATTACTGGTGTTTAAGGCATAAAATTAGTGCAAGCTCTGTAACAACAGTCTTGTGTAGATGACATCATAATAATTAAATATGTCAAAAAACCTGATATTACAAGCATAATTTTTGTTCTATGTGTAATGACCATTGGCAGGCACTTGTGAAAGCGGTAAAAACCTTTGGGTTCCATAAAATTTGGGGAATTTCTTGACTAGCTGACAACTGGTTAGCTTCTCAAGGAGGACTCTGCTCCATGGGGCAAGTAAATAAGTAAGTAAGTAAGTAAGTTGTAATTCTTGTATTTCCAACACACTGTCAATCCAAGGTTTGCTTATTTATCTCATAATTTATTTATATTTTCAGAGGAAATAGATACTGTTGAGCCAAAACCAACCACAATGACTGAGAAGCTTCGTAAAGACCTGCTGTCCAGCTACAATCCCTACTCGCTACCTGTCCTTCATGAGGAGCACCGTGTTGCTGTGTTCATGCGCTTGACGTTTCATCATGTGGAGCTGGTGAGTTTAAAATCAAATATGGTCTTTGACTCAGAAGAAATGCTTTACAGACTCCAGCTGGCACACAGATTGACAGATTGGAAACAGAATGAATAAATATATGAACAAAACTAGTATTCATTCATAATGTCCTTAACTTGCCTATATATGGCCCACTGTCACAAAACATCACAGTTTTTACCTTTTAAATACTAAACTATTTTATCAAACGGAATGTGATGACTCCATCAATACAAAGAGTATAAACAATACCTCTAATACAACCAAACTTCCTTCTGCTGCCATCGTTGGTGAGTCCTAGTTCTTGGAGTGATGGCTAAAGGAACTTAAACTGTCACACTTTAATCATTTAAAAAAAAGTGGGGGGCAGGGACCAATGGATTAAATGAACTACATACAGTAAGATGATAGAGTTAGGTGTGTGACTAAGTTTACTACAGTGAGGGATGGGTTCCACCTCCTGGATCTTAACAGGGCGCACTATGGCAGACTGGATGTGGGTGTGGAAGTAAGCACAACACTTCACAGCAAATGTGAAATTATTATTTGATCCAATGAGAGTTGCTGAATCACACACTAACAAATTCACTAAATTTGATTGTCCACTTTGGTGTGCTAATTATTCATTCCAAAACTGGCAGATACCTGATTATTAGATTGTGGTAAATTCAACTTATAAGGAAAGAGTGAACCTTCAATATTAGATACATAAGTATAATAACTTACTGTCTGGAATACAGAATCGTACATTTCCCATCACCTGGTGGAGCACATAAAACAATGTCCAGTATGAAAAGTATCCTGACTTCTGTAACCAGTGAGTCACAAAAAGAGGCCGTTCCACTGTTGACTGACTCAGTCTTCCCAAAATAACACAACATAATTCTCATTAGTTGAATTAAATTTTAAAAATACCTGCAAATTCTCTGTCTTGATCTCAGGAGACACTGAAACCCTTGTTCAGTTCTGGGATCATAGCCGGTCAGACTGACCCACTCTAAGTTAGCTGTCATCATAAATGCCAAATTTTGATATCATCCACACACATTCAAACTGTACTGCTCTAATGATGAAGTAACTGTCATGATCACAGGAAGCACATGAAGCTTGAACACTGTACGAGTTACGCCAATCTAGGACGAAGATACAGCTGCACTAGTGAACACCTATGCCTTAGATTTAGATAAACTCATAATTTAAGACATGACCATGTACACATATACAAAGCAGTGGCTTGCCTGGGCTTGAAGTAAAATGTTTGGTTACATTTTCATGAGTTCAATTTTGTACACTTTCAAGTCTCTAAACTATACTGTAGTATTATATGGATTTGATATACTGTACATCCCCCCCACATACACACAAATCATTATTGTTACTACTACTACTCCTATTATTGTTACTACTACTACTCCTACACCAGAGACACATGACATAGACAACATCCCATTCTTTCATTATTTATATCTGTATACCAGTCACTAGAAAAAATTATACAAGATGCAACCGAAATTTTCAAGATGCAAGTTTATGCTAATGATTAAGCAACTTGCTTGGTAAGAGCAATAATTCCCTCCGGGTCTTCCTCAAATGTTTACATGTGTGGCATACATTAATTTCCAATTATGATTTGATGCAACAACTTGTGTAAATTTCTTTCAATTTATTCCTATCTTCCAGGATGTGACACGTTCTGTTTTTCGTATTGCTGGGATAATACCAATGGTAAGTAAACATCTAACAAACATATTTTCTAGAAACATTAATATACTTATTGCAAGTCTACAAAGAGAAAGTGATCACCATTTCACGATTGTTTATTACTGTATCCATCATACAGGAATTGATAATTTTCAGCCAGAAAACTTTCCACTGTTTATCGCCTAAAACAGCCTTAAATATGTACCAAAATATGACACACCCTCAAATGATGGTGAAGTGATGAAAATATGCAATACAGTGTCAGAAAGTAAATTTAAAGTTCATGCTACTGATGATTTTATTCTGAAATTTGTCTATTATTCTAGGTTTTGACATAAAAACCACAACACTTTGGCAAAAGGGTCTACTAACATCTTCAGGCAGACAGGCTATGTAGACATACCTGTTGTGCTGGGCGCAAGATCAGGCATATGACAAGCTCTACTGTGGGGGCCTAATTAGAGCACAAATTCAGGCTTGCCTCTGTTCACTTTTTGTGGATATAAATTTATCTGAACTTTTAACAGCATTTTGATTAACAAGCTTTATTTTCTTAACTCTGAGTCAATTTAATCTATTCATTACATACAATATACAAACTGCATAACAGTATTCAAATGCTATCATAGCACACAAGAATTTAAAAGAACGAACATTTTTAATTACTTCTATGGATACTTCCAACCTACATAGATGGTATACGAGGTATATTCTCAAATATATTTAATTGCATAAAGTCATCTATAACACCAAAGTTATTTTACTACATAGTCTCCTTCTTTATCTAGACACAATTGCCAATGCCCAACCCACTTTTCATAGCATTTTTATAAGAGTCTTTAGGTATGTGTTTTAGAGACTGGTAAACTGCTGAACCTAGACTTGATCTCGAAGGAAATTGTCTTCCTCGGAGAGTTTCAGGGTGTCAAACAACCAGAAATCGCTTGGAGCAAGGTCAGGTGAATAGGGAGGATATCAAAGTGTCTCAATTCCCTGTTCCACCAGGAATTCTGTGACAATTCGAGCCTTGTGTGGTGGAGCGTTGTCTTGATGGAGGATAAAGGTCCCCACCAATTCAGGTTGCTTTTCTGCAACTGCAGGCAACAACTGATTCTTCAAAATGTCTCTGTAACATTCTCCGGTGATGGTTATGCCCTTTGGGAGAGGATATGAGAGAATAACGCCCTTGTGGTCCCAGAAAATTGAATAGAGAATTATCTCTGCAGACGCGCCAACTCAGAATTTTTTCGGGGGTGGCGAGTCTGAATGTTTACATTGTTTTGACTGCCTTTTTGTTTCGGGATTGAACAGGGGGATCCATGTCTCATCCATAGAGACCAGCTTCTCCAGAAAATGTGGATCAGAGTGGTGTCTTGTCAACATTTCTTCACAGCAGGTCATTCGAATTTCTTTCTTGCTGTTGTTGAGCATTTTTGGCACCCAGGGAGCACTCACTTTTGTCATTTGCAAGTCTTCTTTAATGATTCTCATCACTGTCCCATGAGTTGGGCCCGTATGAGCACAAATATCCTCTACGGTAACTCGGCGGTCACTAAGAATGAGATTTTCAACACGTTCTTTGTTGGCATCTGTGCAAGATGAGCTCGGTCGCCCTGGGCGCGGCAAGTTAGTGTTGGACACTCTTCCCTTTTTAAATTTTGCCATCCATCTATTCACATTGCTGTAGTCCAGAGCACTATCCCCACAAACCGAGACAAGTTCACGATGAATATTAACACAGTTTTCACCTTTTGCAC
>Ga0123355_10015192_pt1 | contig 12090 bp, 8 predicted proteins | sample TergutEmb28metaG_3_FD_89872 | JGI IMG/M metagenome (GOLD analysis project Ga0123355, IMG submission 89872) | Embiratermes neotenicus P1 segment gut microbial communities from Petit-Saut dam, French Guiana - Emb289 P1 | ecosystem: Host-associated > Arthropoda: Insects > Digestive system > Gut ... | reverse complement strand
GTGCTGGGCGCTTTCGGCCTCCCATTTGAGCCGGCGTGCCCATCTCCATGCAGCAAGTGGCGGAGCGGGAAACGTGAGGCTCGTCTGTTCGATGTTGGCGGAGCTTCGTGGACAGATGAAATCCATCAAGAATATGCGCGGCCTCGCGCCCGGTGGACTCCGCAACTAGCGTTGGATGGCATTGGTGCCGTCGCTGTCGGAGCGAGGGACGACGCTCAGCGAGTTGGGCTCCTAGAGCATCTCCCGCTTCAAATGAATCGGGAAATGTTTCTAGGTTTTTGATTTGTCGCATTTTCTTGTCGCGAACCGGTGCCACTTCGCTGGAAAATGCTCTACATTGGGGTCTATGCTTGGACCGAGGAGGTTTCGCGCCGCGGTCATCGGCGAGAGAAGGTCGAGGATCTCTGCCGCCTCTCAGGTGACGTTGCGCCGAGATAGCCAGCACGCGCTCTTATTCGGCCGTGCATCATGTCAAGAACGATCTTTGGTCAGCGATTTTGAACCCTCGGGTATCGTCACGAGCAACGTTCATAACGATGGACATTAAAGGCGATGGGCCCGAAAGGCGTCAGGAGCACCCGACGCTTTTGTCCCTTCGAATGCAGGCGTGAGCCGCATTCCATGCAATCCCCCGAGCTTGCCCCGGATATATTTGAAATAATATTTTGCTGCACCCAGGAAGGGAGCCGCTTCGCTTGATCCAGAGAGAGCCCCACCTGCGAAAGGTCAACGACCGATGAGGGGAGATCGAGCACAATCTCACCGATCTCTTGTGCGCTATTCGTGGATGACCTTATTATTCGCAAAAATCCCGCTCTAAATTGCTCTAAATTAAGAAAATCGATCCCGCTTCATGATTTCGGATCGCAGGGGTCCAAAATCATCGTGATCTAGGGTCAGGAAGCAATCTGCAATCGAATGAAGAAGCGCCAAAAGTCGCCTTGCCATTCCGTAAGCCGCATAATAATAACATCAATTTCCACGTGAATTGAACCATGTTACAGAATTTATATGTAAATAGTGGCCTTTCACCCCATCTGCGCCGGCTTGAAGCGGAGTCGATCTTCATCCTGCGCGAGGTGGTCGCCGAATTTGCGCGCCCCGTCATGCTCTATTCGATCGGCAAGGACTCGAGTGTGATGCTGCATCTAGCGCTCAAGGCATTCTATCCTTCAAAGCCGCCCTTTCCTTTGCTGCATATCGATACGACCTGGAAATTTCGCGAGATGATCGCCTTTCGCGACGTGGCGGCGAAGCAGGCCGGGATGGAGCTTTTGACCTATGTCAATAAGGAAGGGCTCACGCGCGGTATTTCGCCAATTTTTTCGGGCTCCTCGATCCACACGCAAGTGATGAAAACGGAGGCGCTACGCCAGGCGCTGACTCTCTGGCACTTCGATGCGGCCTTTGGCGGGGCGCGGCGAGATGAGGAAAAAAGCCGCGCCAAGGAACGCATTTTCTCGCATCGCTCGGCGGCGCACGCCTGGGACCCGCGGAACCAGCGCCCGGAGCTTTGGCAGCTCTTCAACACGCGCATCAAGCCGGGCGAATCGATGCGCGTCTTTCCCTTGTCGAACTGGACCGAGCTCGATGTCTGGGACTATATCCTCGCCGAGAATATTCCCGTCGTGCCGCTCTATTTCGCCAAGCCGCGGCCCGTCGTCGATCGCGGCGGTGCGTTGATCATGGTCGATGATGAGCGGCTGCCTTTGGAAACCGGAGAAGTGCCGCGGATGGAAAAAATCCGTTTTCGAACGCTTGGCTGCTATCCCTTGACCGGCGCGATCCGTTCGATTGCCGCGACCCTACCGGAGATCATCGCTGAAATGCGCGCCTCGAAAACCTCGGAGCGGGAAGGCCGGCTGATTGACCATGATGAATCGAGTTCCATGGAAAAGAAGAAACGCGAGGGTTATTTCTGATGCTGGCAACCGAGCTTGCGCCGGCTGCGGCACTCCTCGACAAGCCTGCCTTGCCGGCCTTGCGCCTCTTGACCTGTGGCTCAGTTGATGACGGCAAATCGACCCTCATCGGCCGCCTTCTCTATGAACAAAGCCTTATCCTCGACGACCAGCTTGCCGCGCTCGAACGCGATTCGAAAAAGCATGGGACGGACGGTGACAATATTGATTTCGCTTTGCTCGTCGACGGGCTGGAAGCCGAGCGCGAGCAGGGAATCACCATCGATGTCGCCTATCGCTATGTCGAAACCGAGCGGCGCTCGTTCGTCATTGCCGATACGCCGGGCCATGAGCAATATACGCGCAATATGGCAACGGGCGCCTCGGGTGCCGATCTCGCCATTCTGCTCGTCGATGCGCGCAAGGGGCTTTTGACCCAGACTTTTCGGCATGCGGCCATCGTCTCACTAACCGGGATCAAGCATGTGGTGCTTGCGGTCAACAAGATCGATCTGACCGGCTTCGACGAGGCCAGGTTTGACAAGATCGTAGCGGATTTCAAATCCTTCGCCGCCGCGCTCGATCTCAAGACTCTCACTGCCATTCCGCTCTCGGCTCGCCATGGCGATAATATATCGCGCAAAAGTCCCCATACGCCCTGGTACAAAGGCCCGGCGCTTCTCGATTATCTTGAAACCATCGATGTCGCGGATGACAAAAGCCAAGCGCCGTTCCGCTTTGTGGTGCAGTGGGTCAACCGGCCGCATCTCGATTTTCGCGGCTTTTCGGGATCGGTTGCAAGCGGCACGATCAGGCCCGGCGATGAGATCGTGGTTGCAGGCTCTGGGCGCTTGTCCAGGATCGCCCGCATTGTGACCTATGATGGCGATCTCGTAAGTGCCTCGGCGGGCGATGCCGTCACTTTGACACTCACGGACGAGCTCGATATTTCCCGCGGCGACATTCTGTGTGATCCGAAGAGCCGGCCGGAGGTTTCCGGTCAGTTCGCCGCCCATCTCATCTGGATGAATGAGGAGCGACTCCTGCCCGGCCGTTCCTATCTCTTGAAAGCCGGAACGCGGACCGTGCCCGCGACCGTAACGGAGATTGTCCATCGTCTCGATGTCAACACGCTCGGCGAACAGCCGGCACAGGCTTTGGACCTTAATGAAGTGGGCCTCTGCCACCTCACCACAACAAGCCCGCTGGCCTTCGACTCCTATAAAACCAATCGCACGACCGGCGCATTCATCCTGATCGACCGGGTGAGCAACGCCACGGCGGCGGCAGGACTCATTGCCCATGGGCTCAATCGGGCCGTCAATGTCTATGTCCAGGGCCTCAGCGTCGATAAGCAGGACCGCACGCGGATCATGCATCATAAGCCGGTCGTCTTGTGGTTCACCGGTCTTTCTGGGTCGGGCAAATCGACCATCGCCAATCTCGTGGAGTCGCGGCTTTATGCGCGCGGAGTTCATACCATCCTGCTCGATGGCGACAATTTGCGTCATGGCCTCAACAAGGATTTGGGCTTTACCGAAAGGGACCGGGTTGAAAACATCCGCCGCGCCGGCGAAGTCGCCAAACTGATGACTGAAGCCGGCCTTATCACGCTTTGCTCCTTCATCTCGCCGTTCCGCGCCGAGCGGCTCATGGTGCGCGACATGCTGGGCGCGGGGGAATTCATCGAGATCTTTGTCGATACGCCTTTGCAGGAGTGTATAGCCCGCGATCCCAAGGGGCTTTATCGCCGGGCGATCGCCGGCGAGATCAAGAATTTCACAGGCATCGATCAAGCCTATGAGCCGCCGGAAGACCCTGAGCTCATTGTCGCGCGCGACAGTGAGACGGCCGAGGCGGCGGCGGCTCAGATCATCGCCTATCTCACCCAACAGAAAATCATCGACCGGATCGATGATCTTGGTGAGGATTGGTCGATCTGAACAGTTTTTTCACCGACTCGTCTGCTCTCATTTGATCTCTCTTAGCGAATCTGAAAGGATTTACGGCCATTGCCTGATAAACGGTTCAGGCATTTAATCGGCTGGACGCTATCCTGAAATCATGCCGCAGCCTCCGCGAAAAAGCGCACCCCGGTCATCAGGTCTTGTGACGATCGATGTCGCTCATGCGGGCGCAATCTATAAAATCCAGCTGCGGCGCAGCGCAGCAGCGCGCCGCTTCACTTTGCGGGTCCGCGCTGCGACTTCGGATGTCGTTTTAACCATTCCCGCGCGCGGCAGCCTTTCCGAGGCCAAATCATTTGCCTATCGGCACGCGGCCTGGATCGGCGCCAGGCTGCGCCTCCTGCCGGAAAAAATCCCTTTGACACCTGGTGGACGCATTCCTTTGCGCGGCATCTCGCACCTCATCACCGACCGCCCTGCCCAGCGCCGGGGTGTCTGGCTTGAAGACGGGCGGCTGGACAATAGAGGTGAGCCGCTGATTTGTGTGAATGCAGAGCCATCCTTCGTGGCGCGCCGGGTCCGCGATTTCCTCATCAAGGAGGCCATGCGGGATCTCAAGTCTGCGGTCGAACGGCACACTGAGACGCTTGGGCTCAAGCATAGCCGGATCACTTTGCGGGATACGACCAGCCGCTGGGGGTCTTGCTCATCATCCGGCGCGCTGAGCTTTTCTTGGCGCCTTATTCTGGCGCCGCCCTTCGTGCTCGATTATCTTGCCGCGCATGAATGCGTCCACCTCCTCCACATGAATCATTCGGCAAAATTCTGGGCGGCGGTTGCTCGGCTCACCAGCGAGACGGCGCGGGCGGAAGCCTGGCTCAAGGCACATGGGCCGAGTCTGTTGCGCTTCGGCCAGGACTGAGGAGGCAAGACTGAGACGAATTCAACTGGAAGGCTGCGCTTCAGCCGTTTCGGCCGCTTCGCTTAGGCGCTTACGGTAGAGTGCGGCAAAATCGATCGGATCGATGTAGAGCGGTGGAAAGCCCCCGCTGCGCACTGCCTCGGCGATGATCTGGCGGGCGAAGGGAAACAACAGCCGCGGGCATTCGATCATGACGATGGGATGAAAATCTTCCTTGCGGATGTTGCGCAGCCGGAAAAGACCCGCATAGTCGAGTTCGAATTTGAACAAGAGTGAAGGCCCTTCGCCGGCAGCTCCTTCGAGCAGAATATTCACCTCGAAGTCGGCTTCTGCGATCTGTTTTGCATTGACATTGACTTGAATCGAAATATTCGGCGGCTTGTCCTGTGGCCCAAGCGAGCGCGGCGCATTGGGGTTCTCGAAGGAAAAGTCTTTCGTATATTGCACCATCGCATTGATGGCGGGCGCCGTATCTTCGGCCGATGCGCCGTTGCCGTTGCCTTGTCCGTCAGTCATACTGAAAAATCTCCTGAAGCTGGCGGTAGCATGGATGCGCCCGGGCGACAAGCGCGGCTTGGGCTTTAAGTTTTTTCCGCCTCTTTCACCGCTGTAAGAATGGGAAGAGAAGAGATGCTGCTCCTATCCGCGGGATCTGAGTTTCCAAACCGCAAGTCTGTTGCCTTGACCGGCCTAGGACGATATTGGCGCAGTCAAAAACATGCAGCGTAAGGGCGCGAAAGCGAAGGAACGCGCGCCTGTTTAAAAATTCGACGCAACCCGTGTCGTGCGTCAGGTGCGCCTCTTTGCGTGGCCCGCTTTCAGGGCGCAAAAACCTGCTCCCAAAAGGCTTGCGATCAAGTTGTGAGTTCTTTTTCACTGTGCTAGCTAGCCGCAGCGATAGCTCCAGAGCCATAGGCCGTGAATATGCGTTTGCCGGTGTTCGTGTGGTTTCTCGCCTTGCTGATAACCGGGGTCACAGTTGCTGCCGACCCTCTCCACGACCGGGCGAAGCAACTTTTCGAACCGATCCCGACGCCGCCGCCAGCTATGCCCGGAGAGGCGGCAACGCCCGAAAAGCTGGCGCTCGGCAAGATGCTTTACTTCGATCCACGGCTTTCCGAAAGCCACGACTTGAGCTGCAGTTCCTGCCACAATATCAGTATGGGCGGTGGTGATGGCCGTTCGTCCACGCCGGGACAACTCGGCGGTCGTAAGGTGGCGACAGTCTTGAACGCGGTTTTCAACAAGTCGCAATTCTGGGATGGGCGCGCCGCTACTCTCAAGGAGCAAGTGTTGAAATCCGTCATGGCCAACCCTAGGGCTCTTCTCAATACAAGGGGCGGGCCGTCGATGATTACCCTCGCCGAAATGGAGATTTCGAGGCAGCATGCCGTCGATGAGCTCAAGAGCATCCCCGGCTATGTCGAGGCGTTCAAGCAAGCCTTTCCGGAGGAGGCCGATGCGATTACCTATGACAATATTGGGAAAGCCATCGCTCTATTCGAAGCGACATTGATCACACCCGACTCGCCTTTCGACCGCTGGCTTGAGGGGGATGAGACGGCGCTCAACGTGAAGCAAAAGCAGGGCTTTGCGATTTTCGTCGATAAGGGCTGCTCGAATTGCCATAATGGCGTGAATATTGGCGGCAACCAGTTCGCGCGCTTCGGACTCGTTCAAAGCCCGGGGCCGGAATTCCGGCCGCCGGATGACCGGGGCCGCTTCGAAGTCACAAAAAACATCGACGATAATTACGTCTTCAAGGTTCCGACTCTCCGCAACATCGAACTGACGGCGCCCTATTTCCATAGCCGGCGTGGCACGGACTTGAAACAGGCTGTCGCCGTGATGGCGCGATCGCAGCTCGGCCAAGAGCTGACCAACGATGAAATTGACAGTGTCGTAGAATTTCTGAAATCGCTCACCGGCCGCCAACCGGAAGTTGTATTGCCGATTTTGCCGCCGAGCGTCACGAGCCAGTCCCGCCCGCAGCCCTAGAGCAGCTGTCTAGGCAAATATTTTACAAAATTTTTCGCCCATGTGGGCAATGAGGATTTTGGGCGCGGCAGAGCTCAACTTGAAAAATGGCTCCTTTTTGCCGCCTTCGCATGCCACAAAATGACGATCCTGAACTATTCGGCGCTAGAGCGGGATACGAAAAGGGGTGAGCCTCTTTTCGCCCGGATCCGGGTCTCATTATAAGATTCGATCACGATGAATCGACAGGATCGAAAATCATCGTGATTTGACTATCGAGAGTTTGATGACGGCAATCGATAATCCGACAAAAAGGACCTCTTATGCCGGCCCACCAGCTGAGGCCGCTTTCCGCCTTGCGCCGCATAATATAGAGGCGGAGCAGGCGCTGCTTGGCGCAATCCTCGTCAACAATGATGCGTTCGACCGGATCTCCGATTTTCTCAAGCCCGAGCATTTTTCCGAGGAACTGCACCGGCGAATTTTTGATGTCGCTTGTCAGTTGATCCGTGCTGGAAAGCTCGCCTCGCCCATCACCTTGAAGACTTTTCTTGGCGAGCATGATCTCGGCGGCGTCACTATCCCGCAATATCTCGCAAGACTGGCGGCGGAAGCGACCACCATCATCAATGCCGAGGATTATGGCCGCACCATCCATGATCTTGCGCTTCGCCGCGATCTGATCCTGATCGGCGAGGATATCGTCAATGCGGCCTATGATGCGCCGGTCGGCGTCACTCCGCGCGAACAGATCGAGGAGGCTGAGCGCAAGCTCTATGCGGTCGCCGAGAACGGCCACTATGAAGGTGGCTTCCAGCGCTTTTCGGATACGCTCGCCACCGCCATTGATATGGCGGCGAAAGCCTTCGAGCGGGACGGGCGACTTTCGGGGATCGCGACGGGCCTCATCGAGCTCGACCGCAAGATGGGCGGCCTGCAGCCCTCCGATCTCATCATCGTGGCGGGCCGGCCCGGCATGGGCAAGTCGGCGCTTGCCACCAACATCGCCTTCAATATCGCGCGCGGCTATGAGCATAGGCCAAGAGCCGATGGCAGCACCGAGACGGTCAATGGAGGCATCGTCGGCTTCTTCTCGCTCGAAATGTCGGCCGAGCAATTGGCGACCCGCATCATCGCCGAGCAGGCCGGCGTGCCATCTTACAAAATCCGACGCGGCGATATCGGCGAGGCCGAATTTCAGCGCATCGCCGAAACGGCGCGTGAGATGCAGACGATCCCCTTCTATATCGACCAGACCGGCGGTCTCTCGATCGCCCAGCTCGCGGCGCGGGCGCGAAGATTGAAACGCCAGCGCGGCCTCGATGTGCTGGTGATCGACTATCTGCAATTGCTCGGCGGCTCGAAGACCCGGAGTGACAGTCGGGTGCAGGAGGTCACCGAAATCACCACCGGCCTCAAGGCGCTCGCCAAGGATCTGAACGTGCCGGTCATCGCCCTTTCGCAATTGTCGAGGCAGGTCGAATCCAGAGACGATAAGCGCCCGCAACTATCGGACCTTCGCGAATCCGGCTCGATCGAGCAGGATGCCGATGTCGTTCTTTTTATCTTCCGGGAAGAATATTATCTGAACAATCGGCAGCCGCGGGAAGGCACTGAGGATTTCATGAGCTGGCAGGCGGAAATGGAAAAGGCGCACGGCAAGGCTGAGATCATCATCGGCAAGCAGCGCCATGGCCCTACCGGCACGGTTGAACTCGCCTTCGATGCGGAAGTGACGCGTTTCTCCAATCTTGCGAGTGAAGAGAATTTACCGGAGCAGTTTTAGCTGCGCGTAGACTGCGATAATCACACCTGTCATGGCCAAAATTCATAGTTCCTTCATTTGCCAGAATTGTGGAGCGGTGAGCCAGCGCTGGCAGGGCCGCTGCGATGTCTGCGGCGCCTGGAACACCATCGTCGAGGAAAGTCCTGCCGGCGGCATCGGCGCGAAACAAGCCCAGGGCGCCCGCAAGGGCCGTGTCTTCAGCCTCTCGGCGTTGCATGAAATCGATCAAAAACCGTCACCCCGCCTTCACACCGGCATTGGCGAGCTGGATCGGGCCATGGGGGGCGGTTTCGTGCCTGGCTCGATCGTCCTGCTGGGCGGCGAGCCGGGCATCGGCAAATCGACACTCCTGATTCAGGCCTGCGCGGCGCTTGCCTCCCAAAATCAGCGGGTCGTCTATATTTCGGGGGAGGAGGCGGTCGCTCAGATTCGCCTGCGCGGCTTGAGGCTCGATCTAGGCGCTGCGCGGGTCGAACTTGCGGCTGAGACGAGCGTCGAGGATATCATTGCCACCCTTTCGCAAGGCCAGCGGCCGGCTTTCGTGGCGATCGACTCGATCCAGACCATGTGGACCGATCTCATCGAGGCGGCGCCCGGCACGGTCTCCCAGGTGCGCGGCACAGCGCAAGCGCTGATCCGCTTCGCCAAGACGAGCGGCGCTGTGGTGATCCTCGTGGGCCATGTGACCAAGGATGGGCAGATCGCAGGCCCCAGGGTCGTTGAACATATGGTCGATGCGGTGATCTCCTTCGAGGGCGAGGGCGGGCAGAATTTCCGCCTGCTCCGCTCGGTCAAGAACCGTTTTGGCCCGGCGGGCGAGATCGGCGTTTTCGAGATGACCGGGCAGGGGCTCGCCGAGGTCGCCAATCCTTCTGCCCTGTTTCTATCCGCACGCCAGACGAACACTCCAGGTGCGGCTGTCTTTGCGGGAATGGAGGGTTCGCGGCCGCTCCTTGTCGAGTTCCAGGCGTTGGTCACGCCAAGCCCGCTTGGCACGGCGCGCCGTGCGGTCGTCGGCTGGGATAATGCACGACTCGCCATGGTCGTCGCGGTCCTTGAGGCGCATGCCGGGGTCAAGCTTAGTCAATATGACATTTATCTCAATGTCGCGGGCGGGCTAAGGGTGAACGAGCCCGCCGCCGATCTGGCGGCGGCGGCCGCGCTTGTCTCATCCCTGAGCGGTCAGAGCCTCGCGCCCGATGCTGTCTATTTCGGCGAAATTGCCCTCTCGGGGGCGATCCGGCCGGTTGCGCATGGCCCCGCGAGGCTCAAGGAGGCGGCCAAGCTTGGTTTCGGCCGGGCAACCATTCCTCCCGCCAAGCCGGGGAAGGGCGAGGCCGAGGCCCATAATCTCAGGGTTGAAAACTGTGATCATATTGCCACTATGGTCGCGGCCATTGCGGCCGCCTCCGGGCACGCCGGTAAGAAGCAATCGGCCCGATAGGATCTTGTCCCAAGTTGATGTTTCATGATTTTGGACCCTGTCGACCCAAAATCACGAGACGTGATCGATTCTAAAATCTTAGAGCAGGATAGGTCAGATGCGAGAGCCCTTGCTTTATCGCGGCGATTAAGGGACAAGCCAACCGGTTTGCGGATTTTTGCACGAATGTGTGCATTCCGAAGCGGGGCCGCCCTTCGCGTGAAGAACGTGAAGAAGGTGAGAGAATTACAACTCATGATCCATCGCGAGACGGAGCGCGCCGTACCCGTTTGATTGTTTGCTCAGTTGAGGACCAAAGCCAATGCCAGCCTGGCTCGATCTTGGTTTGATTGCCGTCATCTTGGTTTCCGCCTTCCTCGCTATGCTGCGCGGCTTTTCGCGCGAGATTCTGGCGATCACCTCCTGGGTTGCAGCGGCGGTCGCCGCCTTCTATCTGCATCCGCTGGTTGTGCCTTATGTCAAAACCTATATCAAAGCCGATCTCAATGAGAATGTCGCCCGCGGGATTGCCGCTGCGGCGGTTTTCCTTGTGGCGTTGATCATTGTGTCCCTTTTGACCGTCCGGCTGTCGGACGCCATTCTCGATTCGCGGATCGGTGCGTTGGACCGCTCGCTCGGTTTTTTATTCGGCGCCGGCCGCGGCTTTCTTCTCTGTGTGATCGCCTTCATCTTTTTCAACTGGCTGGTGCCGCCGCAGACTCAGCCGGAATGGGTGAAGAATGCACGGACCCGCCCGCTTCTCCAGGCAACCGGCGATCAACTCATCGCGCTTCTGCCGCTGCCGGATGAGCTAGAAGGTTACTTCAACAAGTTCAAAAACCGCAAGGCCGGCGCCCCGAGTGAGGAAGCCGTGCCGGATACGGATCAAGAACCGAAGAAAGAATAAACGAACCGGTGAGCGAGCCGGGCCGGTGATCAAATTGACGCAGATGGCGTCAACTTGATCGCACCGTAAAGCGGCATCGCACTTTTGAGCATTGCGCTAACCCGGTGTTCATGCCTGCCGTGCACTCTGGTCTGTGATATTTGGGGAAAAGGCAGACGAATCTGGCGAGGCTCCGGCTTGCCACCTTGCTTTTTTTCAAGGCACGGCGGCAGTTCGAGGCTGACATTTGCCCAGAGCTCAATTATGTAGATTTCACGACAGATGGGATTCAGACTTTTCGCCGCAGGATGACACTGATCGTAAGGTTGTGCTGAAGCGTGCGGGGTAATTGCTGGCGGCTAGAAAGCTTGGCGAATGAATCCGGCGATCGGCGTGGAGAACTTTGATGCTTGAAGCGGAGGATGCGGGTCAAAGTCTCGCCCAGGATGGTGAGAGTCAAGACGAAGATTGTAGCGATCCGGATGCCTTGGAGTTCGATCTTGACGCGGACCGGCTGCGGGAAGAATGCGGCATCTTCGGAATTTTTGGCCATCCCGCCGCCGCCGCCATCACGGCGCTTGGCCTGCACGCCCTTCAGCATCGCGGCCAGGAAGCGGCCGGCATCGTCACGTTCGACGGGCAGAGATATAACTCCGAGCGGCGACTAGGGCTCGTCGGCGACCATTTTTCCAAGGCGTCGACAATTGAGCGCCTGCCGGGCGAATCGGCGATCGGCCATGTGCGCTATTCGACGACAGGCGGGACCATTTTGCGCAATGTCCAGCCGCTTTTCGCGGAGCTCAGCTCCGGTGGTTTCGCGCTCGCCCATAATGGCAATCTGACCAATGGCCTGACGCTTCGCCGCAACCTCGTGGAAGGCGGCGCCATTTTTCAATCGACCTCGGATACCGAAGCGATCCTGCATCTCGTCGCCCGCAGCCGGCGCCCACCCATTATCGACCGCTTCATCGAGGCTTTGCGGATGATCGAGGGCGCCTATGCGCTGGTCGCGCTGACCAACAAGAAGCTGATCGGTGCGCGCGATCCGCTGGGCATAAGGCCGTTGGTGCTGGGCGAGCTCGACGGCCATTATATTCTCGCTTCGGAAACCTGCGCGCTCGACATCATCGGGGCGCGCTTCGTGCGGGATATCGCCAATGGCGAAATCGTCGTGATCTCGGAGGACGGTGTCGAGAGCCTGCGGCCTTTTCCGCCGAGGCCGGCAAGGCCCTGCATCTTCGAGTATATTTATTTCGCGAGGCCGGATTCCATCGTTCAGGGCAAACCC
>Ga0123355_10015191_pt1 | contig 12090 bp, 13 predicted proteins | sample TergutEmb28metaG_3_FD_89872 | JGI IMG/M metagenome (GOLD analysis project Ga0123355, IMG submission 89872) | Embiratermes neotenicus P1 segment gut microbial communities from Petit-Saut dam, French Guiana - Emb289 P1 | ecosystem: Host-associated > Arthropoda: Insects > Digestive system > Gut ... | reverse complement strand
TGGCGATATCTCCGTGGAAGCATACGGCAACTGCGATGACGGCGTTATGGTAAATTCCGGCCTTCTGGATGGTCTCGGCGTGACAGACGCGATAAAGACGATCACCGCTTGGCTTGAACAACAAGGCAAAGGTGAGCGCAAGATAAATTACAAGCTGCGCGACTGGATTTTCTCCCGGCAGCGGTATTGGGGCGAGCCTATCCCCATAATCATTTGCGACAGCTGCGGATATGTTCCGCTGGATGAATCGGAGTTGCCCCTCACTTTGCCGGAGGTGGAAAGTTACCGCCCTACCGAGGAAGGAGAGTCCCCATTAGCGGGGCTTAGCGAGTGGGGCAATTGCACATGCCCAAAATGCGGGATGTCGGCCAAGCGCGAAACCGACACCATGCCCCAGTGGGCGGGTTCGAGCTGGTACTTTTTGCGATACGCCGACCCCCACAACGACGATTGCATAGCCTCGCCCGAGGCTCTCAAATACTGGACGCCGGTTGACTGGTACAATGGCGGGATGGAGCACACCACCCTGCACCTTCTCTACTCCCGCTTTTGGCACAAATTCCTGTACGATATTGGGGTAGTCCCCACGCCCGAACCCTACTCCCGGCGGACAAGCCACGGGATGATACTGGGCGAAAACGGCGAGAAGATGAGCAAGTCCCGCGGGAATGTGGTCAACCCTGACGACATTGTAGGGGAATACGGGGCGGATACCCTGCGCCTTTACGAGATGTTTATCGGCGATTTTGAAAAGGCCGCGCCCTGGTCTTCAGCGTCTATCAAGGGCTGCAAGCGCTTTCTGGACAGAGTTTGGGCCTTGCGGGAAATTTGCATTCCGGGCGGAAGCTACACACCAGAACTCGAAAACAGCATAAACAAGACCATCAAAAAGGTGAGCGAAGACGTTGAAGTGCTTAAGTTCAACACGGCAATTGCAGCGCTGATGACCCTCATCAACGAAATAGCCGAAAAAGGCAGTCTCAACCATGCAGACTACAAAACTTTCCTTATCCTTCTAAATCCCTTCGCGCCCCACCTGACCGAAGAAATCTGGGAGCTTATGGAGTTTGGCGGAATGCTCAACGACCAGAAGTGGCCGGATTTTGATCCCAACAAATGCGTTGACGACGCCGTGGAAATCGCCATACAGATTTCGGGCAAGATAAAAGCGCGCATGGATATGGACTCGGACGCGTCAAAGGAGCAGATGATCGCGCTGGCAAAAGAAAATCCCGAGGTTAGCGCGCTGCTTGATGGCAGGGATATCGTCAAGGAAATCGCAGTACCGGGCAAACTGGTCAACCTCGTTGTGCGCTGAGACTGGTGGCATATTGCCGGCGGATGCACGATTTTCTTTATACTGAGCGCTGATTTCCTTGACATGAGAGGGCGCAGGCTATATAATTGATATATATTCTTGTACAATTAGGGAATAACTCCTGCCGCGAGGCGATGGGGAGGGATATAGAAATGTCAGAAGTACGCATCAAGGACGGCGAGGCCTTGGACAGCGCGTTGCGCAGATTTAAGAGGCAATGCGCAAAGTCGGGCGTCTTTCAAGAGGTTCGCAAGAGAGAGCACTACGAGAAGCCTTCGGTAAAGCGCAAGAAGAAGTCTGAGGCGGCACGCAAGCGCAAATTTAAATAAAAGCCGAAAAAGCGGGCCTTTGCGGCTCGCTTTTTTGTACTGGGGGTCTTCGCATTGTCTGTGTTTTTTCCAGATGTTTACTTAAAAAACATTACCTCATTAACCCCTACACTGCTACGGCGTTGGGGGATACGGGGATTAATTCTGGATGTCGACAACACCCTAACCACCCACGACAACCCAATGCCTGACCCAGATGTCCTGCGCTGGCTGGATACCATGCGCACCCATCACATCGAGATGATTATTCTCTCCAACAACAATCCGGGGCGGATAATACCATTTGCCAAGGAATTGAGGATGGGCTTTACCGCAAACGCCAAAAAGCCTTTGGTTGGAGGGTTCCGGCGGGCGATGGATGAGTTGGGCCTCAGCAAAGATGAAGTGGCTGTAGTAGGAGATCAGATTTTTACAGATATATGGGGTGGAAACCGCTTCGGTATTAAAACGATCCTTGTAAAACCTATGTACCCCGAAGAATCCAGTTTCTTCAGGTTCAAGCGACGGCTAGAACGAGGCATACTAAAGGCATATAGCCTAGGCAAGAAGAGGGAGGCGGGATAATGATCAGATTTGGCCCGGCCGGGCAGGACGACGTTTTTCCCACCATCCACAAGAGCGTGCTGGAACTGCCCGCGTATTTGGCGGCAAAAGGGCTTGAGGCTCTTGAGTATCAGTGTGGGCACGGAATCAGGGTGAGCGAAAAGACGGCCACCGCTCTGGGGGAAAAGGCAAAAGAGCACGGCGTAGCCATTTCGTTGCACGCGCCATATTACATCTCACTCTCTTCCGAGGATGAGGAAAAGCGCTTGAATTCGCTCAGTTACATCCTGAAATCCGCCCAGGTGGTGGACTGGATGGGTGGGCAGCGCATTGTGGTTCACTCGGGCTCGGTGGGCAAAGGGGAGCGGCAGGCTGCCCTAAAACTGGCCATCGATACCCTTGTCCGTGCCCAAAAGCTGCTTGACGAGGAAAAACTTTCGCATATTTGTATTTGCCCGGAGACGATGGGCAAGATGGGCCAGCTCGGCGACCTTGAGGAAGTTCTGGCTCTTTGCGGCGTGGACGAGCGCTTTATCCCCTGTATTGATTTTGGGCACCTCAATGCGAGAACTCAGGGCGGCGTAAACAGCTACGATCAGATAGCCGTAGTTTTAGATGAGATGGAAAACGCATTGGGCAAGGAGCGTGCCAGGAACTTTCACTCGCACTTTTCCAAAATCGAATATTCCGCGAAAGGGGAGGTGCGCCACCTCACTTTTGAGGATATGCAGTACGGCCCACATTTCGAGCCGCTGGCGAGGCTTATCATGGAACGGGAGCTAACGCCCACCATCATTTGCGAATCCAGGGGAACGCAAATCGAGGACGCGGTTTACATGATGAAAACATACAAAAAGGAGGCAGATTCATGACACAGGTTGAAAAAGCTGCACTGGGGATTCCCGAGGAAGCTCAAGCAGCTATTGTTACGGGACAGTTCAACCGGCGGTACCTAACAGGGTTTAACTCAAGCGCGGGGGTGCTGATCGTTTCCCGGGGCGGCAGCAGCCTTATCGTCGATGCCCGCTACCACGAGGTGGCCGTTAATACGGTTAAGGGCTGCGAGGTTATTTTGCAGGACGATTTACATGAACAGATAGCCGCTGTGCTTAAAAAGTATGACGCGGAAACCGTTGCTCTGGAAAGCGATATTTGCACCTTGAAAGCGCGCAACGCTTACCTGGAAAAGCTAAAAGGTATTGACCTGCTTGAAGATGACAGGTTCGGTGCAGCCATAAACCGTATGCGCGCACGTAAAAGCGGCGAAGAGATAGAAAAAATCCGCGCTGCCCAAAAAATTACGGACAAGGCCTTTGAACATATACTGGGCTTTATAAAGCCGGGGCTTACCGAGCGCGAAATCGCGCTTGAGCTCGAAATTTTCGGCAGATCGCACGGTGCCGATGCGGCCTCGTTTTCCTTTATCGTGGCGGTGGGCAGTACAAGTTCCATGCCCCACGCGGTTCCCGGAGATAAGCAGGTTAAAACCGGCGAGCTGCTTTTGCTAGACTACGGATTTAAAGTTGACGGCTACTGCTCGGATATGACCCGTACTGTGGCTATAGGCAATGCAAGCGATGAGCAGCGGGAAGTTTATAACACTGTTTTGCGGGCCAACAAGGCCGCTATTGAAGCGATAAGATCGGGCATTTCCTGCAAAGACATTGACGCGGTAGCCAGAGATTTCATCGACGCTTCGCCTTATAAGGGGCTGTTCGGCCACGGTTTGGGTCACGCCATAGGCATGGAGGTTCACGAGGCTCCGGCCTTTAATCGCATTACCGATGATATTTTGGAGTCGGGAATGGTTCTCACAGTGGAGCCGGGAATTTATCTTCCGAGGCAGTTTGGGGTGCGGATCGAGGACATTATCGCAGTCACCGAAAATGGCTGTGAAAACCTCACAAGCAGCCCCAAAGAGTTGATTGTTCTGTAACCACTTGCAATATCCCAGCTAATGGGTTAAACTAGTTGAGAGCATATGATGTAAAATTTTAACTAAATGTTATGTCGGGAGGAAAACTTATGATATCTGCCGGGGACTTCAGGAACGGCGTCACCTTTGAGATGGACGGCAACGTTATGCAAATTATCGAGTTTCAGCACGTAAAGCCGGGAAAGGGCGCCGCTTTTGTGCGCACTAAGGTGCGCAACGTCATTACCGGTGCGGTTACCGAAAGAACTTTCAACCCTTCGGACAAATATCCCACTGCTTTTGTCGAGCGTAAGGATATGCAGTATCTGTACAACGACGGTGGGCTATACTACTTCATGGACAACGAAACTTACGAAAATGTTCCCGTAGGCGCCGATAAGCTGGATGACAACTTCAAGTTTGTAAAAGAAAACATGGACGTTAAGATTCTCTCCTACAAAGGCGAGGTTTTTGGTGTGGAGCCGCCGTTTTTTGTCGAGCTGGAAATAATCGAGACAGAACCGGGCGTTCGAGGCGACACCGCCACCAACGTTCAAAAGCCGGCTACTCTGGAAACCGGCGCCGAAATTAAGGTGCCATTGTTTATTAATGTGGGAGAGTGCATACGGGTAGATACCCGCACCGGAGAGTACATGGAGCGCGCATAACCACCCCGCCAAAAAGGAGAAAAACTATGGAAATGGTAGAAAAGCTGGCTTACCTAAAGGGTTTGACTGAAGGTTTGGGCTTGGACGAAAGCAGCAAAGAGGGAAAGGTTCTCAGGCTTGTTATCGATTTGCTTGATGATGTTGTACTGGCGATCGCCGATGTTGGAGAGAGTTTCGTCATGATGGGTGAGGAGCTGGAATCCATTGAAGAAGATATGGAAGAGCTTCTCGAGGATCTTTATGGCTATGACAATGATGATTGCTGTTGCTGTGGCTGTAGCGAAGACAGCGGCACCTTTGAGGGGGAGCTTTATGAAGTTATCTGCCCTGCCTGCGCGGATATAGTTTGCGTGGATGAAGATATGCTTGACGAAGGCGAAATAAACTGCCCCGGTTGCGGGCAAACTCTTGAGTTCGATTTGGAAGGCGCGATTGACAGTTATGACCTTGATAATGCTTCCAAGCAGTAAATACAAGCCGGCATGAGGGAAAGCAGGACATTATGCTTTTCAGAAAAGTTTTATGATTAGCCTTGGGAGGAGATATTATTGAGATGGGTTTTCCGGCTTGAGCGTAAGTTGGGGCGCAATTTCGGCATATCAAACCTGATGATTTATGTGACGGCCACAATGCTGGCTGTTTATGTGCTGGATTTTATCGGTGTTACAGGGTTATTTGGGTTCATGTTCTTTTTTCGCCCTTTGGTACTGGCGGGGGAAGTTTGGCGCATTGTCACTTTTATTTTAATCCCACCGTTTGGGCAAAATCCGATTTGGGCTATTCTTGGCTTTTATGTTGCATATCACATTGGCACCAGCCTTGAGTATGCGTGGGGGAAAACTCTTTTTAACTTGTACTTTCTGTTTGGGGTGCTAGGGGCGATTATCGCCGCATTTATCACCGGGATAGGATTTAACAGCTACCTTTTTCTTTCAATGCTCTTGGCTTATTGCTACCTGAACCCGAACGCTACCTTCCTTCTTTTTTTCATCTTGCCGATAAAGGCCAAGTATATAGCTATTTTTAACTGGGCGCTTTATATCTGGCTCTTTATTTCTATAGACAGCTTCAGCTCAAGGCTTGCCCTAATCTTTTCGCTAATCAATTTCTTCCTGTTCTTTGGCCCCGAAGTTTGGAAGACAATCAAGCGCAACTACAATACCGTCAGGCGGCGCCGAAAATACCAAAAAAATTGGGACGGCAACAATCCCTGGAGATAGCAGCCAGAAACCAGAAAACAACAGAGAACGTTGACAAATCGGAAATTTTCCGGCTTCTATCAACGTTCTCTGCTGTTTTCTGGTTCTAATTTTTTAGCGGCTATTCTTCCGATTCCAGCATACGTTCCAGCCAGATAGAGGCGATATTTAGCGCATCGTATAGATTGTTCTTTTCTGCCTTCTTTTTAATCCGCTCTTTGGGATCCTGCTCTGGGTCGGTGTCAATAATTTGCACGCTCACCTTTGAGGGCAGCTTGGTATCCGCGAAATCGGTAGTTTCCAAAATTATCAGCATGGCTATATATTCATCCGCCATATCGCCGTAATATATTGTATTGCCTTTACGCACCAGGGGCTTGCTCTTATATGCAAGCATTTTTTTGCCTCTGTCTTTACTAGCCATGGTTCATCATCCTTCCAGTTGCTCTCAAACAATAAGTATACCACAAAATGTATGGGATGTATACACTTTCATACTATTTTTATTGCCAAAATAGGGCAAGCGCCCGCGCAATAACCGCAGAGGATGCAACGCTTCTCATCGTAAACGGCTACGTTGTTTTCGTTTAAGGACAAAGCGTCTTGTCTGCAACGATTAATACAGGCCGCGCAGCCGGTACACCATTCAGATATAAGAAGACGGCGCTCTCGATTTTCAATATCGCTTTTTGCGGCTGAAGAAAAACCTTTACCCTCAAAGAAATCAACATTGGCGTCAATTTCATTCACGCTCTGCATACCGATAGCGATACTGTGCGCATATGGCAGAGAACGTGCGTACTGCAAACATTGCTCAGCCTTGCGGAACAAGGTGCCTCCGCCCAAGGTCTTCATCAAAAATATGCCCATACCCTTTTCATGAGCCAGTTTTACTTCACGCTCCATATCTTCACGTGAGCCGTCTGCTATCCCTATGCCATCGAGATTAAGCAGCGGATGGATGATATCCAGGCCGAATTTGATCGTACCTTTTACCCCAGCCACCCGGTGAGTAGACGCGCCTACCGCCCTTATCACTCCGCGCTGTTTTTGCTCCAGCAAATACTCCATAGCTTCCTGATGGCCGCGCAGTGTGTGCTCGCTTTCATGCTCATGCATTAGAAAAATATCAATGTAATCCCGGTCGAGCTCCCGGCGGGCCTCATCGAGCGCTTTAGCAACCGTTTTCAGGGTGGCAGCGTAACTTTTGGTGGATATGATCATATCACGGTATCCGCTCATTTTGATAGCTTGGCGAATATATGGATAAGTTTGGTATTGCTGGGCAGTGTCGAAAAAAGTTATCCCCCGGTCAATGGCGTGAACAAGCAAAGCCGCGCCATCTTCAACAGGCAAATTTGTTTGCAAAGGGCCGATGGTAAGGACGCCAAAACACAACCGGCTGACTTTAATCCCTGTGTTGCCCAATGTGACTTGATCCATAACTTAACCTTTCTGATTTAGAGAAATAAAAGATAGTGGCCAGAAACGCATATGACTAATGCACTCTGACCTCCACCCAGTGAAAACTTGTATTCGTAGGCTTGAAACGCTGCTTTAGTTGCCCTCGTCCAAATAGTGCTTGACCAGGGCATGGAGCAAATCGTCCCGGTCAATGCGCCGGATAAGGCTTCTCGCGTTGTTATGGGTAGTAATGTAGGTTGGATCCTCAGAGAGTATATAACCCACAATCTGGTTGATGGGATTATAGCCTTTTTCGCGTAGCGCGTCGTAAACCTGCACCAACAATTCCCTCATCTGACGGTCTTTGTCCTCGTGTATCGAAAAGCTAATGGTTGGCTCATGCCTCATCTGAATCACCCCAATACTTTTTTTTAATCATACACCAGATTGGGCGCCATTGCAAGAGAATTTTCGCAGATATATCCGTTTAGCGCGTAGCTCGTCCTAGAAAAAATCTTATCCAGTTTTAAATTAGACAAGGTTTTTTATAGATAGGTGCGTCAATTCCACGGCGAGATTGCCTTGCCGTATAATCTGTGATATAGTTTTAAGTAACAAATTCGCTTTTCTGTGTTTTTAAATTTAGAAATATGGGTTCAATAATGCTGTTTTAGGCGATGAGCTAAATGTCAGCTCAAACAAAACCAACATATGGGTTGTTAAAAACTGATATGGGGTGAAGGTTAATTGTTAATTTTAATCTATGTTCTGTCGTATGACGATGAAGAGCTGTTGGAATCATTGTTTGATACGCTAAGCGCGAAAATGTATAATGTCGCGTATAAGTTGCTGGAAAATCCTGAAGATGCGGAAGAAGCTGTCCAAGAGGCGTTTGTGCGCATTATGAATAAAATTGGCAGGATCCAAAAATTGCCATGTCCAGAGAGGGTGCCTTTCTGTGTTGTAATAGTAAAGAATGTTTCCAAAAATATGCGGCGTAACACAAAGCCACAGATTTATATCGATGAGGTCGATTATCCGGTGACTGATAAATATTCTGACCCCCAACAAGAGTTTTTCGCCAATGCAGACAGGGCATATCTGGCAAGAACGATAAGTAGCCTGGCGCAAAAGGACAAAGATGTTATCTTGATGAAGTGGGGGAAAAAGATGGGGTATAGGGAAATCGGCAAGGTGCTTGGAATCAGCGAAGATGCGGCAATGAAGCGAGGCCAGAGGGCTTTGAAAAAATTAAGAGGAATCTACAATGAAGGGGCTTCTAATGGGTGACATCTCTAATTCGATGTTGACTTTAGCAAGCGAACAGTTGCTTGCTGAAATTCAAAGTCAATATGAGTCGAGAGAGAAGTGCGGAATATTTGTTAAACTGAGCGGTGCCGAAGTATCAGATTTAGGCGAAAGGATTTTAGCTCTGCCTGATAACGATATTGCTATGCTGTTGCTTCACTATGTATTCAACCTTAATTATGACGATATATCGTCACTTTTAGCGCAAGAAAAAATAAAAGGGAATCTGAGATATGCAGAACATATTTTGTCATCAAGCATGGGGTTTTCGGAAAATGAGAGAATAGACAAGGGCAGTATAAGTAGCGCGTGTAAAATCGCATTGGGCAAATATACGGAACATGAAGGCTTTATAGCTCACAAATATTCCCGCCAGCCTATAAGAAAGATGCGAAAATTAAGCCTGATTCGAAGTTCCTCGAATATCTATATCAAGGTATTGCAAAAAGCCGCGATAGTCTTCGTTGTGCTGAGCGTCAGTTTCGGAACCGTGCTTGGGGTAAACGCAGAGTTTTTTGAAAGGGTATTCCATTGGTTTGTGGAAACGTTCCCGCAATTCAGCGAGTTTAGATTAGTATCAGACGCAAGGCAAATCAGCTTTGAGGACCTGCTGTTATATAGGCCGACATTTATCCCCGAAGGATATACGCTAGATTCATCTTTTGAATTATATCCTTTGGTGTATCTCAACTATACCTACAACGACAGGGATATGCTGACAATAATAGGATATATGCCTGACCAGGCGGTTATTGCTCTGAACACAGATGAGGCGCAAGTAGAACTTGTTTCATTTCGGGGCGAGGATGCGTTCTATTGGATGATTAATGGCGTTGCACATTTCGTATTTGTTTTAGATGGATATCACTTCAATATCATAGGCAATATTGACAAGGATGTCATTGTGCAAATTGCTGAAAATATAAGAATTCCGTGAAAACTTGTCCGTTTTCTCTTCCTAATGTGTTTTATTGGTGAAGGCCAAAATATATTAGGAGGTTTTGTTATGTCAAAATTTAGACGATACGCAAGTATTCTCGTGGCGGCATTAATGGTTGTAAGTATAGACGAGACCTATGAGAGCGCATGCATCCGTATATGCGCTGTCACAGCCTAACATCGTTCCTTAACTATATAGAGTGCGCAAGTTGGCATCTCAGCATCGGGTAGAACGGTTACACCGGGCTTGGTTGTTGTTACGGAAAATAGCAATCAAAGGATTACTAGTACGATTTTCTTGGAGAAGCAATCTGGTAGTTTATGGATGTCGGTGACTTCGTGGATTGCTGTAGTAACGGGCAGATTAATGGAAACCAGGAATTTTCTATACTAGCACTGTTGGCAGAACCTACAGCGCCCGCATGGTTGTCACCGCGGAAACGGATAGAATTGAGCGCACATCTTCGTCCGTGAGGGTTACCGGTGAAACATCAACAATGCTTTTGCTTGCGGTTGTTCCTAAGTAAAAACTATATTGCGATGGGAGACATTATCAATGCAAACGAATATATGTGACGAGTATAAACATACTCTTTTTAGTTAGGCAAAGACAGTAGCGGAAGTAGAGAATATTCCGAATAATGAAAGAGCAGTCATATATGCTCTTAATAAAGATGCGCGCTAATTGCCATCCTTACAAACGGTGCGAGGAATGGAGAGAGAATTCTTTTTGTTTTATTTGCGACATTTCACAATAATAAGTATTTGCTGCCGAAATAAGAATGGGAAAGCACCTTGAAGCTACTGACTTAAGGGGTACGGGGATACCAATTTGCATTTCCCTTTGTTTGCACTTGTATAAACTGTTGCCCATATTTAGTTGTGCACAGAAACTATCATAGTTTTTCGCCGGTAAAAAATAAAATCCTATGTGTAAGCCGCCGCTGGTTTTCAGTGGCGGCTTTGGTTATGGTGCTTTGTTTTAGAATTGCGGATGTATATCTGATGAAAATTATGTGAAAACGTTCCCCAATTATTTATCTACTAAAAACACGGTTTTCATCTTCTATCCTCATATATTGTGCCTGGCTTTTATTTATATAAAAGTCGAAAAAAGTCGTTTTTTGCCGAATATAAAGCACGTTGATCAACAAAGGTATAGAGCTGAACTTCAAAGAAGTGCGGGGCATATTCAACGTACATCCTCAATTACAATTTGGGAGTATATTAACGATAGATTTTTTGTGGGATAGCCTTAATCTTCACCGAGAGATTTCCCTGAAAATAATGTAAGCTGCTGCTTAGCGTAGCCTGCCTTATATCGGCCTATTATGGCTTTCATATTGTACAGTAAACCGAGACGCTCACACTCCGTCGTAAATATGCCCCAGAGTTTTTTCGCGTAGGGTGAAGGGTTCTCGTACAGGTTGCCGTATCTTTTGATGTAATTTTCTTTCAACTCCGGGAACAATTTGTCGAGCTGCCCGTAGTAATATTCCCGGTTTCCTTCTCTAAGGGTCATGCCAAAGGCCGGGTATACAAATTGCGCGCCGGACTGCTTTGCACAGCGCAGTATTTGCAAAATATTTTCCTCGTTGTCGTTGATGAAGGGGAAGATAGGCATCATTAACACGCCGCAAAAGATGTTGTTATAAGCTAATACGCTAAGGGCCTGAAATCTTTCCGAGGCGGGGGAAACATTCGGCTCCAATTTTTTGCACAGCTCCTCATTCGCGGTGGTGATAGTTATTTTCACAATCGCCGGAGAGTGAGTTATAATGTCCTGCAATATATCGACATCACGAGTCACCAAAGTGGACTTTGTGGCGATGGCTACCCCAAAAACATAGGCGTTTATCAGCTCCAGGGCATTGCGAGTAAGCTTTAGCCGGTGCTCAAACGGATTATAAGGGTCACTCATCGCGCCGGTGGCGATCACACCGGTGCTTACCTTTCGCCGCAATTCATTCCGGATGATTTGCAGGGCGTTTTCCTTCGACTTTACCGTGTCAAAATCTTTGTTGTTATAGCAATCGCTCCGGCTATCGCAGTAAATGCATCCGTGCGAGCAGCCGCGATATATATTCATATTGTACTCGGCCCCAAACCAATGAGAGGGCTTTTGCACTCTGGACACAATGGTTTTGGCGGGTATGGTTGGGATGTTTTCTGGATTATTCACACGGAAACACCTTTACCTTATCTGATGTTGGACACAAAAATATGGAGGATAGCGGGTAGATAATTTTGCCGCTATCCTCATACTTATAGTACACTACAGAGTGACAAAAGCAATTTTCATCATGTTGACAAAGCTCTTTTCCCGCTCTTCGGCTGTAGTCATCTCCCAGGTTACAAGGCTATCCGAAATAGTCAGCAGACAAGCGGCGTTTTTTCCTGTGACCTTTGCGTTGTGGAAAAGCGCAAAGCCTTCCATCTCCACTGCTATGCAGCTTTTTTCATCGCG